>Ga0207422_1002540_pt1 | contig 23457 bp, 22 predicted proteins | sample MarCyaLeptolynsp_FD_187757 | JGI IMG/M metagenome (GOLD analysis project Ga0207422, IMG submission 187757) | Marine cyanobacterial communities from Panama - species 1 Leptolyngbya sp. (SPAdes) | ecosystem: Environmental > Aquatic > Marine > Unclassified | place: Panama: Panama City | collected... | reverse complement strand
GCGACGGCGACTGCTTCGCCCTCCAAAATCGCAAGCTCTTCGACCGAAAGGTGCGGCGGGCTCCGGGCGGCCAGCGCACGGTAGTCGATGGGGACTTCACTGGACATGCCCTACGGTCAGCCCCCTCTGCTCGACCGGCCCATCAGGATCGCGCCAGGCGGCTGACCCGCCGGTCATTTCGGCAATGTTCCCCATCCCCATATCTTGCAGCGTCTTCAACGCCATCGAGCACCGGGCTGGGCCCAGAATCTCAACCCACCGCGCGGCGCAAGAAAGACGTTCGGGATACGCCCGTCTCGGCCCAGTTCCCGCGCATCGCGGATATCGACGCTCGCTGCCTTGATAGCCATGGTATTCGCTCCTCGTCCGTCGTCAGATGATTTTGGACCGCGTTGCGGGAACTGTAGCGGAGGGCCTGCATGCAAGCCAAGCGGTGTTGTCGCCGTCAAGCAGATTGCCGCGAGCCCAGTGGCTGGAAAACCCCAAATCGAGTCCTCGTTCGCATGCCGCTTTTTCAGTTGATTGGTATTGGCAAGCCTTAGAGGATCGCCCATAGCGCTGTCCGCTTCGTAGAAGCAGCCCCCGAACTCGACGCAAAAGCGCGACATCCGCCCACTCCTCCAAGTTGCCGCCTGACAGAGGTAAAAATGATGCAGCACAGCGAACGGCAGGAAGGTCCGCGGAGCAGTCGATAGTTCAAGTTGCCGCGAATGTCCGCTTCCCGGCCAAAGTGGACAATGAGTTGGCGGAACCTTTTTGCACCTGTCCAAGTGCACTCAGTCAAAATTTGGGTGTAGCTCAGGGGTAGCGCACATCTGCCAGAGCACAGCTCTGCGCACCCTGCCACCTTGGGCAGTAATCCGGAAGTGTGGACAGGAGTGGTTTCCTGCAAAAACAAAAAGGCCCGGGAAATTTCCCAGGCCATTTTGAAATCTGGAGCGGGCGATGGGATTCGAACCCACGACCCCAACCTTGGCAAGGTTGTGCTCTACCCCTGAGCTACACCCGCATAGTGTTCCGTGCGCTCCGGCAAAGGCTGCCTCGGCGTCGGTGGCGCTGTATATGGACTAAGCCGGGACGGATTGCAACACCGAAATTGAAGAATTTCATTTTGCTGTCTTTTGGTGGGCTGCCCGCACGCCGGAAACCGGAAAACCGCAGAAATCAAGGGGATTTATAAGCGGTTTCCGCTTGTCGCGAACACCACAAACGCGTTAAACAGCGCGGAAGATCAGAATTTTTTGGGAAAAAACATGCCAGCGACACGCGACGAGCTGATGGTCTTTTTCGGCGATCTGGAGATCGGGGTTTCAACGGTCGACCACCAGCCGGTATTCACGGTCGCCGAATCCGGCGACCTCCATGACCGGATCCCGGGCGGCCACACAAAAAACCTTTTCGTAAAGGACAAGAAGAGCCGCCTTTTTCTGATCGTCGCCCTGCATGATGCGGATATCGATCTGAAGAAGGTGCATCAGATCATTGGCGCCCAGGGACGGGTTTCCTTCGGCAATGCGGATCTTCTGATGGAAGTTCTCGGCGTCGAACCGGGATCGGTCACCCCGTTCTCGCTGATCAACGACCGCGAAGCGTTGCGCGTCACCCCGGTTTTCGACGCGGCCATGATGGAGCATGACATCCTCAACTACCACCCGCTCAAGAACGACGCCACCACGGCAATCAGCGCTGAGGACCTCCTGAAATTTGCGAGGGCCTGCGGCCACGACCCGCAGGTTTTGGCCGTCAGCGAACAAGCGAAAGCGGCGGCCCAGTAAAGCGGACAATGCCGGAGTTTGTAATTCCGGTCTCCGCGCTCCATGTTAGGAGCAAATTCAACCCATTAACGTGTCCGGCGGGCGAATGGCACTGGCCGGAAAGGACGAGGCGGGCAGATGAGTAACGGCAATTACAGCGTCGGCGGCCAGGTTGGCGGCGGTTTCGGAGACAGCATGGGCGGCGGCTATGGCGGTCAGGGCGGCGGTTTCGGTGGCGATGGCGGCGGCGGCAACGGTCCGTCCGGCGGCGACCTCGTTTTCGACGTCACCACGCAGACCTTCATGGCGGACGTTCTGGAGGCCTCCCGCCAGCAACCGGTCCTTGTCGATTTCTGGGCGCCCTGGTGCGGGCCCTGCAAGCAGCTTACGCCGATCATCGAAAAGGCGGTGCAGGCAGCCGGCGGCACCGTCAAACTGGCCAAGATGAACATTGACGATCACCCGGAGATTGCCGGGCAGATGGGCATTCAGTCCATTCCGGCCGTGGTTGCGTTCAAGGACGGCCAGCCGGTGGACGGTTTCATGGGTGCGCAACAGGAAAGCGAGGTCAAGGCCTTCATCGAAAAGCTGGGCGGACCAGCCCCGGCAAACCAGGCGGATGCCTTTCTGGAGCAGGCTGAAGAACTGCTGACCGCAAAGGATTTTGCGCAGGCAGCACAGCTTTACGGAGCCGTCATGCAGATGGAACCGGAAAACGTCGCCGCGATTGCCGGCCTTGCCCAGTGCTATATCGGCGCCGACGAACTGGAGCGCGCCAAACAGGCGCTGGAGCTCGTTCCGGACGAAAAACGGTCCGACGAGGCGTACACCGCCGCCAAGGCAGCCCTCGACCTTGTCGAACAGGCAGCTTCACTCGGCGATCTTGCCGATCTTCACGACAGGATTGCCAAGGATCCGCTTGATCATCAGGCCCGGTTCGACCTGGCGCTCGGGTTGAACGGCAAGGGTGACAAGGAAGGTGCCGTCGATCAGCTCATCGAGATTGTCCGCCGCGACCGGGACTGGAACGAGGACGGTGCACGCAAGCAGCTGCTGCAGTTTTTCGAGGCCTGGGGCTTCAAGGATCCGGCCAGCAACTACGGCCGCCGCAAACTCTCCGCCGTTCTGTTTTCTTGACGATCTCAGGATCTGACACATTTACGGGGGAACAAAGAGCCGACCGTAACCCGATCCGGGAAAGAACAAAAAGAAGGCGTGGAGATGCAGGCGGGAAATGCCATTTATGAGACGATCGCGGACTTGCCGCCTGTGTTGCCTGTGTTTCCGCTGTCCGGTGCCCTACTCCTTCCCAGAACCCAGTTGCCTCTGAACATCTTCGAGCAGCGGTACCTGGACATGATCGATGCCGCGCTGGCCGGAAACCGGCTGATCGGCATGGTCCAGCCGCTCGCCGAAGTGCCGGGAAGCGATGGAGACACGCCGTCACTTGCAACAGTCGGCTGCGTCGGACGTCTGACGAGCTTTCAGGAAACCGGTGACGGGCGCTACCTCGTCACACTCCAGGGCATTACCCGCTTTACCCTTGGCAAGGAATTGAATTCCTACAGTGCCTTCCGCGAGGTCGAGTGCGACTTTGCACCCTTTGCCGCCGATCTCAGGTGCGGCGACGGCGAAGAGGATGTGGACCGCAACGGCCTGTTGAAGACCTTGCGCGACTATCTTGATGCCAACAACCTGGAAGCGGACTGGCAAAGCGTTTCGGAAGCCGAAACCGAGGTGCTCGTCAACGCACTTTGCATGATGTGCCCCTACGGCCCGCAGGAGAAACAGGCTCTGCTGGAAGCCCGCGACCTGAAGACGCGGGCGGAAACACTGATTGCCATAACGGAAATGGATCTGGCAAAATCCCAGAATGATGGCGGCACGACGCTGCAGTAGGTCACACCCCTCGTGCCCGAACCGAAAGACCTTCCCATGACCGAAACCACTGACCGTCCCGTTGACCGGAAACTGCTGGAATTGCTCGTGTGCCCGGTGACCAAGACAACGCTGGAATACGACGCCGAGGCCAAGGAACTTATTTCCCGGTCCGCCAAACTCGCATATCCGATCCGCAACGGCATTCCGATCATGCTGGCCGACGAGGCCCGCAAACTGGAAGACTGACCGGAGACTGCTCCGGAAACCGAAAAGCCCGGGCTAATCGGCCCGGGCTTTTTTTCGTCTCAAACGGAGCGAACCTTCAGAATCCGCTGACCATCGGCAGGATATTGATGATGATGATCTGGCGAATGAAGATGATCAGCAGCAGCAGGATGACCGGGGAAATGTCGATGCCGCCGAGATCGGGCATGAACCGGCGTATCGGCCTGAGCGCCGGCTCCGTCAGGTTATAGAGAACCCGCCCGATGGAGTTGATGATCTGATTGTTCGAATTGACGATATTGAAGGCGTAGAGCCAGGAGAAGATCGCACTGGCAATGATCACATAGGTATAGAGCTCCAGCGCGATGAGGATGACGTTGAATAATGCAGTCATGGTCTGGTCCGTAGCCGTTCAGGGTCTGTCTCGATCATCATGTAGCTTCCAGAAAGCGCCCCTGCAAGACGGCACTTGAAAGAACATTAAAATGCGGACGCACCGCGTTTGGACCGCTTTTGAAGAGGACGCGCCGGAAAACGATGCTTAAATGCAACACTCACGCAAAACTGGTATTCATTAGGCTTTGAGTAACTCCGCTTCGTGCTATCTTGCCGCTCAATGACTTCCATATGGATGTGGCCTTAATGTTCAAGATGTTGTCGCGCGCAGCCCTCGCTCTTTCTCTGGGCGCCGTGTCCGGAACCGCTTTCGCGCAAAGCGGTGATATTTCTGCCCAGGATGCAACGAAGCAATTCGTGGTCGATCTCGGTATCGGCGCAATTGTTCAACCGCGTTACGAGTCGGCGGATTCTTACCTGATCTATCCGATGCCGATCATTTCGGTCGGACGGTTCTATCTGCCAGGCCTTGGCCAGGTGGTCGACGGACGCCGCAAGGCTGGTGTCTTCTTCTTCCCGTCCTTCAATTTCGTCGGTGAGCGCAAGGCCAGCGACAGTGCGGACCTGACCGGCACGAACACGGTTGACTGGGCCTTCGAAGCCGGCCTCGGTGGTGGCTTCCGTACAGAGCACTTCCGTGCCTTTGCCGAACTCCGCCAGGGCTTCAACGGCCATACCGGCCAGGTGGGTCAGCTTGGTGTCGACGGGATTGTCTATCCGACGGACAAATGGGAAGTCAGCTTCGGCCCGCGCGCCAGCTTCGCATCCGGCGAGTACATGGACACCTATTTCGGTGTGACCGCGACAGAAGCTGCCAACAGCGGCGGCCGCCTCACCCAGTTTGACCCCAGCCCCGGCTTCAAGAGCGTCGGCGTCGCAGCACGCGGCAGCTACGACTGGAACGATGACGTGCGCCTGCACATCCGCGGCTCTTACGACCGCCTCGTCGGCGACGCGGCTGACAGCCCGATCGCGGAAGCCGGCAGCAAGGACCAGTTCAGCCTCGGCGTCGGCGTCAGCTACCGGTTCGCCTTCGACGTTTTCTGATTTGAAGACAGCCAGCGCTCTGGAATTGAAAAGGAGGCCAATGGCCTCCTTTTTTGATGCTTACGGCCGAACAACCGGGACTGCGAGGCACCTTTCGGCGCCCCGCCGATCAGAAAGTTCGGCGTGCCGGTCCCCTCTCCCAGTTGGCGAGCTTTAGATTCATGGTGAGAGGCGAACGCTCACCCCGCACTTCCTCATCCTGAGGAAGCGCGTAGCGCTGTCTCGAAGGATGGGCCAAACACACGTCAGCGAGCTGCCCGTCGTTCGAGACGCTGCTCACGCAGCTCCTCAGGAGGAGGTCGTTTTAAGTCAGGAAACACTCGACTAGGGCACCAGCCACGGTCAGTAGGTGCACTCGATCAGTTCGATACCGCGGGGCAGTTTGGTGTTTTCGTCGCCACACGCATCCAGGATACGGTTCGGGTCGAGATTGTAGGCACCGGTCAGGTCCGCGCCGACAAGCCGCGTCCGGCGCAAGAGCGCACCGTCGAAATCCACCTTGGTCAGGTTGGCATTGGTAAGATCCGCGCTGACGAGCCTCACGCCGGAGAAATCAGCGCCAGCAAAATTCGCGCCTTCGGCCTTGATCCGGTCCAGTTTGCCCTGGCGAATGCGTGCGTTCTCAAAGTTGGCTCCGGTGAGATCGACACGTTCCAGATTGACGCCGTCCATCTTCGCGCCCTTGAAGGACGCTCCGACGGCAACGGATCGAATGAACGCAGCGTTGCGCAAGTCCGAGTCGTCGAAGACCGCATTGTTGGCGATGCTGCCATTGAGGTCGGCATCCCGGAGGTCAACGCCCTTCAGGTTGGCATCGGTGAAGTTGGCCTTTTCAAGATCGGCGGAGCGCATGTTCGCGCCGGAAAAATTGCCGCCTGTGAAATCAACCCGTTCTGCTTCCGCACGGCGAAGGTCCGCATTTTGAAAATCACCGCCGGGCAGAACCGCTTCCTTCAGGTCCGTTTCGCGCAGATTGGCGCGGTTGAAATTGGGATTTTCGACCGTCATGAACCTGAGCTCGCCCAAGCGCAGGTCACAGCGCGGGCAGCCGCCGTTCTCCTTGATCTCCGCCATCATTTCTTCGTCGTTTCCGGCAAACGCGGCGGGCGACAGGGACCAGAATGCCACTGCACTGAAACAGACTGCGAGAAATTGATTAAACCTGTCGCTCATCCCAAGACCTTCTTCTGGTTTGTCTAGGTTAGAGTACCCTAGACCCTTATAAAATAGGTATCCGATTACGGTAGTTTTAGGACCGTTTCAGGACAGAAAATCGAAATTTGATGAATATCGGATGAGGGTCGCCAGGAAAATTTGCATCAGCGCAGCCTTGCGCGGCATGTTTTCCGGCGAATTGGACAGCCTATGCGGGAGGAAAGAAGCGGGCGGGGTCGCAGTTGCCCACTTCTTCCATCCACATAAAGCGCTGACGACGCACTACCTGACAATCAGCGTGCCAACTCAATCGCAAAAGGCTTGCCAATTCGTTTTCGGCAAAAAATTTCCAGATCTGGTGACGCATTTAAAAGTCACCACAAGATATTGATAGCGTTAAGAAAGCCTTCACTTCTCATGCATTGCAATCTGCAAAGCTGCTTGCGAACGTGGCTAAGGAAGCGTTAACGGCTTCACTGCAGCGGCCTTCGCAGGAGCGTCATGCAAATTCTTCCCTGAGATCGACAGACGAGCGTTCGCCGATGTCGTTATAGTGCTTGTCCAGCCATTCTTTCGCCGTCTCGCGTCCCAAGTCGCGCAACTCGGTCAGAAACGCCCATTCGGCGTTCATTTTGGAGGACGCCTGAAGGGGTTTGAGTTCGCGCGCGAATATCCGGTGCATGTGCACCTTCATATATTCGTCCTTCGAAAGTTTGCCTTCCTCGATCAGGCGGGTCACGAAATCGATTGCCCTGAGCTCCCGGAGCAGGGTGGAGTTGAACGTGATCTCGTTCAGCCGATTAACGATTTCGCGCGCTGTCCGGGGCACCTCGCGCCGTTCCAGAGGATTGATCTGGATGAGAACAACGTCGGGCGTCTCGGTGTGATAAAAGAGCGGGTAAAGCGGCGGATTGCCCATGTAGCCGCCGTCCCAATAAGGTTCGCCGTCAATTTCCACCGCCTGGTAGAGCTGCGGCAGACAGGCAGATGCCATGACCGCGTCAAGCGTGACTTCCTTCTCGCTGAAGACGCGGATCTTGCCGGAAAAGACATTCGTCGCAGCAATAAACAGCCTTACGCCCGAGCAGCAGTGAACCTTGTCAAAATCGACCATTTTCTCCACGACATCCCGCAGCGGATTGACGTTGAGCGGATTGAATTCGTAAGGCGAGGCAAAACGCGAAAGCACATCGAAATAGAGATAGCTCGGTGAATGATCGAGGCTCCAGTTGCCGAGCATCACGTCGAGTGGAGAGCGCTGGATCGGGCTGAATTTCGCCTGATCGCTGACCTCGCGCCAGAACGCTTCCAGGCTTGCGCGTGCGCCGTCTTCACCGCCAGCCTCCATGCCGCTCGCCATGACTACGGCATTCATCGCCCCGGCCGAGGTGCCGGTAATCGCGTCTATGGAAAGACGGCTGTCTTCCAGGAACCAGTCCAGAACGCCCCAGGTAAAGGCGCCGTGAGCGCCTCCACCCTGCAATGCGAGATTGATTTTCTTCGGAGCAGCCACGATCGACGCCTTTTCAGTTTGTCAGCAGCGCTTGCCTACTGAGCGGTCCAGCCACCGTCGATGGGCATGATCGAGCCGGTGATTGCCGAGGCCGTGTCAGAGCACAGGAAGACCGCATAACCGGCGACCTGGTCAACGGTTACGAATTCCTTTGTCGGCTGCGCCTTGAGCATCACGTCCTTCTTCACCTCTTCCTCGGTCATGTTGCGCGCTTTCATCGTATCGGGGATCTGCGCTTCGACCAGCGGCGTCCAGACATAGCCCGGACAGATCGCATTCACGGTGATGCCCTGTTCGGCGACTTCCAATGCGACTGTCTTGGTCAGGCCTGCAACACCGTGCTTGGCGGCGACGTAAGCCGCCTTGTAGGGGGATGCCACAAGGGCGTGCGCCGACGCAGTGTTGATGACCCGGCCCCAGCCGCGTTCCTTCATGCCCGGCAGGGCCGCCCGGATCGCATGGAAGGCGGATGACAGGTTGATGGCGATGATGGCATCCCATTTTTCGATCGGGAATTCATCCAGCGGCGACACATGCTGAATGCCGGCATTGTTCACGAGGATGTCGACCGAACCGAACGCCTTTTCCGCATCGCTGATCATGCCGGCGATCTCTTCGCCGTGCAGCATGTTGGCCGGTGAATAATTGCAGCGCACACCGTAATCGGCTTCGATTGCTGCGCGCGTCTGTTCAATCTCATCCGCATCGCCAAGACCGTTGATGACCACGTTTGCGCCTTGTGCAGCGAATGCGCGGGCGCAGCCAAGACCGATGCCGGACGTTGAGCCGGTAACGACGGCGGTTTTGTTGGCAAGCATTGAGGATCTCCCAGGAAACGAATTTATCTCCTGCAACATTTCACCAGTTATCGCCGCACTGCAACATCACAATGAAGAAAAGTGATCGGAGCGTCAGGTTACCGCGATCCGGATGCCGGTTTCTATTGACGCCGATCCATGCGCTGCGCACCGGCAAGGGCTTTTTGCGCACGGTCACGCGATGCCTGCCGCTGCGCGTCCGCTTTCAGGAGATCTTCGTCCCGCAGACCGAGTTTTTCGGCGAACCGCTCCCGGATCAGCCCATAAAAGGTCGCGTGCAGGCTGGAGAAAACCCACACCAGGATCAACATGGTGCCCATCGGGAAGACGGCGGACCGGATCTGCTGCCAAAGCCCGCTTGCCGGAAGCAGGCTGTCGCTCAGGCTCAGCAAAAAGCCCCAGCCAAGCACCAGGACGCCAGCCAGCAGGCTCATGATCAGCGCAGAAAAGGCCATCGCCCAGCCGAGCCCCGACGTCGCATGCCAGCTTTCCCTGAGCGTCAGCGGATCGTCGACCGCCGTGGCTGGCAGCACAACGGAGAGTTTTTGAACCACCATCAGCGCGACGAAGGGTGCTGCGACCATCAGGAGCGCGCCGAACCCGGCTGTCACGGCCGCAAGCAACGCCGAAACGATCATCAGAGGTATCAGCGACAACATGCCGATCAGGCCGAGCACGATCTGGTAGAGGATGACGCTCACCGTCCGCTTGCCGAAGGTGATGGGAAAATCGCGCGCATCAATCAGGATACGCCGCACATAGGCAATCGCGATGGAAAAACCGATCAGCAGATTTGCAAGTCCAGCAAGCGTGCGGAGCGCGCCTTCGTCTGCCTTGGCCACCGGTTCGGTCATGTAGGAAACAGTCGTGAACCCGCTCTCCGGCATCAGCGACGATCCGATGGCGAAATTGAGGGCGAGAAGCAGCAGGATATAGGCCCAGCCGGTTTTGAACAGCGTGCCGATATTGTGCTGCGCCAGCGACAACGAACGTTCCAGAACGGTGATGAACATGACCTGCCCCAACGTGAACTACCTTCACACAGGTAAGTAGAGATTCATTAGGAAATCGCTAGCGTTGCTTATAGAATTCACCAAAGCTTGCCGATTTTCTCCGCTGAACCAAAGCCAAAGCTGGAAAATTGCGCCAAGTTGGCTCATATGGAGGGCACATGCGCATAACCGGTTGGCTGCTTCCATGATTGATGATTTCGCAAACCCCCTGCCCCGCCGCAAGTCTGTCGGAGTGATGGTCGGTAATGTCCAGGTCGGTGGTGATGCGCCCATCGTTGTTCAATCGATGACAAACACCGATACGGCCGACGCCGATTCCACGGTGGCGCAGGTCTCCGCACTTGCGCAAGCCGGGTCGGAAATCGTGCGCATCACCGTTGACCGACCCGAGGCGGCACAACAGGTGCCTCGCATCAAGGAGCGTCTGGAACGCATCGGCGTCACTGTGCCGCTGGTCGGCGACTTCCACTATATCGGCCATAAGCTGCTGACGGATTATCCGGATTGTGCGGCTGCGCTCGACAAATATCGCATCAATCCGGGCAATGTCGGCTTCAAGGCCAAGCGGGACACTCAGTTCTCGCAGATCATCGACATCGCGCTGAAGCACGACAAGGCGGTTCGCATCGGCGTCAACTGGGGCTCGCTCGATCAGGAGTTGCTCACCCGGCTGATGGATGAAAATGCGGAAAGTGACAGCCCGGTTTCTGCAGCCGCGGTGATGCGCGAAGCCATAATCCAGTCCGGGCTTTTGTCAGCCGAACGGGCTGAAGCGCTCGGCATGGGCCGGGACAAGATTATCCTGTCCGCCAAGGTGAGCCAGGTTCAGGATCTGATAGCGGTTTACGCGGATCTTAGCCGGCGCTGCGACTACGCGCTTCACCTCGGGCTGACCGAAGCCGGAATGGGCACCAAGGGCATTGTCTCTTCCGCCGCCTCCATGGGCATTCTTCTGCAACAGGGTATCGGCGATACCATCCGCGTTTCTCTGACGCCGGAACCGGGCGGTGATCGCACGCGCGAGGTTCAAGTAGCCCAAGAGCTGCTTCAGGTGATGGGTTTCAGAGCATTCGTACCCGTTGTCGCCGCCTGCCCCGGCTGCGGACGCACGACGTCGACGGTGTTCCAGGAGCTTGCCAGCGATATCCAGGATCACATCCGGGACTCCATGCCGATCTGGCGTGAGCAATATCCCGGCGTTGAAAGCCTCAATGTCGCGGTGATGGGCTGCATCGTGAACGGGCCCGGCGAGTCCAAGCATGCCGATATCGGCATCTCGCTGCCCGGTACGGGTGAGACACCGTCTGCGCCGGTCTTTGTCGATGGCGAAAAAGTCGCGACGCTGCGCGGTGCAGGCATTGCCGACGAATTCAAGCAAATGGTTCTGGACTATATCGAAAAGCGGTATGGAACAGACACGAAGTCCTCATCTTCCTCTGACGCCGCCTGATCCGGTCAAAGGTTTCCAACATGATGCAGCAGCCGGGCAGCCCCGAGCCACAGAAGAAGCCGCTTCTGGTGATCACCTCGCAGGTGGTTCGCGGCGGGATCAGCGGGCGAGGGCTGACCTTCGCGCTTGAGCGGATCGGGCACGATGTCTGGTTCCTGCCGACCATTCTGCTCCCGTGGCATCCGGGCCACGGCAAGGGCACACGTGTGGTCGCATCGCCGGGCGACTTCGAGGCAATTGTTGAAGATCTGGCGTCCTCGCCCAAACTGGCCGAACTCGGCGGGATCATGTCCGGTTATCTCGGCGACGCCGCGCAGGCAGGACCAATTGCCCGTCTTGTAAAGGCGGTCAAAGAGGCAAACCCTGAAGCGCCCTATCTGTGCGACCCTGTGATAGGAGACTTTCACAGTGCGTCCGGCGGCGGGCTCTATGTTCCCAAGGCAACCGCCGAAGCGATCGGCCGCGAACTGGTTCCACTCGCCGACATCGTCACCCCCAATGCCTTCGAACTTGGCTGGCTGACGCAACGCGATGTCGAGACAGAGCTTCAAGTGCTGTCCGCTGCCCGCACGCTCGGCAACGAGCGGGTCCTCATCACGTCTTCTCCGGCTCTGCGCCGCAACGCCATTGCCAACCTTCTGGCCGGGCCGCGGGGCGCTGTCGCGGCAGAACATGCCTCTATCGACAACCCGCCCCACGGCACCGGTGACCTGATGGCGGGCCTGTTCTTCTCCAACTTTCTGGCCGGGTTCAATGATGAGGAAGCCTTGAAACGCGCCTCAGCCTCGGTTTTTGAGCTTGTTGCCAGAAGCGTAAAGAAGGGCGCGGACGAGCTCATGTTCGCCGAAGAACAGCAATCGGTTGTGCGCGCCATGGCCCTGGTGACGTCACGGCGCGTTGTGGAAGCCAAGGTCCGTGCCTGACAGCGACGGCACCTGGATTGCCGGTGTCGACGGCTGCAAGTCCGGATGGGTCGCTGCGTTGAGGAACCTTAGCGATCCAGGCGCCGTCAGATTTGAAATCTTTCCGGTTTTCAAAGACCTGCTGTCTCTAAAACCCCACCTCGAAATCATCGCAGTAGACATGCCGATCGGTCTTCCCGACCTTGTCCCCCCTGAAGGGCGGGGACCGGAAAAGGCGGCCCGCAAACAGCTCGGCGATCGCCAGTCTTCCGTCTTCACCGTGCCATCGCGCACTGCCGTCTATGAGACGGACTACCGGCAGGCTTGCCAGACAGCACTCCAGACGTCCCAGCCGCCAAAGAAAGTCTCCAAGCAGTGCTTCTACCTCTTTCCGAAAATCAGGGAAATTGACGCGCTGATGACCCCGGCGCTTGAAGCGCGCGTCTACGAGGTTCATCCGGAACTTGCCTTCTGGCGGCTGAATGGCGGCAAGGAAATGAGCCTGCCGAAGAAGGTGAAGAGCCGCGCCAATCCGGCCGGCCTCGACCAGCGCCGCGATCTGCTTGTCTCCAAGGGCTTGCCGAAAGCTGTTCTTGATCAGAGCCCGCCCAAAGGCTGCGGCCGAGACGATCTGCTGGATGCAGCTGCGAACAGTCTGATCGCCGAGCGAATTCACAACGGGCTGGCAGAACCGTTTCCGCTGGCGTACCGGCGGGACGAAAAAGGGCTTCGGATGGCCATTTGGAGCTGATCGCACTCTGCCGTCATGGTATGATTTAGGTGTCATTTCAAACTCACGCTGATCAAAATAAAATGCGTGTTTTTTTAAATTGAGATCGACGTCCTCGGAGCGATCATGACCATTTTTGGTATTTCTGAAGATGCGGCAATAGCAACACTGCTTGCAGCTATACTCAGCTCAATTCTCGCACTTGTGATGGCAGTGATTAACTGGAGAACACAAAAAAATATTAATGCCACGAGCGCGAAGCAAGAAGAAGAACTGGAAAGACTCAAGGCAGAGCTGTCCGCCAAACAAACTATTCATGACGCCAGGATATCTTATGAGTTTGACGCCAGAAAGAAATTGTATGACGAAATAGAACCTTTGTTTTTCCTATTATTTGACGCTGCAGAAAACAGTTACTACAGAATCGCGAGTTTAGTTCGAACGGAACGAGAGGGTAATCTGGGATTATCCGATGATGATTGGCTTGCTTATGATGGGTATTACTTAAGATCGACTATATATAAGATTTTTCTACCTCTAAGCATTTACAGACTGATCCAGAATTCAGCCACGTTTGTTGACATTCATTTGGATAGCCAAGTGCGTCTCAGATACTTTTTGCTGAAGATTTCATACTACATTATGACCGACGATTTCGAATTCGCGAGATTAGAACCTGAGCTTGCTTATGATCCCAATCATCAGGATTGGGAAAGTCTGTCAGAACAAGACCCTGGACAATACTACAGGCAAGCTTTGGTTATTGGGCATTTAGATCGACTGATCGATGCGTTTATTGTATTTGAAAACGGATCATTTCGCCCTCTGAACTACGGCGAATTTGAAAACAAATACAAACATGACCAACAGTTCAAAAAAGAAATAATCTGCGCAAAAGAGTTATTGTTCAAGTTTGGATTTAGAACCCGTCCAGTCCTTGCCCGCGCACTTATTGCGCACGCATATACGATGCGCCTCCTGCTTTATACTTACGCAAGAACAACAGACCAACACGACTTAGATTCAGCGCTTGCAAGATTTGTGTCGTCAAACGAGGCTAAAGAGGACCTTTGCTTCGATGCAGAGTGGTACCACACTAACTCAAGATGCATTTTCAAATATTTATCTGAAAGAATTTCTTGGATAAATCCGAAAGACTACGACCTTTAATTCAACCAGTTATCGCGTGGTATTTGCTAGGTAATTCACGCGACACCGGCACCGTCTCTCTTATAAGTCTTGCCGACGTACTAAACTTCATGATTGGCCAATGCCAGAAAAACTGAGATAGAAACTTGCTCCAAATCCTGCTGAGCATTTTCTTCACATGCGAGGCCGATCAACTAGCTTTAAAGCGTGTCAAGCAGCGCGAGCATATCCGGCTTGAGATTTGCCCCGCGCACGATCTCACCGTGGCAAGGCACGACGATGCTGGGGACCTCTGTTTCAAGACGATTGCCGATCCAGGTTGACAGCCGTTGCTTGTCCTGAAGGCCGTATTTTGGAAACGTCTTGAGAAATCCGAACCGGGCAGCGTCATCGCCTTTTTCCAAGACGCCGCAGAACGTATCGGTAACGACCCAGACAACGTCTTTTCCGGTCCGAACGACCATCCATACTTCGCCGGTCTTGAGCCCGTCCGGTTCGACAAGGTCGACATTCGGTGGAAGCGCATTTGAAAGTGCTGACAAGGACCCGAATTGTCGACCCGTGACTTTTTCAAGCCTCGGTCTTGCCGCATCGGAGCACACAAGGGCTGCCTCTGGATAGGTCGTGACGTGCTCGGAAATTCCCTTGTTGTGATAATGATTTGGCGCAAGCAGGAACTGCACGGCTTTCGCGTCTGCGAATGCCTTGCTGGCCTTTTCAACCGGGCTGTAGAGGCAAAGGCCTTCGTCTGCCAGCGCAATAGCAGTGCAACGCAAGTTGCCGCGCCGGACCGTCCAGACGTTGTCTGCGCCCTCCAGGTTTTGCATCGACGGGATTTGACGGGTCATGACAGCTCCATGGATTTGAGCTGGGCGCACAGGAAGTCGACAAGATGAGCCCCCGCATCGTTCCGCCCGTCCAACCGGTTCTGCACATGCACCCCCATGACACCGGAGACCAATCCCTTGGCAACAGCTTCCGGATCAACGGCCGGGTCAATGACCTTCGCAGAGAGAGCATTTTGCAGGCAAACAACAAAGCAGGCTTCAAGCTCGTCCCAATACCGCCTCACGGCCTGGTCCAGGCGATCACTGCCGACGCGGGCATTTTCAATCCCCGTATTGACGATGAGGCACCCGTATTTGCTTGAGGTCATCGAACCGTCGGCGACAAGTGCCTTCAAAAACGCCGTGATCTCCGCGATTCCACCACTGCGCATCGGCTGCATCGCGTGCTCGATTGCCTTGTCGGTATAAAACTCCAGCGCCTTGAGATAGAGCCCTTCCTTGCCGCCGAATTCAGTCCGGATGGCGAACTGATTGAGGCCGGTAATGCGCTCAAGTTCCCTGAGCCCAAGCGCCTGGTAGCCATGTTGCCAGAACGCGTAAACGACCTGCTCGATGACTTCTTCAATGTTGTAGCTCTTTGGCCGTGCCATAATTTTTTCTCTACGACTGCATAGAAATTATTTCTATACGGTCGCAAAGAAATGTCAACTGGATGTTTGTACCAGATACCGCGGAACGTGGCGGGCGCCCGGAACCGGGCTTGGCAGTGCACTATTTTGCGGCGCAGATGTCAGCGGGAGACAAAAAAGAGAAATTCCTCTTCCATCGTCCCGCTTTGGCGCGATATCAAGGGCGCAGCATCAGTATGGAATCGGTCCTGCTACAAAGAATGTCGCATTGGGCCGGTCAGACATTCCTTCTGGACGTTCAAATTCCCGTATGGCTGAAACCGTCAGGACCAGCAGCGGGATTTCGTGTGCTGGAAGAAATGGCCAGTGGAATCGGAAAGGGAACACATGTCCAAACGGGGCATCATGATCTGCGGCCATGGCAGCCGCGCCAAATCTGCCGAGGAAGAATTCGCACTTCTGGCAAAGGGAGTTCGCGCACGCTTTCCGGATCTACCAGTCGAATACGGCTTCCTGGAGTATTCCGCGCCCAACATTCACATGGGCCTTGATGCGCTACGCGACGCCGGTGTGTCGGAAATCGTCGCGGTTCCGGGCATGCTGTTCGCGGCGACCCATGCCAAGAACGACATCCCCTCGGTTCTGACAACTTACGGGGAGAAAAACGCCGGCCTGACTGTTCATTACGGACGTGAACTCGGCCTCCACCCTCAGATGATCGCGGCGTTCGAAGCGCGCATTCTGGAAGCCCTCGGCCGTGATCATGTTCACGACGGCGACCTCTATGACACCATGCTGGTGGTTGTCGGGCGCGGAACATCCGACACGCTTGCCAATGCAGAAGCGGCGCGTCTCACCCGGATCGTAACGGAAAATCTGGGCTTCGGCTGGTCGGAGACCGTCTATTCCGGCGTCACCTTTCCGTCCGTTGGCCGCGGCCTCGAAATGGCATTGAAGCTCGGCTACAAGAAGATCGTCGTTGCCCCCTATTTCCTGTTCTCCGGCAGACTGATCGACCGTATATATAATTATGTCGACCGGGTTGCCGAAAGCGCGCCGGACGTGACCTTCTACAAGGCCCACTACCTCTCGGATCAGGACCATGTTATCGACACGTTCATTGAACGTATCGAGGAAGCGGCCGCCGGCACGATCGTCGAGACGCAGGACCTGATGGCGTCCTTCAAGGAGCGGTTGGCGAAGGGCGAAGTCGAAGTACATCACCACCACGCCGAGTTCCGCGACCCGCTGGACGAGGAATCGCAAGCGGCACACGATCACGATCACGATCATGACCACGACCCGCATGCCGACGGTAACGGGCACAGCCACGGCCATCACCATCATGACCATGGCCACAGTCACGATCATGGGCATCATCACCACCATCACGGCCATAGCCACGGCGTCTACAAGCATATCGGCCACCCCAACGGTCCGCGCACGATGATCGACCAGGGCGTCTGCTGCTGCTTCATGAGCCAGTTCCCGCAGGAAGTCGTCGATGAAGAGCGGGCCTTGCGTGTCGAGCCCGTGAAGGCGTCTGGAACCTGAGGCGCAGAGGTTGGATGATCGCCAGTTACTAAACCTGTCATTCCGGCTGGAGCGCAGCGGCGAACCGGCAAAACAGGAATGAGAGCCTTCACTCCGCAGGAGCACCCGACGCCGAGAAAGCGCGCCCGGCTCTCGTTTATTGCGGTGTGGGAAGCGAAAGCTCCGGTGCCGGCTCGATCGTCTGGGTCGTCACCATTTCGAAGTTTGGTGCGGTTGTCTCATAGACAGCCTTGACGATGAAGCCGTCATCGCGCGAGAGCCAGTAGGTAAAGCGGTTTTCCGTAACCATGCCCTGGCTGACGGTCAGATCGGCGGCAACCCTTTCCAGGGTAACGCCGTCGACTGTGTCTTCACCACACTCTGCATTTCGGATGGTTGCGGCATTGGTCTTTTTTGCCGCGATTGCACTATCCGCGTTCTGGGCGCTGTCGAGATCGCGCACCTTGGCCCAACTCTTTCCCTCATCCGCCGACTGGTACATGACATTCTGATAGGTCAGCACCCAGGGCCCGGCCGGTTCAGTTGGAACCGTCATGTGGTGATCCTGACTGAGATACAGAAAGTCGTTCACTGTTGCCGGCGCACCTTTGAATTGGGTCGTTGCGACTGTTTTCGTCGGAACACCCTGGTCGAGCTGCATGTAGATCTCTGTAAATCGGTCACTGCAGTCATCGGCAAGGACAGGCTGTGACAGCGCGGCAAGGACCAAGGCGGCAAAACCACTGGACGTCCTGAAAGTGTTCATGGGCAATCCTCTGAAAAACGTCGAACCTGAAACCAGATCCGTGGAAAACTTCAATTTCTGCGCTGCCTTTCACTCCGCAGGAGCACCCGGCGCCGCTGACCCTGTCCCCGCAGAAAAAGCCTTTTCCTTGATCTCGACGAACTTGTCGGACATCTGCGAGAGTTTTGCGTCCCATTCCGGATTAGGTGTCTGACCGGCGGTGACCTTGAAATAGACCTGCATCATCAGCGTGATGGCGAGGGGTTCGAGCACAGCTGCCTTGACCGCCCAGGCGAAGATGACGGCAAAGACGAGCCCGCCCGCGCTCCAGGAGCCCGGCATCAGGTAAACAAGTGCAGCCGCAGGAGCGAGCATGATGAAGAACACCAGAATGGCGATGATGTAGGTGAAGAGCGCGATGAAAGCGGCGTTCTTCAGCATCGGCTGATAGTTCTGCCCGTAAAGCACGAGAGCTTCACGCGCTGACGCCCAGGCATTGTCGGACCGGGTGCGGATCGCATGGGCAAGGATGACCTCATCGACAAACCCGACGGCGACTTTCATGAAGGCCCGGAACAAGGACACCAACCCGTTCAATCCCGGGATCGGCAAAACAGAGGCAATCCCCTCGACGACCCCGCTGATCGCGCGGATGACGCCTTTCACGAGCTGGTCGAGCCCGAAAAGTGCGCTGGACTGGACGAAGCGTTCCTTGACCACCTTCGCGCCATAGGCGACCTGACCCTGCCCGTCCGGCAGATCCTTGCCGTCCATGAGTTCGACCAGAACGGCGATATGCCCCGCCTTGACGGTGTAAAGAAGATATTCCCGCAACAGGTAGATCACGGTCGCCGTCAGTCCAAAGCCGAGCAGCCCGCCCCAGAACGCAAATCCCGCCTGGGAGTCCGGTCCGCCGAACCAGCCGAGCCCGTAACCGACGCCCGCACCGAAACCGGTCACGACCACGTAGGCAACGGCAATACCGCCATACACAATCACTCGAAAGATCAGATAAGGAAATGTCCGAACCATCAGTCCGACGGCGCGGGAAAAATCAAAATCCCACATAAAAAACTCCTGTCATTCGCAGGTTTTCAACAAAATGAACTAAAACTCACGGCCCAAGGTTAGCCAATGTCCGGTCTCTGCCACAAGAGAGGACATCACACTTCTTTGAAATCAGGCTGATCAGTCAAAACCGGGTATCAGGAACCTTCACGCCTGTCCTCGGGCGGGACGTCATGCGGGTGAAAGATGCCGTGATACCAGAAGCTGTTCCAAAGGTGCCGGTGCTGGTCGGTTTCCACCAGTGGCTCCTTTGACGGGGCTTCGGCTGTCTCGGTATCTTCGGTCTCAACGCCGTTGACCCGGTCGAGATGCTCACCGAACAAAAGAACGTTGCCGTCCACATCGGCGGTCTCGAACTCCCGCATCATCCAGGGCTGGTCGCTGATGTCCTCGGTGATGTTGGCCCCTGCTGCCTTCACCGCGGCATGGTAGCCGTCGATACCGTCTACGAAACAATAGGCCGTTGTCCCGCCGGCGTTGTCGCTTTGCGTCAGATGCACGCCGGCCTTGCCACGTTCGAGCACGGCATAGCGCACCGGCTCACCCTCATTGTCCGCCCATTCGAAGGCGACCTCGAACAAAAGCTTGTCGCGATAATAGGCAAGCGCAGCAGGAAGATCGCTCACGCGCAGGACGGGGGCGATATGAGAAAGTTGCGGTGTGTTGGCGGCACTCATGCTGGTTCCTCCCGGATGGTGCAACCTGAAGTGTGACCCCGTTCAGCCCGTGTTGCAAGCTGCCATCACGTCAGCCGCTTGACCTTGAGCTGCACGCTGCCCCGGTTGTTGTCATACATTTGCCAGGCATCGTTGGCGTACGCATAAAGGTATCCGTCTTCATCCGGTGCCAGCTTGCACCCCTCGCCGATCAGAAACGTCTGGTGTGCAATGGTTTTGCCGCTGTTGTTGGCAGCCCGGCCATTGGCGATGACACCGACAAGCGAAAACCACGGCATGTCTTCTTCGCGCCGGGTAAACTTGAAGTCTGCAAGATCATTGTCGGTCGCCCGCTTGAACCAGTCTTCGACCCTGCCAAGCCCGGTCGCAAGAACGTGCAGCACTTCACCCGGCTGAAAATTGCCGTCATTGGTTCCGCCGGGGCCGCACTTGATGGAGGCATCGAGCCACTCGCCGTCCGCCGAAAGCTGGTATTTCTCACCTGCCTTGAGGAAAAGGGTCGTTGCGTTCCACTTCTGTCTGGCAAAGATGTCCAGCGTGGCGGTTTCGCCTTTCTTGAGTTGCCGGGACGGCCAGAACACGGGTTGCGTCAGCGGAGGGTTCTTGTGGCGCTCAAGTGCAGAGGAATGAAACCGCTTCTTCGCTGTTCTGGCGATAATACACGGAACGCTTCGCGGCCGTGCCTTCAGTCCCTCGTAGATACCGGTGATCGGGTCATGCAAAACGTCCAGCGGATCGGGTTTTAGCTGGCCGAGTGCGCCGTCACGATAAGCAAGCCCGGCGGTTTTTGCTTCCTCCATCATCCAGGTAAGCGCGCCATCGGACAGCCCGGACTGGATATAGCCGCCACCGACATCCGAATGAGCGCCCGGAAACCAGATCTCTTCGCAGTCGGTCGCGGCCGACACCTTGGTCCACAGCGTCGGAGCGAACGTGCTGCGCGGCTCGTCCATCGCCAGCGCATGGCGCGCGATCTTCACCACCCGGCTAAGCCCGGTATCGTGGAACATATGCTTTTCCGGGTCGTCGAAGAGATTGATGAGTTCCAACTCGTCCGGAATACCCAGCGCGCCCACCGTATCCCACACGCCGAGGAAATGTATGTCGGTCTTGCCTTTGCCTTCCTTGCCCTTTTGCGCATGGTGGAACCGCAAATGCGTCAGTTTCGAAGCCTTGGCGTCCTCGTCGCGATAGTTTTCGAAGACCTCATCGACGATCGGCCACTGCTTTTCACCGGAAACTTTCATGGCGGCAAAGTCCACCAGGCCGCAGCCGGAGATCATGCCGCCGAGACTGCGCACCGTGTAGGCGCCCCGGCTGAAGCCGAACAGAAAGATGCTGTCGCCGGGGGTATAAGTGTCAGCAAGCCAGCGGTAGGCGCTCTTGATGTTCTGGTCGAGTCCGATGCCGATGCCACCGCCGACGACCTTATTGAAGATGCCGCCCTCCGTGCCGACCCCCGGGTGATAGTATTTTTTCTGGGGCAGGCCCGCTGCATCGGCGTCCGCGATTGCAGCATGGATCTTGACGACATTGGTTGGCGTCGGCACGCCGTCCGTCTTGTTCTCCGGCGTTGCCCAGGTTCCGTCGCAGCATACAACCAGATTAGCCATCTCATCTCCCCCCGTGTGTTTCCCTATCGGAATATAACCATAGGTTTAAAAGAGGAGCTACAACCACCTGTTCGAGCAAAACGTGTAATGGCTGGAAAGACCGGAGGAGCGCTGGATCGCAGATCGAGCCGACGAGGGCACACCTGAGCGTCATCCCAAGACAGCGCACTGCGCTGTCTCAAAGGATGGTAACTCGAATTGGAATTTGTGGCCGATCCTTCGAGACGGGCTTCCAGCCCTCCTCAGGATGAAGCCTGGGGCAAAAGCTGCCGGGAAGAGCGCTCTAAACCGATCGTGCTGTCATCCCCGACTTGATCGGGGATCCACTCGTTAAGAGCGCAAAGCGACCCATGCCACCCAGCTCTTTTGAGTTTTACCACTTCATCCTGAGGAGGACCGCCAAGTCCGTCTCGAAGGATGGGCAGCATCCTCCTCAACAAGAGACCCATCCGTCGCAACAGCGCACTGTGTGTCCTCAGGATGAGGGAGGACAATGCGCACGCCAAACCAAAACGGGCCCCGAAGGGCCCGTTCATCAGTGTCGAAAAACTCCGCTGATTCCGGATCAGCTCGTGACGAGGTTTCTCAGGACATACTGCAGAATGCCACCGGCCTTGATATATTCCAGCTCGTCCTCGGTATCGACGCGGCACAGGCATTCGATGGTCTTCGTTGTGCCGTCCTCGTAGGTGACGTCCACATCCATCATCTGGCGCGGCTTGATGTCGGCAATGCCCCGGATTGTGACCCGTTCTGTGCCCTTGATGCCATGCGACTGCCAGCTCTCGCCTTCCTTGAAGGTCAGCGGGATGACGCCCATGCCGACAAGGTTGGAGCGGTGGATACGTTCAAAGGACTGGGTGATCACGGCGCGCACGCCGAGGAGCTTGGTGCCCTTCGCCGCCCAGTCGCGGGACGAACCGGTGCCGTATTCCTTGCCGGCGAAGATCACAAGCGGCGTTCCGGCCTCCTTGTATTCCATGCAGGCGTCGAAGATCCACTCCCGCTTGCCGTCCTTCATGGTGTAGCCGCCTTCGACACCCGGCACCATCTGGTTCTTGATGCGGATATTGGCAAAGGTGCCACGCATCATGACCTGGTGGTTGCCGCGGCGCGATCCGTAGGAGTTGAAGTCCTTGCGGGCGACCTGGTGCTCGGAGAGGTATTGCCCCGCCGGGCTGTCGGCCTTGATGGCACCGGCCGGAGAGATGTGGTCAGTGGTGATGGAATCCAGGAACAGGCCCATGACGGCCGCGTTCTCGATATCCTCGAGCGGCTGCGGCTCCATGGTCATGCCTTCGAAGTAAGGCGGGTTCTGGACATAGGTCGAGGATGTCGGCCAGCCATAGGTGAGGCTTCCTTCAACCTGGATGTTCTGCCAGTGTTCATCGCCCTTGAAGACATCGCCATAGCGCTCGCGGAACATCTCGTCCGTGATGGACACACGGATCAGATCGGTGATCTCCGCCGTGCTCGGCCAGATGTCTTTGAGGTAGACCGGGTTGCCGTCCTGGTCTTCACCGAGCGGGTCCTCGGTGATGTTGACATTGAGGCTGCCCGCAATGGCGTAGGCCACAACCAGCGGCGGGGATGCCAGATAGTTGGCACGCACATCCGGGTTGACCCGGCCTTCGAAGTTGCGGTTTCCGGAGAGCACCGAGCAGGCGATCATATCGTTGTCATTGATCGCGGCGGAAATCGCCGGATCGAGTGGACCGGAATTGCCGATACAGGTGGTGCAGCCATAGCCGGCAAGGTCGAAACCGAGCGCGTCCAGATCCTTCTGCAGGCCGGCCTTCTCCAGATAGTCGGTCACCACCTGGGAACCCGGCGCCAGCGAAGTCTTCACCCAGGGCTTGACGTCGAGGCCCTTTTTAAGGGCATTGCGCGCCACGAGGCCCGCGCCGATCAGCACCGACGGGTTGGACGTGTTGGTGCAGGAGGTGATCGCCGCAATCACGACATCGCCATTGCCGAGGTCGAAATCCTTGCCTTCAACGGCGACCCGTTTGGAAAGCTCGTCCGCCTTCTTGAACTCTTCCGCCATGGTCTTGGCGAAACCGGACGCGGCATCGGCGAGGTTGATGCGGTCTTGAGGCCGTTTCGGACCGGAGACAGACGGTACGACGGTGGAGATGTCGAGCTCCAGCGTATCGGTGAAGTCCGGTTCCTCGCTGCCTGCGCGGAACATCCCCTGCGCCTTGGAATAGGCTTCAACGAGAGCGACGCGGTCCTTGTCGCGTCCGGTAGCTTCCAGATATTGCAGCGTTTCCTTGTCGACCGGGAAGAAGCCGCAGGTCGCGCCATATTCCGGTGCCATGTTGGCGATGGTGGCCGCGTCTTCGAGGCTGAGATTGTCGAGGCCGGGACC
>Ga0207422_1002535_pt1 | contig 23473 bp, 23 predicted proteins | sample MarCyaLeptolynsp_FD_187757 | JGI IMG/M metagenome (GOLD analysis project Ga0207422, IMG submission 187757) | Marine cyanobacterial communities from Panama - species 1 Leptolyngbya sp. (SPAdes) | ecosystem: Environmental > Aquatic > Marine > Unclassified | place: Panama: Panama City | collected... | reverse complement strand
GACGCGGGCGACCTCGATGACATGAAGCGGCAGCTTGAGGAAATGCAAAAGAAGATCAACCAGCTTTCCGACAAGTCCTGATCCTTGCGACCATGTCCGCGACGTTGCCGCGGCGCGATGATCGTCGCATTGCAGCATTGGAAACCGTGCCTGAAGCGATCGACCGTCTCAGGCACTGGTACATTGCAGAATGGCCCGCCTGGTATGGTCCGACTGGTCCGGGCGATGCACTCTCGGATCTACGCAGCTGCCTCTTGAGCGACCCTGTCCTGCCGCGCTGTCTCGTGGCTCTGAACAGGTCTTTAGAACCGGTCGGGACGGTTTCCCTCAGATCCAACTCACCCGGCTCTGAACGATATTCGGGGGTCTGGCTGACAGCGCTTCTCGTTCCAGACTTGTTGCGCCGATCCGGGATCGGCACCGAGCTTGTCGCCGCGGCGGAGGCAGAAGCCAGACGGCTCGGACATGCAGAGATCTTCGCATCAACTGCGTCGGCGCAATCCCTTTTTGTGCGCCGACACTGGGCGTTTCAAGATAAATTGAAGACGGACAGCGGTGATCTCGACATCTTCAGGAAGGCGCTCTAGAGCAGCAGCCACCCTGACGGAAAGCCGTCCCCGTCAGCCGCAATCCGGAACCAGTCCGACCGTTTCAATCCCGGCGACGGCACAGGTCTCGTCATTTTCGGATGTATCACCGGTGATGCCGACAGCGCCGAGCGTTTCGCCGGCTTCATTCTTGATAAGCACGCCACCCGGTACCGGTACGATGTTGCCGCCGGCAACGCCGTTCAGCGCATTGACAAAATGCGGGCGCGTTTCTGCATTGGCGTTCAGCCACCTTGTGCCCGTGCCGACGGCGAGCGCGCCATTTGCCTTGCCGGTTGCGATTTCAGGACGCAGGTTCGATGCACCGTCCTGGCGCTTGAGGATGACCGTATGTCCGCCGGCATCGAGAACAGCGACCGTCAAAGGCTTGAGGCCGAGCTCCGCGGCCTTTGCAAATGCGGCAGAAGTGATGGTCTCCGCCGTTGAAAGTGAAATGCCATTTGCCATTGATTGTTATCCTTTTGAAGGTTCATAACGACGTATCGGCTGGGCGCATCCTTTTGAGATGCCATGAGGCAGGCGGGCAGATCTCGAAAATGCAGACATCCTCGTTTGCGCCTCGGCTCGCTTCTCCTTAAGGTGCTGCCCGAAATCAGAACTTGCCAGAACATCGTGTGTCCGACTGAACGCACTATGATCTGGCATTCTGAGGCCGATCAACGTTGGGTTGTTCAATCGGTTATCGATTGATCATCCGTTGACGTAGCAGAACGGGGAACCGGCGAATAGGTGGCATCGCCGAGAAACATCTGCGGCGTATTGGAACAAATGACGAGTAATTCGGGCGGGAGAAATTCAGTGAAGCGTGACTTTGAGGCGCCGGGCCGGTCCCCGGTTTATGCGCGCAATGCAGCAGCGGCGACGTCTCACCCCCTGGCGACCAGCGCGGCACTTGAGATCCTGCAAGAAGGCGGCAACGCGGTGGACGCCGCGATTGCGGCCGTAGCCGTGCAATGTGTGGTCGAGCCGCACATGACAGGCATCGGCGGTGACTGTTTTGCAATTGTCACCGAGCCTGACGGGCGCCTGACAGGCTTCAACGGATCCGGCGCGGCACCGCGGGCTGCGACCCCGCAACGGTTGGCTGAACTCGGCGTTGAAGAGATCACCGACACGTCGCCGCATTCTGTCACTGTGCCCGGTGCCGTTCGGGCATGGGAAACGCTTTTGAAGGCCCATGGAACGCGGACGTTCAAGGATCTGTTCAAACGGGCGATCGGCTATGCCCGCGAAGGCTTTCCGGTTGCGCCTCGTGTCGCGCGGGACTGGGCACAAAATGTTGAGAAACTGAGCGGCGACGAGGTTTCCGCAGCGCGATACCTGATCCAGGGCGAAGCGCCCCGGCCCGGCACGATCCTGAAATATCCGCATCTTGCCGGTACGCTGGAGAAGATTGCCGAAAGCGGCGCAGATGCCTTCTACTCGGGCGAGATTGCCCGCGATATTGTCGCGGCGCTTCAGGCGCGCGGCGGCCTCATGACAGAAGATGATCTGGCCGCCTGCCATACAACGGCGGTGTCACCGGTCGTTCGGGACTACAAGGGGCACACGGTCGCCGAGTTGCCGCCCAACGGTCAGGGCGTGATCGCTCTTGTCATGCTTGGGATACTTGAAACGTTCGATCTGGAAGACCTCGATCCGTTTGGTGCAGAACGCTTCCATCTGGAAATGGAAGCGGCCCGGATCGCCTACGCGGTGCGGGACAAGTTCGTAACCGATCCGGGTCATATGGATATCTGCCACACCCGCCTGATCGGTTCGGATTATATCGAACAGCTCGCGAGGCAGGTTTCCCGCGACAGACGGATGGTACTCGTGCCGGAAGCTGCGCTCAGCCCGCAGACCGATACGGTTTATCTGACGGTGGTCGACAAGGATGGGCTTTCCGTCTCCTTCATCAACTCGCTTTTCAGCGATTTCGGTTGCGGTATCGTTGCGCCGGACAGCGGCGTCCTGCTTCATTGCCGTGGCAAGGCTTTCCGCGCTGCGCCGGGGCACGCGAATTCCATCGACGGCGGAAAGCGCCCACTGCACACAATTATCCCGGCCATGGTTCTGAAAGACGGTTCACCATGGCTTTCCTTCGGCGTTATGGGCGGGCAGTACCAGGCCTGCGGGCATGCGCATCTGCTCACCAATATCATCGACTACGGCATGGACGTTCAGGCAGCGATCGACTTCCCTCGCATGTTCTTCGACATGACGAGCCATGATCTGCAGGCGGAGCGGCTGATCCCGGCATCGACCGTCGAGGGACTGAGGGCACTTGGACACAATGTTGTTCCGGCGCCGGCTCCGATCGGTGGCAGTCAGGCCATCATGATCGACAGGGCGCGCTCGCTTCTGACGGCAGGGTCCGACCCGCGCAAAGACGGACATGCTGCAGGTTATTGACCTGCGTCATTAATGACCTTGTGTGTTCCGGGTAACAGGTATTGAGTCCAATTGGACGCGCCCGAAACACATGAGGAAAAAGATGCCCGGATTATCGAGGCGTGAAGTCCTTCTTGGCACTGCCGGAACCTTGTCGGCCTTCGCCGCCGGCGGCTTTGCAGCAAGTCATGCCCTGGCGGCAAGCCATGCTCTCACCATGTCGTCCCTCAACCACAGCATCCTGCCGGACACTCTCACGAAAGGCATGATGAGTTTTTCTCCCGACGGTCCACCGCCGGTGCTGCGGTTCAAGCAGGGTGACAAGACGTCGATCGATGTGACCAACAAGCTCGATGAAGCTTCGGTCGTCCACTGGCATGGCTTGAGAATTGCCAACGCCATGGACGGGGTGCCCTACCTCACACAGCATCCGATCGAGGCCGGACAATCGTTCCGGTACGAATTCACACCACCGGATGCGGGCACCTTCTGGTACCACCCCCATTGCAACACGCTCGAGCAGATGGCGCGTGGAATGACCGGAGTGATGATCGTTGAGGACGCCGAGGATCCGGGCTTTGATCGCGATCTGCCCCTGAACATCCGGGATTTCCGGCTTGGCGGCGACGGCCAGTTCATCAATCTGTTCAAGGCAAGGAACGCGGCCAGAGGCGGAACGCTTGGGACAGTCTCCACGGTGAACTGGCAGGTCGACCCTGTTTTCGAACTGGACGCGGGCAGCCTCGTGCGGCTGCGACTTGTCGTAACCGACGTGACCCGCGTCGGCGCCTACGAGATTGAGGGTGCCGAGGCACATGTCATCGCGATCGACTCAAATCCTTTGCCCGCGCCGTTGCCGGCAAAAGATATCGTCCTGTCGCCGGGTCAACGCGCCGATATCGCCATGCGGGTTCCGGACAGCGAAGGCGACGACGTCAGTCTCATCCTGAAAAAGAAATTCGATCAGCGGGTTCTCGCAACATTCTCTCCGAGAGGTGCCAGCGCCCGTCGCGATTTGCGTGAATTGAAGCCCTTGACCCCAAATCCGGTTCCAGAACCGGATCTGGGCAACGCCGAGGTGTTGGAGTTCGTTTTCGGCTGGTCGCCGGAAGGCGATGCGCCGCAACCCAGCATTTGCGGGTCGCTCGGTTATACGTTCTGGTCAATCAATCGCAAGGCGTGGCCTGGAGATTTGCCGGGGCCATTCGATCCGCTTGCGACGATGAAACTGGGCAAGACCTATGTACTGAGACTGCGAAACGAGACGCCGAATGCTCACCCCATTCATCTTCACGGCGTTTCGTTTCAACTTCTCAGGTCGAACAAACGCGAACTGCCGCCGCTCGTGACCGATACGGCGCTGCTCTTGTCGGAAGAAACGATGGATGTGGCGCTGGTTGCGGATAATCCCGGTGACTGGGCGTTCCATTGCCACGTGATCGAGCATCAGAAAACCGGTCTCACCGGTTTCCTGCGCATTGAAAGCTGATCGGGCTCAGGCAGATAGCGAGATCGTGTAGCTCCGCTCATCTTCTTCATAAGCGGTAGCTGACGCATATTGTTGCGCGTGGAGTTGCTGGTCCAACGGGGTCCGGCCGTACGGATCGCCGCCTGCGAGCAACTGCGTTGCATATTCCGCGTGTGCGCCGTGATAGCTTTCGCGAAGGGCCGCCGATGCGACATGGGTGTGAACCATCGGCATCTCGGCAAAGTTGCCACCGGAGGCGGATGCGGAGTCGGCCTCAAATGCCGGCGTTTCAATCTGACGTTCACGATCGCGCAAAACGTGGACAGCGGGAACAGGTGTCACTTGCATTTCAAAAAACTCCGTGGCGGGCCAGTCCGTGGCCAATCTTGTCGGAGGTCCGGGGTGTTCCGGATCTATGTATCAATATAGGTATCCGGATGACGGAATACTGTGCTGAGCGTCACATTTGCGCAAATCTCACGAGGGTTTGTGGGGTGCGTGAAAAGAAAGCCCGGAGCAATGCTCCGGGCCAAGTCATCCAGTGGTACATCTGGAAATTCGTTGAAATGATTAGCGATCAGTCTTGATCAGGTGTCCTGTGGTGCGCTTGCGTGGAAGCGCGGCCGTTGCGCGATAAGCGTCGGAACACAGTTCGGGAACACTCTTGTGGCGAGGGCGCGTCTGGATGTCGTATTCGCGCGACGCGATCAGATGGGCCAGAAAGACCGAATTCGGATGATAGTGCGTATAAAACGTATCCTGCTCCGCGCGGACCTCGGCTTCCGGTGGCGGCGGCAGAAATCCGGCAAAGTCCGTCCGGCGCTCACCTTGCGTCTCTCCCGAAGAGGGACGCTGGCGCCTCACAATGGAACGGCCTGTTGCACTTGCCGGGTTCACTCGCACAGAAATACGCCTCGTTGTTTCATAATGGCACGCTCAGTGCCGTCTTGCCTGAAACGTCGCAATCACCATGCCAATATAGGAAGGCGTTAACCTTTTGTCCGCAGAAACCCGCCAAATCCGGGTCACAAAAGTTAACGGAATGGTGTGAACGAGGACAGTTTTGAGTGAATCCGCGAGCCGGCTGGCACAAGCTCGCGTTCAATTTTGAGAAACGGAATTTGCGAAACAAGCACGCCCGATGTGAGAGGCATGGCGTACCAGCTTGTTAGGCAGAGCCGAAAGATGCCCAGCAAAAAGGCCGGGGAAGCCCCGGCCTTTTTCTTCTTGTTTGATCGGGGAATGTCAGTCCGCGTCGGGGTCTTTCCCGGTCCAGGCCGTGCGATCGATGTCGAGATCGCTGAACTTGTCCGGATTGAAGACCGGGCGGGCGACGCCGGCGCTGATCTGCTCCTTGAAGTCATCCAGGATTCTCTTCGCTGTCGGGAACAGCATCATGAGCGCGAGAAGGTTCACCACCGCCAGAATACCCATCATCGGATCGGAAAAGAAGAACACTGCTGTTGCACCCGGTGCGGTCGCGCCGAGGAATACGACCCCCATGACCAGGACACGCAGCACCTGAACGGCCATTGCGTTTCCGGTCATCGAGGTCAGGGCGTTCTCGCCGAGATAATAGTTGTAGATGATCGAGCTGAACGCAAAGAGCAGGATCGCCACCGTCAGGAAGTAACTCGTCCATCCACCCAGATGAGACACGAGCGACTGCTGCGTCAGGACAATGCCGTCAACGGCTTCATCTCCCGGCGTATAGACATCACCCAGCAGGATGATCAGTGCCGTGCAGGTGCAGATGATGATCGTGTCGATGAAGACCGAGAAGGACTGTGTGATCCCCTGGCTGATCGGGTGACGGACGTCCGCGGTCGCGGCAACGTTCGGGGCCGATCCGAGACCGGCTTCGTTGGAGAAAAGACCTCTGCGGAGCCCCTGCGCCAGCGCGGCGCCCATGCCGCCGCCGACGGCTTCTTCGAACCCGAAGGCGTTGGCAACAATCATGTAGAGTGCCGCAGGGATCTCGGTGACATTGATGAGGATGACAATCAGGGCCATCGCGATATAGCCGACAGCCATGATCGGGACGATAACATCGGCAACCTTTGCGATCCGGTGAATGCCGCCGAAAACGATCAAACCGGTGATCACCGTCAGGCCAATGCCGGTCCAAAGCCGTCCGATGCCGAGGCTCTCCTCGGCTGCTCCAGCAACCGTGTTGCCCTGGAAAGCGTTGAAACCGAAAGCGAAAGACGCGATCAGGCAGATCGCGTAAAGCACCGCGAGCCACCGATAATCCTTGCCCAGACCGTGAATGATGGACCGGGCGGGACCGCCGCGATAGGTGCCGTCTCCTTCAGAGCGCTTGTAGAGCTGTGCGAGCGAACATTCGATGAGGCTTGTCGCCATGCCGACAAGAGCAATAGCCCACATCCAGAACACGGCACCCGGGCCACCGAGTGTGATCGCAACGGCAACACCTGCGATGTTGCCGCCACCAACCCGCCCGCCGACGGACAGGAGCAGCGCTTCACGGGCCGAAATGGCATTGGGATCACCGGTCTGGTTTTTCGACGACAGCACCCGGAACATCCGGCGGAAAAACCTGATTTGGACGAAGCCTGTTACGACGGTGAAGAATACGCCGATGATGACCAGAAACGGGATCAGCGCCCATCCCCATGTCAGATCGCCGATCAAACCGAAAAACGATTCAAATAACTGCATGGCTCTACCCCTCCATTTGACCGGTCCGGCGTGTTCTTGCGACGCGCTCGATCCGGTTGGACTTTAAAGGGTAGGCCTCCACCGGGAGTGTTTGCAATAAAAAAGAGAGAAGCCGCCTAAATACACCTAGAGGGTGTTTCTGCCCAATTTCGGAACTGCCTTTGCTGAGCGAAGCACTTACGGCAAAGACTTCATTTGTTTTACGAAATGGTCCTCGCGCGTTTGTTCCACGCGCCGGGCGCCGGCAAAAAAGAAAAGCGCGGCCGCAAGGCCGCGCTTCTCGAAAAAGGTAACCGGGGCCGATGGCCTTAAGCGGTCAGGGCGCCCTGTGCCTTGTCGACGAGAGCCTTGAAGGCATCCGGCTGGTTGATGGCAAGATCAGACAGAACTTTACGGTCGACCTCAACACCGGCCTTGTTCAGACCGTCGATGAAGCGGCCATAGGTCAAGCCGTGCTGGCGGGTTGCCGCGTTGATGCGCTGGATCCAGAGCGAGCGGAACGTGCGCTTCTTGGCCTTGCGGTCGCGGTAGGCGTATTGTCCTGCCTTCTCGACGGCCTGCTTGGCAACGCGGATGGTGCTCTTGCGGCGGCCATAATAACCTTTGGCGGCTTTCAGAACTTTCTTGTGGCGAGCGTGGGCGGTTACGCCCCGTTTGACGCGTGACATTTAGATGATCTCCTTCGGGGCTGGCGTTATGCGTAGGGCAGGAACTGCTTCACGATCTTTGCATCCTGATCGCTCAACGTGGTGGTGCCACGGGCGTTACGGATGAACTTGTTCGTGCGCTTGATCATGCCATGGCGCTTGCCGGCCTGCGCGGTTTTCACCTTGCCGGTCGCGGTCACTTTAAAGCGCTTTTTGGCGCCGGACTTCGTCTTCAACTTGGGCATTTTGCATCCTTTCCTTGGTGTATCCGTCAGAAACGGACACTTTTTTGTTGGAGCATTCAGAGCCGACACGGCATGCCCTTGATCTGCCGGGTGGACCTGCATCAGGATGCAGCAATCCAGTCCACGGCGAGCCGGACGACTCTGGACCGGGCGCTTATATGGGAGGTTCTCAGGGATTGCAACCGGAAACCGTGCCAAAACGGCGGTTTCGGGCGCCACCTTCCGATCGGGCATTTACGGTCAGCGTGCTTCTTGACAGGCATTGCGGAAATTCAACGAATAGTCTTCAAGTCTGACTCATTCATGCATAATCTGCACAAATGGATATTCACGCTCTCAAGACAGTCCTCCTGGTTCAGGATCTCGGCAGCATTGCCAAGGCCGCAAGAGCCCTCGACCTTGATGCCTCCAGCGTCTCCCGCATCGTGGCCGGCGTCGAACGTGACATCGGTCTTCGTCTTTTCCAGCGAAGCACACGAAAGCTGGCGATTACGGAAGAAGGCGCGCACTACCTGCAAAGGGTCGCGCCCCTCGTTGAGGAACTGGAGGCGGCGCGGGAAGACGCGGCCGGTCTGAGCGGTGAACCGCGCGGCAGACTGCGAATGACTGCATCCGTTGCTTTTGTCCAGGAGGCGCTGATGCCGCTTTTGCCAGCCTTTCAGAAAAAGCATCCCGAGCTTTCCGTCGATCTCTTTCCGTCCGACTCCAATCTCGATCTGCTCGCGGAAGGCCTGGACCTTGCCGTCCGGCTGTCTGCTGCGCCCAGGGGAGACCTGATTTCGACCAAGCTGATGCCAACGCGGTACCGCGTCGTCGCGTCGCCTGACTATCTGGCGCAGTCCGCGCGGATCACGCACCCGGCGGAGCTCGCTGAACACAATTGCCTGTGTTTTGCCCTGCCGCATTTTCAGACCAGATGGCATTTCAGAACAAGGGGCGGCGACCCTTTTCCTGTCGAGGTCTCAGGCAAGACGGTGATCGCGAGTGCCCTCTCCTTACGGGAGGCTGCGAGGCTTGGTATGGGTGTTGCGCTCCTCGCAGACTGGCTGATCCGAGACGACCTGAACAGCCGTCAACTTGTCGATCTATTCCCGGAACTCGATTGCGCGGCATCCGATTTCGATACCGCAGCCTGGCTGCTCTATCCGAGCAGAAGCTACCTGCCGCAGAAGGTGCGGGTGATGATTGATTTTCTGAAAGCGGAGCTGCGGTGAGCCTGACTCGCGCGAATTGCGGAGGGCTGTCATTTTTCTTTGTCATCCCTGCGAAGGCAGGGATCCGGTAACCTCTTGTCTGACCGTCTTTCTTATTCGCGAGCCACACGAATTACCGGTTCCCGGTCTTGCCACTTGTGCGGCAAACCGGGATGACAAACTGCACGTAAGTGGCCGACCCTTCGGAGCTGGCCACTCGCCCGCCTTAGAACGAGGGTCGAACCGGACAACCGTCCGCTGGCCTCAGGCGTTCACGTCGACGACGACACGGCCCTTGACCTGGCCTTTCAGGATATCGGCGCCGAGCTGTGGCAGGTCGCCGAGTGTCGCAGGCTGGATCATGGCTTCGAGCTTGTCCATCGGCAGGTCTTTGGCGAGGCGCTCCCAGGCCTTAAGGCGAGCGTCATAGGGTTTCATGACGCTGTCGATGCCGAGCAGATTGACGCCGCGCAAGAGGAACGGAATGACGGTCGCCGGCAGCGACGCACCACCGGCAAGGCCGACAGCAGCGACCGATGCGCCGTATTTCATCTGTCCAAGCACACGCGCCAGCATGGCGCCGCCAACAGCGTCAACACAGCCGGCCCAGGTCTCGGCTTCCAGCGGCCGCTTGACAGTCTCACTGACGTCGTCGCGCGGAACGATGGTGCTGGCGCCCAGCGATTTCAAATAGTCCCAGGTGCTTTCGCGCCCGGTGACAGCGGCGACTTCGTAGCCAAGGTTGGAGAGGATGGCGGTTGCCACAGAGCCGACGCCGCCGGCCGCGCCGGTAACAAGTACCGGCCCGTCTCCTGGCTTCAATCCATGATCTTCCAGCGCCATGACGGCCAGCATGGCGGTGAAGCCGGCCGTGCCGACCGCCATGGCATTGCGCGTGGAAATTCCTTCGGGCAACGGAACGAGCCATTCGCCCTTGACGCGGGCTTTTTGCGCGTACCCGCCCCACCAAACCTCGCCGACCCGCCAGCCGGTGAGGACAACCTTGTCACCGGGCTTGTACCAGTCGTCGGACGACTCCAGCACGGTGCCGGCAAAATCAATGCCCGGGACATGAGGATAGTTGCGCACGAGCCCGCCGCCCGGGCCGACACAGAGCCCGTCCTTGTAGTTGAGGGTTGAATATTCGACGGCAACGGTGACATCGCCTTCCGGCAAGCGGCTATCGTCAAGGTCCTGAACCGACGCGGAAGTCTTGCCTTCGTCATCCTTTTCCACGAGGAGTGCTTTGAAAGTCATGATGAAACTGCCCTGTTAGCTGGATTGATTTGCGATCGTCCTGGCTTCCTCGCGCAGGACGAATTTCTGGATCTTGCCGGTGGCCGTCTTCGGCAACTCGGTAAAGACGATCTTCTTCGGCCGTTTGAAACCGGCCATGTGCTGGCGACAAAACGCGATCAGGCTGTCCTCGGTTTCTTCGCTGCCTTCTTTCAGTTCCACAAAGGCGCAAGGAACTTCGCCCCATTGTTCGTCCGGCAGGGCAACAACCGCGGCCAGAACCACATCCGGATGGCGGTGCAGAACACCCTCCACTTCGACCGAAGAGATGTTTTCGCCGCCGGATATGATGACGTCCTTCAGACGGTCCCTGATCTGAACGTAGCCGTTTGCGTGACGCACGGCCGCGTCACCGGACTTGAAAGTCCCTGCAGAAAGCGCATCCGACGTTGCCTCGGGGTTCTTGTAATAGCCCTTCATGACCGTGTTGCCGCGGATGACGATTTCGCCTTGGGTCTCACCGTCCCACGGTACCGGCGCGCCTGTCTCCCGGTCGACGACATCGACAGTTTCCGTCATCGGGAAGCCGACACCCTGCCATGACTGCAATTCGGCCTGTTCGTCGGCGGTAAGGTCTTCCCATTCTTCGCGCCAGAGGCATTGGACGACATGGCCATAGGTTTCGGTCAGCCCATAGACCTGCATGACTTCGAAGCCAAGCGCCTTTGTGGCGGCCAACACGGCGGCGGGCGGCGGAGCGCCTGCCGTCATGATCTTGACCGGGCCGGGCAGGGGTTTCTGGTCCTGGTCCGGTGTGTTGACCAGCATCGACAGCACAATCGGCGCGCCGCCCAGATGCGTGATGCCATGCTTGCCAATCAGCTCGAACACGGCCTTTCCGGTCACCTGGCGAATGCAGACAACGGTCCCCGCCATAAGCGTCATGGCCCAGGCATGGCACCAGCCGTTGCAGTGAAACATCGGCACCGTATAGAGGTAGACCGGATGACGCGGAAGTTCCCAGGCAACCGGCGTTCCCATCGCCATGAGGTAAGCGCCGCGGTGGTGATAAACGACGCCTTTGGGGCGCCCCGAGGTGCCTGACGTATAGTTGAGTGCAAGCGCCTGCCATTCGTCCTCAGGACCCTGCCAGGAAAATTCCGGATCGCCGCCCTCCACGAGATCCGAATAGGCCGCTTCGCCGATCTGCTCGCCGCCGGGTCCGTCCGGATCGACGATGTCGATCACCGGCAGGGCCTTGCCGTTCAGCCGGAAGGCTTCGTTGACAACGCCGGAAAAGGCAGTGTCCACAATGACAAGCTTTGCATCGCTGTGATCGAGGATATAGGCGACGGTTTCAGCTTCCAGGCGGATGTTGATCGTGTTGAGAACTGCGCCGGTCAGCGGAACCGCGTAGTGGAGTTCGAATAGCTCCGGAGTATTTGCGGCCAGGACCGAAACCGTGTCTCCGGTGCCGATCCCCTTTTTCTTCAGGCTTGAAGCGACCCTGCGAACCCTGTCCTGAACCTCAGCCCAGGTCCGGCTCAGGCCGTTGTAGACCAGCGCTGGCCGATCCGGAAAAATGGCTGCCGTCCGCTCAAGAAAGGAAAGCGGCGACAGCGCAACATGATTGGCCTCCTGCTTCGGAAAGGCTTCGTAATGTTCTTTCATGCCGCTTTGCCCTGGTTAAAGAACGGCGTCTCCCAGACGGTTGCGGACCGGATGCCGTGAGGCGTGTCGACGTGCACCCTGGTACCGTCGTCCCAATGGGTCATGCGCACCATGCCGATGGCGACGTTGGTGCGGTAGTCCGGAGAATAGACCGCAGAGCTGACAGTGCCGACCTGTTTTCCACCCGCGATGATTGGCCAGAGTTCGTCGATGGCCGGAACCGGCTCTCCATCAATGGCAATCGAGCGGATCTGCCGGACCGGACCTTCGACCGCCACGCGCAGCAGCGCGTCACGACCAACGCAGCCGAATGCGTCCTGGGTCTGGCAGAACTTTCCGAGCCCGCATTCATGGGGCGTGTTGTTTCGGGTCATGTCGCTGCCATAGGACAAAAGCTGACCCTCGATACGTTCGATCAGGTTCGGACAACCTGCGCGGACGTTCAGGTCTTCACCGGCGGACATCAGCGCATCCCAGATCGGTTCGCCCAGTTCCGTTCCGTCGACATAAAGCTCAAAGCCGCCCTGCTTCGAATAACCCGACCTTGCGAGCACCAGTTCCTTACCCTCGAACTCGACCATGGCGAAACGGAAGAACCGGATGGAACGGGTGCTTTCGCCGAACACGCGCGCAACGAGTTCATCGGCCTTCGGGCCCTGGATCGCCAGTGGTGAGACGTCCGGTTCGTCGACATCGACCTCCAGATGAAGTCCATAGGCGAGCCCCTTGATCCAGAACAGAAGGTCACTGTCCGCCACCGACACCCAGTACCTGTCCTCTGCCAGCTTCAGCGTAACCGGATCGTTGAGCATGCCACCGGTTTCGTCGACCATCGGGGTGTAGAAACAAACACCTGCGTTCATTTTAGACAGGTCGCGCGGTGTCAGCATTTGCGTCAGGCGGGCGGCATCGGGTCCCTTGATTTCGACCTGGCGTTCACAGGACACGTCCCACAATTGCACATGGTTCTTGAGATGCTTGCAGTCCTCTTCGACCGATTCAAACACGGACGGAAGCAGCATGTGATTGTAAACGGTGTAAACCTTCGCGTCTGCTTCCTGCACACGGCGCGAAAACGGGGTTTTGCGAATACGGCGCGACGCTGCCAGTAACGGACCCTGCATGACCCGTCCTCCTACGCGGCCTGTTCGGCCGCGGGGCCGGACCAGTCGATCTGGCAGATTTCGGCGCTGCGTCCGTCAAAGTCCCAGACGCGGCCGTAGGCGCGCACGCGGCCCTGCGTTGCGGTTGCAACCGTGATGTCCGGCCCCATCCAGTACTCGGTATTGGAAATGACGATGTCTTCGCCAGGTTTTGCGCCCGGTACCGGCACCACTTCGCCCTTGATGGCCTTGCCGACGACCAGACGGCGTGTCTTGCCTTCATTGGTGTAGGAGACAGGAGCCCGTTCAGCACCGAGGAATTCACTGACAAGCACCTTGAAGAGGCCGGTAGTGCCCCTAGCCTGGCCCGAAAAAATCTTCACGAGACCGTCAAAAGCAGCATCGCTCGCCCGCTCGTCGATGAAAACCGCAGCCTTCCAGTTGCCGCGCGCCATCAGGCCGGGAATTTCAATGAGCAGTCCGATATTCAGGCCGGACAGGTCCTCGTCCATGTAGTTGCCTTCATCGATGCGAATGCCGCCCCAGGTCTGGCAATAGCCTTCCGTGGGCGGGTGTTTGCCGAGCGAGACAACGCAGGGGCAGAAGACCGTGCAGTTGCAGTTGAGTATCAGTTCGCCGCGAATGGACCATCCGGACATCGAAGTTCCCCCTTAGAGTGGTATGATTGACAGGGCGAAGACAACCGCGCCCGTTATGAGAAGAAAGACGCCGAGTGGTGCGCTGATCCTGTCGCCTATCTGAGGCAGCTTTTCGAGCGTCATCAGGACCATCGCAAGGCCCATGAAAGCAAGGTTCATGGTGCCGGCCACAAAGGCGAGCAGCATCAGGGCCCAACAACAGCCAAGACAAACGGCGCCGAGCCTGAGGCCGAGCCTAAACGCGCCTTGCAGTCCCGGCTGCCAATGGGACATGAAAAACGTCATCGGGCTCCGGCAGGCGGACAGGCAGGCGTTCTTGAGCGTGCTGAACTGATAAAGACCGGCAAGGACAAGCAGCGCCGCGTTCAAAAGCCCCGACGTCGATTGGCCGGCCTGATCGAGCAATCCCTGCCCGGCCAGGTGGACTTGCAGGAAGGCTGCCGGAACAGCAAAGCCGATCCAGACCGTCAAATAACCAAGCACAAGGACGGCGAGTGAAACGCCGCTGGCTGCCTCCGTATGGGTCAGGTCGGAATATGTCCTGAAAGCGGGAAAGGCGGTCGGCGCCATCATGGCAAGAGACATCAGCGACCACATGAAAATCGCCGAACGAAATCCTGCATCTGCGGCTGTTTGTGAGCAAAGTGAGATAAGATAGGCGAGGCCGAACTCGTTGGCAGGCGCACGCGTGTCGACAGGCACCTGCATTGCGAAGAGAACGCTCCACGCTGCAAGGATGCTGACGAAAAACGACAGCCACAAAACGCCGTGTCCGGGCATAAGACGGTGCAGTGCCTTCACCCGTTCCTCCCATTGATCTTTTGAATCACGCTGCGCTTCCAATGCGCAAAAGTCAAACATTTAATTGTCTGACATTTATTTTTTACAATTGACCGGCTTTCGGTCACCCTCTAGTTTGAACCGGCTTCATTCAGCGTGAATTTTGGGGGACGACTTGGCAATTGAATTCAACACGATTCAAAAGGAAGGGCTTTCCGTCCAGATTGCCAATGCCATCCGCGATGCCATCCTGGAAGGCCGGCTTGCCGGGGAAGAGCGCCTGCCGAGTGAGGCCGACCTGGCTGACCGCTTCGGTGTGTCACGGTCGACGGTGCGTGAGGCTTTGAAACGACTTGCGGCGCAGAACCTGATCCGCAGTGAACGCGGTTCATCGGGAGGGGCGTTTGTCAATCGCATGACCTGGTCGGAGGCTCAGGACAACCTGGTCACGACCACGCGGCTCCTGATTGGCATGAACGACATTCCGTTGGAAGATGCGATCGAAGCCCGTTTCGCGTTGGAAACAGCCGCGCTGCCGCTGGCTGCCGAAAAATGCTCCGATGACGATCTGAAGGAATTGCGTGCCCAGATCGACAGGCAAAGGAACCCGCAAACGAGCGATGTGGAATTCTGCGCATCGGACGTGACGTTTCATTCCGTGATTGCGCAAGCGACCGAAAACCCGTTGCTGACCTTCCAGTTGTCTGCAGCTTTCGAGGCCATGCAGCCCCTGATGAACATGCTTGTCTATCGCCTCAGGGACCGGGAGCGGATTGCTGAACTTCATGAGGCCCTGGCCGATGCTCTGGAAGCGCGGGACGGATCGCGCGCTGCCGCCAGCCTGGAATCCCTGTCTGCCTATACCAGGGAATTGGCTGCACAACGGCGTAAGCCGAAAACGGCCTGATCCTTCTCTCCTTGTCATCAGCTTGTTCCTGCAAGGTGGCCTCGCTCTTTGCGTGTCGGCAAAGCATTTCTGGTCAGGAAAAGATCACGTATGGGCGCGGCGCCCGACGATTAAATATTTTAGAAAATATAAACCAGTGCTTTTAACAAATAATTTTCTCAATCTTACTATTCTACCCGTAGACCGAACGAGTAACAGTCCGAGCAATTGCAAATACTACCTAGTTGGTGGTGGCGCTCATTTGCTAAGGCATAGTAAAAACGGCGTGGGTAACAGACAATGTGGTGGCGTAATCAGTTCTCTGCTTTGGCGGTTTCCGTTGTACTGCTGACAGGTTGTCAGTCTGGAGATCTTGCCAACCTGTCGACATATGGCGACAGCGCTGCATCCAACCATGATCTTTCCAAGGTTGCCTACTACCCGGACGACGAGTTGCTCACCCGCGCTAACGTTCAATTCAAGGAAAAGAACTTCGGCAAGGCCTACGCGATCTACAAGCGCGCTGTTGAAGTCTATCCCAAGGATCCGGTCGCCTGGCTCGGTTATTCGGCCTCTGCCGACATGATCGGACGCTTTGACAATGCGGACACCGGCTACAAGCGCCTTGCCCGGATGATTCCGAACCGGCCCGAATATCTCAACAATGTCGGGTATTCTTACTTGCTGCGCGGCAATCTCGTGTCGGCAAGACGCTATTTCCTGAAGGCTTACGACATCGATCCGGCCAATCAGACGACGGCAAACAATCTGGAACTCCTGCGCAACAGTGTTTCTTTCGCCAATCGCGGCTAGGAAAGGCGCATCCAGGATCGGGGGGACGGATGATCAGCAACGTGAATGCTTCTGAAACACATGCAGCCGGCACAGTGGTCATGCCCGATGACGGCAGACCGGTTTCGGCCAAGCCGGCTCAATCTCCGATCATCGCCATCCTGCAGCGCAATGTCCGCATCCTGATGGCTCTGAACGCGGTTTCCGTCGGTGTGACCGTTTTGCTGTTCGTCGGCCTGTTCTTTTCGTGGTCCGCGACTTCGGAACTCAACCAGATCAGACAACAACTCGACGGACTGCAACAGTTTGAAAAACGCATTTCGTCCAATGTGTCACTCATGAATGCAGGCATTCAAAGCCGTCTGTCGAAAATTGATCAGCGGATGAGCCAGATCCAGGCCGGTGTCAGGATGATGCGGATCGAAAGAGGCGATACGGATCTTCCTGTCGACCAGCTCAAGACGGTTGTCGACGAAAACATCGACTACTTCCACCCGTCGACATCGGCACTCATGTTTGCACCCACGGTGACATCCGTCGGCAATGGCGGGTTTGAGACGACCCGGTCTGGTCCGCAGGTTACGGTTTCGCGGGCGCAGGACCCGGCCCAGGGATCTTCCCTGTTCCGCCGCATCGTGACGCCGGATGGAAAGGTTCGCTACGAGAAGCGGGCTGGACTGGAAAACTGATGGGCTGCCGCCGGCAAATCCTCAAAGCTGTCGAAAACGCTGAAGCGCGGGCACGCGGCGCATAAATACTCAACAATACAATCAGTGCGTGTCTAAAGGTTGAAATAGGTGTTTTCTCTGCTTCTACCTGAGTTAAAGAGATTAATGACCTAATTCTTAATGTAAAAACCGATTGATAGAATATAGTTTTAAGATTTTTTTCACGAGGTGTTAATTGTCGAGGCTGTAGAGTTTGTTCATGTGGGGCGTGGGGTCTTATGAGATCTTGGTTAATGCTATCTTGATCGTTAATAGACCTGACGCTGCGCGACCATAAATTCTACGAATGCCGCAGACGAGATGTAACGTGAAAATATCGTCCATTTTGACAGTTTTGATCTCGACGATCGCCTTGAGCGTCTGGGACGCCGGACCGGTCAGGGCACAGGTTGACGAAATGACCCTCGTCGTGAACGGCGGGAGCGTTTCCAAGATTACCATGCCGCCGGGGACAACGCGCACCGTCAGAACAAACAGAAAATTCTCCGATCTTGTCGTCGGCAATCCTGAGACGGCTGACATCGTGCCGCTGTCCGAACAGGTGCTTTACATCCAGGGCAAGGCGCCCGGTCTCACCAACATTTCGATCTATGATGCCTCCAAGACGCTCCTCGGGGTGATTGAGGTGCGCGTCCAGCTCAATTTCGATGATGTTGTCCGGGCCATTCGCTCTGTTGCACCGACGGCACTCGTTTCCGTTTCCAATGTCGGTGACAAGATCCGGCTCAGCGGATCGGTCAACAACGCGGTCGAGCTGACCAAGGTGCTCGAAGTTGCCCAGCAGTTTTCAGAAAGTCCGGTAATCAACGCGATCAGCGTGCGCAGCCCGCAGCAGGTGGCGCTGGAAGTGCGCGTCCTGGAAGCGAGCCGGTCAATCGGCCGCGACCTCGGCATCAACTGGGTCGGCCGGTCGGACAATGGCAATGTCAGCACCAGCGGTTCACGTGTACAGGTCGGTACGAATGACGGCGGCGGGCTTGTTGCCGTGCTCGGCTCGGGTGCAAGTGTCGCCCAGCAGGGGGCCCTGCCATTCGGAACGCTCATTGCAAAGGTGCTCGAAACCGCTGGAATCCGGATCGACACCATCATCGACGCGCTTGAGGGCAAAGGTCTTGTGCGCCGTCTCGCGCAGCCGAACCTGACAACAATCAGCGGTGAGACGGCCCGGTTCCATGTCGGCGGCGAAGTGCCGATCCAGACGGCGGTCTCCAATGCGGGTGGTGTCGCAACGTCGACCGACTACAGGCCATTCGGCGTCCGGCTTGAATTCGTTCCGACCGTTCTCGACGGTAGCCGCGTCAATCTGCGTGTGATGACCGAGGTCAGCGACATCGACAACTCGATCAACGTGAACGGCAATCCGGGCTTCACCTCGCGCAGGGCGGAAGCCGTGATCGAACTCAAGGACGGTCAGAGCTTCTCCATCGCCGGGCTGCTTGAAAACGTCGACACCCGGGACATCAGTCAGCTTCCCTGGCTCGGGCAGGTGCCAATGCTTGGCGCTCTGTTCAGATCCACCAGTTTCCAGAAGCGCGAGACCGATCTGGTGATCGTCGTCACGCCGCGTCTGGTGCGGCCGGCGCGTCCAAACGAACCACTTGCATCACCACTTGATCAAACGCGCCCGACGGATGACGTCGAGATGTTCGCGCTCGGACTTCTCGAAGTGAACAAGGACATGCTGCGCAAATACAAGGAAGGCGACGGTCTGATTGGTCCTTACGGTCACATTGTCGATCTGGAACTTGAGGATGGTTATGTCTACTCAAAAAAATAAACTCTTGACCGTCTTCGCTCTGCCGCTGCTCCTGTCCGGGTGCGCGGACTATATGAGCCACCGCGACACGGTCACCGTCGGCGCCGGCAACGCCATGGACGCCAATATGGGCATCCACACTATCCAGCCGTTCCCGCGGCAGGCCTACAACACCAACCTGCCGACCGATGGACAGACCGCAGTCAACGCACAGCAACGCTATCAGGAGCCCGGCGACCCGAATGTCGTCACCAATGCGGGCTCGAATGCTGCCATCAGCGGCGGCTCGTAACGCACCTGATTTCCGTCCTCGGTGGTCTCGTCGAATAGCGGCTTCACTTCCACTCTAGATTGGTCATACTCGCCTGTGATGATCTTCATGGGGAGCGCGTATGAGCACGACCGGAAATGGCGAGACGAAGGGCGTTGACCTTGAAAAGGTACCTGTAGACGAAGCGCTGAAAGCGCTTGATGTTCAGGCAGATAAAGGACTTTCGGCTGCGGAGGCGCAAAGCCGGCTCGGGACATACGGACCGAACGGGTTGCCGGAAAAACACGAGAGCCTTTCAGGCAAGATCCTCAAGTATTTCACCGGTCCGATCGCCTTCATGATCGAGGCAGCGGCGCTGGTCTCGGCGTTTCTTGGCCGATGGGACGATTTTGCCATTATCTTCGGTTTGCTGGTCTTCAATGCCAGCCTCGAGCTGTGGCAGGACATGAAGGCCTCCAACGCGCTCGCAGCCCTCAAGAAAAGCCTTGCACCGCAGGCGACTGCGCTCCGGGACGGCGCTTTCAAGACCATTGACGCTGCCACTCTGGTGCCCGGCGATATCGTCAAGATACGCCTTGGGGAAATTGTGCCGGCCGACCTGAGGCTCGTTTCCGGCGAGTTTGCCTCCATCGATCAGGCGGCGCTGACAGGCGAATCCCTGCCCGTTTCAAAGAAACCGGGGGACGAGGCTTACTCGGGCTCGGTGGTCAAGCAGGGAGAGATGACCGGTCTCGTGATTGCAACGGGTGGCAAGACCTTTTTCGGTCGAACTGCTGAACTTGTCGCCGGGGCCGGTGCCGTCTCTCACGCGCAGCGGGCCATGTTCCAGATCGGTAACTTCCTGATTGCGGTTGCCGTCGTGCTGGCCGTTGTGATGGTTGCAGTCCAGGTCTGGCGCGACATCGTTGTTGCCGACACCTGGGGCCTTGCCGACGCACTCGATATTCTGCAATTCGTGCTGATCCTGCTCGTCGCCTCTATACCGGTGGCAATGCCCGCCGTCTTTTCCATCACTATGGCCCTTGGAGCGCTGGCGCTTTCCAAGGAAAAAGCCATCGTGTCGCGTCTTGCCTCCATCGAGGAGATGGCAGGCGTCGATATCCTGTGTTCCGACAAGACGGGAACACTGACCAAGAACAAGCTGACGCTTGGCGATCCGATCGTGCTTGACGGCGAGGATCCGAACGACGTGGTGCTGGCCGCAGCGCTTGCCTCAGAGAGCGAAAACAGGGATGTGATCGACGCGGCGGTCATGGAAGCCCTGACGGACAAGTCTCAGCTCGACGGCTACAAGGTCGTGAAATTCACTCCCTTCGATCCGGTTTCGAAACGCACGGTGGCTGACCTTACCGACAGCGCGGGCAAGGATGTCCGGACGGCGAAGGGCGCTCCGCAGGCGATCATCGATCTGGCGGAGGCGCCGGACGACGTCGCGAAGAAAGTGGTTGAGCACGTCGCTGAACTCGGGGCCCGGGGGTATCGCGCTCTTGGCGTTGCGCGTTCGGAAGACGGCGGCAAGACCTGGAAGCTGCTCGGCATCCTGCCGATGTTCGATCCGCCGCGCGACGATTCCAAGGCGACGATTGAAAAAGTCCGCGCCAAGGGCGTCAGGGTCAAGATGGTGACGGGGGACGATACGGCGATTGCCCGCGAAACCGCCCGTCAGCTTGGTCTGGGCACCAATATCATTGCAGCGGCGGATGCGTTCCCGAAGGACATGGATCCGGACCATGTGCCGGCGAAAATCGCGGAGTCGATCGAAAAGGCGGACGGATTTGCGCGGGTCTTTCCCGAGCACAAATACGCCATCGTGAAAGCGCTGCAGCAGCGAGGTCACCTGGTGGCCATGACCGGCGACGGCGTCAACGACGCGCCGGCGCTGAAACAGGCCGATTGCGGAACTGCCGTCTCAGGTGCGACCGACGCCGCGCGTGGTGCCGCGGCGCTGATCCTCACGGCCCCCGGTCTCTCGGTGATCGACAACGCCATCGATGAGGCGAGGCGCATTTTCGGCCGAATCACCAGCTATACGATTTATCGCGTCGCGCTGACCATGGACATCATGTTCCTGGTCGTGCTGTCGACCATCTTCCTCGGCTTCCAGCCGCTGACGGCCGTGATGATCGTCATCATGTCGCTGCTCGACGATGTGCCGATCATGACCATTGCCTACGACAACACCGCCGTGGCGAAAGATCCGATCAGATGGCGCATGCCGAGACTGCTTTCGGTTTCGGCGGTCCTCGGCCTTGCCTCGATCGTCCAGTCCTTCGGCCTGCTTCTGATCGGCTTTGCCGTGATGAAGTCGCCGGAACTCAAGGATTACTTCGGCCTGCACGACCAGTCGCACCTGCAGACTGTCATGTTCCTGCAGCTGGTTGCCGGTGGCCATTTGCTGCTTCTGGTCACAAGGACGTACAAGTGGTTTTTCGAACCGCCATATCCGGCGTGCCCGTTGTTCATCGCCATATTACTGACGCAGGCGTTGGCCGTGATCATGTGCGGTTTCGGCCTGATCGTCCCCAAGATCTCCTGGGTGACCATCGGCTGGATCTGGGTCTACCTGCTTGCCTGGCTGTGCGTGCTGGGTGTTGTGCGCGTTGCCATGGAGCGCTTGATGGACAACAGGCTGGCGCACCGCGCCCGCTCCATGGAAATCGTCAACACACAGCTGCATGCACCAGGGCATATGCACCGGTAAGGAGGCTTCCATGGACTATCGTTCAAAACTGATCGTAAAGCCCGGCAGCCATGTGAAGCTCGCCGACATCGATCCGGGTTTCCGGGGTCATCACGAGAGCCACAAGCTGGCTGAGCCGGAGATGGAGGCTGCGCTTGCCGATATCACGAGCCTGCAGGAGCTGCTCTACGCCGAAAAGAAGCATGCGCTCCTGATCGTGTTGCAGGGGATCGATGCTGCCGGCAAGGACGGTGTCTGCTGGCATGTGATCCGGGCCATGAACCCGCAGGGAACCTCCGTCACCGGTTTCAAGCAGCCGACGGCTGAAGAACGCACACATGACTTTCTGTGGCGCGTCCACAAGCACGTGCCGGGCCTTGGCCAAGTGGGGGTTTTCAACCGCTCGCATTACGAGGATGTCCTCGTGGTTCGTGTGCATGACCTTGCTCCCAAACATGTCTGGGAAAAGCGCTACGATGCGATCAATCGGTTTGAGAGCGAGCTGACCGAGAGCGGCGTAACGATCATCAAGTTCTTCCTCTACATTTCGAAGGAAGAGCAGCTTGGCAGGTTCAAGCAGCGCCTCGACGACCCGGCCCGGCATTGGAAGATCTCCGAATCCGATTACTCGGAGCGTGAGTTATGGGACGATTACACCAAGGCGTACGAGGCCATGCTCCAGCGGTGCTCCACCGCTCATGCCCCCTGGTATGTCCTGCCTTCCAACCACAAGTGGTTTCGCAATCTCGCTGCGTCGCAGATCATTCTGGAAACCTTGACGGACATGAAATTGAAAGCTCCGGCTCCAACGGTGAACATCGACGAGATCCGCGAAAAGTATCACAAGGCGGCATCTGAAGAAGGTGTGACTTGAGCCGCCAGGCGCGCCTTGGCCTCTGACCCCAGGACAACGCCTAAGCTTCAAGAAGCTCTGCAATGGCCTCGTTCGTTTCGGCCGCCACGTCGGTCAGGATGTCCGCCCAGTGGCCGAAGCGTCTGGTCTTGATCACCCTGATGCTCGGATACCAGCTCGAACGCCCATTTTCGCTGCGCCAATACCAGGGATGTGCGGGTGTGAGGAGCACAATTCCGGGACGGCCGAGGCTGCCGGCCAGGTGGAGCGGAATGCTGTCCGGTCCAATGACCAGATTGCATTCAGACAGGAGTGCTGTCAGGTCGTGGAGGTCGCGGAAATGTGCGCCGGCATCGATAATGTCCTCTTCGCCTTCAAGCTGACCACGCGCTGCCTCCCAGACAACGCTGACAAGCCGACCTTTCGGAAAGCTGAAAAGGTGCCGGAAATCTTCAAGCAGCATTCCGGGCCTGTCCGGGTCCCAGCAGACGCCGATGTGGGGGCCTTCGATATCGGCAAGCGATCGCGCCCAGGTTGATTTCCGGTCCTCCAGCACACGTGCGTAAGGGCCCTGATCCAGGGTCTCGGAGGAAAGTGTGTCCGGTTGCCCGAGAATTTGCGTTAGAGGAATGAACCGTCTGGATTCGGGCAGTCCTGCCCCGTCGGTGTCCGCGTCCCGGTCACCGGGCAGATAGTTGATCGGTCCAAAAACATAGACCAATTGCCCGGATGTCGAAGGGCCGATGACGTTGGGGGGTGTGCCTTGCTCAAAACTCCGTTTCACAAATCGCATGAGTGGAATGAGCTCGAGATTGGACTGGTTCGGTGGCAGCACGAAGAAG
>Ga0207422_1002534_pt1 | contig 23483 bp, 13 predicted proteins | sample MarCyaLeptolynsp_FD_187757 | JGI IMG/M metagenome (GOLD analysis project Ga0207422, IMG submission 187757) | Marine cyanobacterial communities from Panama - species 1 Leptolyngbya sp. (SPAdes) | ecosystem: Environmental > Aquatic > Marine > Unclassified | place: Panama: Panama City | collected... | reverse complement strand
AATGAAAAGCTGTTCAAATAATCGCTAACTATTTATCTTTCTTGGAACGCATTCTGAAAGCCACGGTAAACTGGTTTCAGTAAGTAATCCAAGACTGTCTTTTCACCTGTTCTAATATCTGCTGTCACCGTCATACCGGGAATAATCTTGTATTTACCCGGCTGAACCCCTAGGTATTTTTTAGCTAACTTAATCTGGGCTTTATAATACGGCTGATTTTCCTCATCAAAATATGTCGATGGGCTGATACGGTCTACGATTCCTTCAATCACACCAAAGCGCTGCGGATCATAACTGCCTACTTTAACTACGGCCTCTTGGCCCACATGCACGTGGCCAATATCCTGTGTAGAAACTCTTGATTCTACTATCAACTCCTTATCCACAGGCACGACCTCCATAAGCACTTGGCTGGGCTCAATTACCGCGCGAATAGTATTCACACTTATATTACTAACGTATCCGGATACAGGCGCACGGATATGCAATCGATCAACACGGTCACCAAACTTAACCAGCTGCTCTTTAAGTTCTGCAATTTCCGCAGTCACGGCACCCGTATCTAACTTGATTTGTTCTACAAACTTTCTTTCAATCTCTTCAAAATTGCTCTCTGCTTCTTTAATCGCCTCTTTCGCTACCTCTATATTGGCGTTGCTTTGGATATAGTCGGTGCGAATCTCGGCTAATTCGGCCTGGCGATCCAGCAAATCACTTTTAGATACAACGCCTTTTTTAACCAGTCCCGCCCTAATTTTCACCTGCTCCTGGACAACTTGCAGCTCATGTTTAAGGGCCTCGGCTCTGGCTAAATCTCGCTTTAATTCTTCTTTGCGCTGCTGCACTTTGGTGTGCATGGTTTTCAACTGCGCTTGGTGACTACGCAACTGCGCCTGGTAAGTTTCATATTCAATTGCTGCTAGATCCGGGTAGTCATCTGCATAGCCATCAAACACGGGTGATTCCTGGAGCAATAATGCCTGTAAACGAATTTGCTTCAGCACTAATGCTGAACTACGACTTTTTAGTTGGTCGTAATCTGACTCAATCGCAATCGGTGAGACTTCTAATAAAATGTCTCCCACGTTAACCAGCTGGCCTTCTTTGACTAAGATATCCTCGACAATACCGCCTTCAAAGTGCTGCACGATATGATTATTGCCATGCGGAACAATTTTGCCTTCGGAAATTGCAACTTCATTGACTGGAGTAATGTAGGTCCAAATTACAAACGCGACTACCAGGACTACGGTCGCAACAATTCCGACACGCACCACACCCGGTGCATCAGATTCTTCTAACTGAATAGTTTGTGCAATGTACCTCGCCCGGGCACGTGATGTTTCTGCTCTGCTTGCATTTTTTAATGCACGGTCTTCATCGCTCATATTACTTTGCTCCATAAAGTGCTTGCATAACTTCATCAGGAGTACCTACACCTTTAATAATTCCTTCGGATAAAATAACAACGCGATCCGCAAGGGTTATATGGCTTGGTCTGTGGCTTACCATGATGATAGTTTGTTTTCCTTTTCGCTCACTCAATTGCTTAATCAATCTTCTATCACTCAGCATATCCAATGATTCTGCAGGCTCATCTAGCAACAAAATTGGCGCCTGGCGTATATATGCTCTAGCCAAACAAATACCATGAACTAAACTAGCAGGTAATTTTGCAGAATTACTTTCCCCAACAACGGTATTAAAACCATCCGGCAATTCTTCGATAGCTTCCAAAACAGTTGCCTCTCGAGCAGCCTCAGCAATTTCTTCATTAGTTGCCATCGGATTAGTTAAACGCAAATTTTGTGCAATAGTGCCTTTAAATAGAGACGGTTTTTGCGGCACATATGCAATCAAACGCCTCAAATCAATTGCATTAAACTGACGCACATCGGTACCATCGATAGACAACACGCCACTTTGTACACGATACATACCGGCAATAAGTTTTAGAATAGTAGACTTGCCGGAACCATTTTCACCAACAATGGAAATAAATTCATTGGCCTGAATATCGATACTTGCACCCATCAGTGCCGCATCTGATTTAGGCCCATAGCGAAAGCTAACGCGATCAAACTTAACCCGTCCTCCAATCTCCGGCATTAGCAATTCTGTTTTACTATTTTCAGCCTCACTATTTAACTTCATTAACTGATTAAGTTGCTTAATACTTTGTGATACCTGATCTATTTGAAGCATAGATAAACAGATACCTTGCAGCGGAGAAAGCACACGCCACAATAAAGCCATTACAGCAATCAATATACCAATAGTGATTTCACCATTAATAACTTTTAGCGTACCTATTGTAAGTACTGCAATGCCAGCGAGTGTCATTAATGACTGACTCACACTATTTATGATTGAGTGTTTCATGGTTGTACGATAAGTTGCTGTCATTGCCTGGCCAGAAATTTCGCGAAAATTTTCTTTCCATGCACCTTCCGCCCCCAGCGCTTTCAACTCACGCATGCCTAAGAAGGTATCCATTAAGATTCTTTGCCTTGTAGTACGCGCAGAGGCAGCCTCTTTAAGATCTCGACTTAACCCTGGATACCAAACAAAAGAAAGCACCGCGTATAAAATCACCATTACTACAGGCACAATAGCAATCTCTCCCGCAAGCAAGGCAAGCACCACTATAAAGAACAAAACAAAAGGTAACTCCAGAAATAAACTGGCAGCAGAACCAGAAAACAAATCTCGTACCGACTCAAATTGCTTAAGGCGTGTTAACTGAGATGATACTGTGGCTCTTTCAGTTAATTGTGGAGGCAAATATAAAAGTTTTTTTAGTGTTTCTACACCAATAATATAATCCAGGCGCCCCGCGACCATACCGATCGTTTTTGAACGCACCATTCTCAGCACTAACTCAACAATCAGCGCTATACTTAAACCACCTACCAGGTAAGGCAAACTATTTGTTGAACGGGCGCCAATAACATTATCGTAAACTACCATAATAAATAACGGTACAGCCAATGCAATAATGTTTACCACCATCGTCATTGCCAATAAGTGTTTAATTAACTTCTTGAAATGCTTAACCGTATCTCCAAACCAATTCTCTGTACCTGTGTTACTTAGTGGCAAAGCATGTGTAGGATGCATATCGGTAAATAAACACACTTTGCCTTTATATGGATGAATTTCTTTTTCAACAACGTCTCTAGCATGACCATCAAACACAAGAAAATGTTCATCGGTTCTATCAATAACTATCCACACTGCATCGTTATCCGACACATACAACACAGGAAATAATTCTGTTTTAACCTTATCTAGCGATGTTCTTGTTTCGTCACTTTCATAACCTAGCGTCACAAGCAGGTTCCTCAGGTCAACGAGATCCAAATGATCTACATAGTGAGGCATGGCTTCTATCAACTCACGCTGATAACCATTCCATCCCAGCGCATTAAGAAGTGGCAAAATACATGCTGCATACGGTGACACAGCATCCATATCTTCAACTCTTCCTTCTCGAATTGCGTTACACAAATCTTCAGAAATTGGCAGACCTTGCTGGTTATTAAATGCTGTCGCTTGATTCATTTACATTCCTTTAAGCCAACATTGAATTTTCATTGACTGGCTTCAATTTTTTCTGTGACCATGGCAATTGAATCAAATCACCATCTTCAAGAAGATAGTTGCGATCACACAAACGCAGAATTGATGGTCGATGAGAAACTATAATCATGGTGTGCTTCTGACCTAGTTCACTAAGGAATTCCAATAGCATTTGATCATGCTTCACATCCAGCGAAGAATCAGCATCATCAAACAAGATTATTTTTGGCTCACCAAATATCATGCATCCCACCAATGAGCGCACTAAAATTATCTGCTGACGAACACCTACTGGAAGAGAATCATAGTTTGTACCACTGACTTTAGTATCCAGGCCATCGGGCAAGCGCATCAATACTTTTGTTAACCCAATCTTATTAGAGATTTCAATCGCACGGTCAACTGCCGCACCCTCTCTGAACATAGTCAAATTATCTAAGATTGTGCCGTCAAAGATTATGCCATGCTGCGGCATATAACCTATTTGCGCACGCATTGATGACCTATCATGATGGCGAATATCTAAACCATCTATTTTTATTAAGCCTTCTCTAGGTGACATAAACCCCATTAACAATTCAATCAAAGTACTTTTGCCCGACCCATTAGAGCCAGTAATGCCTACGGATTCACCTTGAGCTATTTTTAACGACACTCCGTTAATTAAATCTTGTTCATCATGCTCATATTTAAAATGGACATTCTCAAATTCAATATCACCTTTAATCTGTATTTTATCTGGTTTATCATCAACGGCTTCCAGTGGAATATTTTTTAGTTCATAGATTTTTTCTTTGGCTATACTGATACCTTGCAATTGGGTCCACAGCCCCATCGCTTTTAATGCAGGCTGCATAACGCGCCCTGATAACATGGTACCTGCAGCAAGCGCACCCACTGTCAGCTCTCCGCTGACCACATAAATACTACCTATACCGACAAAACACATCATTGCTACTTGTGAAAATGTAGCACCGACACTTTGAATAACACTATTGATATTACTTAATTCATATATTGAGTTAGCTGAATTACCTTGTAAGCGTTCAAGCCTTCTCATCATTGGCGCTTCCAGCGCCATTGATTTAATAATGTGCATGCCCTGTAACACTTCAATTAAGAAATTTTGCTTTCTTTCACTCGCGTCTGACTTTTCGTTTAATGTTTCTTTAAGTTTCTTTCCCATTACATATGAAACAATAGCGAACACCATCATCACTGAAAGCGGAACGAATACAAGCTGAGGAGAGAACACCCATATCAAACTCAGGAATACCAATACAAATGGCAGATCAACCAACATCAAAATTGTTTGGCCCGAATAAAATTCCCGAATTTGTTTTACTGCATCAATTTTATCTAAGTGGCGACCTATGGATTTACTTTCGAATTTGACAAGGTCTGCATGTAACACATGATCCAGCAACTCTATTGTTGTTGCATGCTCATATTGCGCACCTTTCCAAGCAAGTATGGTGGATCTTGCAACGCGTAGGAATACTTCGATTAATGCTGCAAAGATCAATGCACTCACCATCAGTGCAAAGGTATCAAGAGCTTGATTCGGAAGAATACGATCGTATACTTGTAAAATAACAAGCGGCAATGCAAGTGAAGTAATATTGAGCACCAACGAAGCTAGTAATACATCAGCACGATGCCAATGATTAGGTGTATCAATTTTATTATTATCTTTTACAAACATTTATCGCAACTACCAACTTATTGTGAATTAGCTGAGCAATGCAACACTTCTAAACGCACACGACTCACCAACCAGCAATACAAGTCACATTGCGGGCTTATGTGGGTTAACGGCAAAATACAAAAGATATTTAATAACTTAGGAGTTGCGTCGACAAAATTCCGACGCGTGTCATATACAATTTAATTTTTATATTTTGGAAAGAGCTTTACAATATTGTGCAATAACCTGATTCCGTCTATCGGCTTTTTTATACGCTCAATTTTTTGTTACCAATCAAAATCATCGATATCATCTGTAAGAATCACACTTGAAACATCATCCATATATTCTGCGAGTGCATCTTGATTGTCGTCAACAACCCATGAATTTGAAGAATTCACATGCTGTATTTCCATATATTCTTCATCGATAGCATACATCCAAGTCTCATCTGATTCTTGAGCAAGCTCTTTAACCAGCTCTTCATGAGCAATAATTTCTTCCTCATCATTAAGGCCATAATTCTCTTGTAGCAACTTATATTTACCAGCCATTCTTATGCACTCAATATTTATGCGTTATAGATTACTTTCTACCATTCAATATTCTCTATATTCTCAAATGTTAATTGACTGCCATCATCAAACTGAATCACACCTGAAACATCATCACCTAACTCTAACAAACTTGCATTAATATCATAATCAACTGCAGCACCATCAACTTCTATCTGCCATGGGCTCGATGGATCTGATGCATCTTCAGCATAAGCACTTAAATCAATTGAATCGACCCAACCATCTCCGGCACCACCATTTACTGAGTCATTGCCGTCACCTTGGTCAAAGATAAAGATATCATTACCGTCACCACCAGCTAATACATCATCACCAGCAAAGCCATAAATAATATCGTCATTACTTGTTCCAGTAATTTCGTCACCTACTGGCATCTCAGTGTAGCTAATACCTGAAATTTGATAGTCAGACCCATCAGATCTATCCGTTTGCAAGTTAGCTGACATCACAATTTGATTAAACGCTTCGCCTGGATCAATATTTAAAGTACCTGACCCACTCGAAGTTTCAGTAAAGTCACCCTCTGCAACCAATACCCCATCATGATATGCTGCCCAATGTCCTACCTCTCCATAAGAGCTAGTAAATAAATTCATAAAAGACACATCAGCTGATGATAAATCATTATCAAAATCGACAATGAATTCTTCAGAAAGTCCAGACGCCTTGTCATAAGCAATTTGATTACTGCGGCCACTATCAGTATCAGATACAGTTCCATCTGCACCTAACGCGCTACCACTAACAGAGACATTATCAACACTTGCGCTAGTTTGTGTGCCACCAACGACATTCTTAGCCGTAACAGTATAACCATTGCCTGTTTGCGAATAATTAGATGAATTGATTGTTCCTGTAACACCCGAAGTGCTGTTAGTACCGAGATGAATACCAACTGTTTCGCTATAAGTTTCACCAGCAGAGTCTGTGACTTGCACCGTAACTGAATCGCTGTAAATACTAGTTGCATCGTGTTGTGCAACCAAAGATATTTCACCACTACTAGAATCAATTGCAAACTTACCACTAGCGTCATCAGTTAAAGCAAAAGTATGCGTATCACCACTATCAGCATCAACAACAGACGCAACACTCGCTACCACACTACCAGCAGCAATAGTTTCTAAAACATCACCGCTATCAACGACCACAGCATCGTTTTGTGGATTCCCCCAGTCACCACCACCCGACGGGTTAGTAGCAATACCGTTTACAATCGTATCTCCTGTAATAGTGATCTGGTATGGTCCAGTACTACTGCTACGATTAGGGTAATCACTTGTTGCTTTCGCCTCCGAAGCATTCAAATGATAACCACTAATAGCTACAATATAATCTCCTGCAGAAAGGTTAGATTGATTTATGTATGAGTCAACAGAACCTGAACTGCCATCAGCACCTGCAGAACCATCATCATTAAGAGCAACTTGAGTATAGGTACCATCACCATTATCGCGAAAAACTCTTACATAAGAATCTAAACTTCCACTGTTGTAGCCATTTGCAAGCACATCAATAGTTAACTCACCGCCATTGTGAGTAATCGACCAATGATCCACCGAGGTGTTTGAACCGCTATTTCGAATATGTCCTGTTACAACAGCCGTTCCCATAGAACCATTACTGGAGATATCCAAGCTATCGTTGCCAGTAAATTTAATGTCTGTTGGCACAGAATTTTCATTAACATCAGCCACATTAATAGTGAAAGTTTCGCTGGATGTTGAACCATCATCTGAGGTTGCAAGCACGGTAACGTTATGACTATTAGCTGTTTCATAGTCTAACAAACTGCCATCAGCCACACTGACTTCACCACTGTTAGCATCAATAGCAAACCGACCCCCTGCATCATCACTTAGTGTATAAGTGACGTTATCAGTAGCATCTTGGTCTGATGCTAAAGCAGTAATTCCTACTGTTGTACCGTTAGCCGCATTTTCATTAACACTGTTAACAGCAACATTACTATCGGTGACTGCGCTAATAGTGAATTCACTATTGTCGTCGGTGATAGCAATGTTAAATGTTTGTGCTGACATCGAACCATCAGCCGATGTGGCAGTGACTTCAATTTGCATGGTTTGCGCCGTTTCGAAATCCAAACTACCGGGATCAGCAACCGTCACTTTACCGGTGTTGGCATCAATGGCGAACGCATTGTTGGGATTGCTACTTAAACTATATGTAATAGTATTGTTTGAACTATCCGCATCTGACGCAAATGCTGTAACACCTACTGTTGAACCAACAATAGCACTCTCGGATACTTCATTGATTGCATTATCAATATCATTAACTGCACTGATGCTAAATTCATTTTCATCCACTATATTAAATACAAAATCAACAGAATCACTTCCGCCATTTCCATCATTCACAGTAATAGTTAGGATGCGCTCTGAAAGTGCTTCAGCATCTATTCCATTTGTATCTACAACAGTGATAACACCACTAGCACTATCAATAGCAAATGCACCATCATCATTTCCGGCTGCAATGGAAAAACTCAGATCATCACCATCCACATCAAATGCACTCACATCAGCAACTGCTGAGCCAGTTGACACAGACTCGGAAATATCTAATGTGATATTTTCACCATCAATTAAAGGTATTTCTAGCGTCTCATTATATTGAATACTCACTAGTGAGAAATCAGAATCTGAGTAATCATTTGCTTCAATAACTATTCTTGAAATCGGAGCATCTGCATTGATTTCATATTGGTATGAATTACTTGCTACATTTGTACCCAAACCAGGGTCAAGCTCCCCACTACCTACAACATTTCCAGCAGCATCATAAGCTGTCCATATTCCTTGCTCGCCGACACCTCCCTCAGATGGATACTGCTTGCCAGTGGTGAGTTGCAAATTTTCTACTGGGTTTATGAAATCGAGTACTAATTGTTCACTAGTCCCTGTTGTTGGGTCATAATCAATTTGCCTGGCAATATCATTTGTTACATTAGTGCTTTGTATTCCAATACCATCTGTGCTGACAATTAGTTGCGATGCATCACCACCCGGCTGAAACGCACTAACATTAACATTTTCACCAAACGAGCCTGTTGTCCCTTCTGGATCTATAACCAAATCGTATTGGTTGAAGCTTGACAAAATATCTGACACTTCAACTTTTGTAATCACAGGATTTTCATTTACATTACTGATATTAACTGTAAATGACTCCGAAGAAGTCGAACCATCTTGTGAGGTCGCTGTCACTTCAATCTGCATGTTCTGTGCAGTTTCAAAATCCAATCCACTCGGATCTGCCACGGTGACTTCACCGGTGTTGGCATCAATCGTGAACACGCCTCCTGCATCATTAGTTAAACTGTAGGTAACATCGTTGTTTGTACCATCCAAATCTTCGGCAAATGCAGTAATCCCAACATTTGCCCCAGCCACGGCAGACTCACTCACTTCATTCACTGCTGCATCAGTATCAACAATTGCAGATACATCAAATTCATCCGCATCGGTGATGCTGATATCGAATGTCTGACTTGACGTTGAACCATCCGTGGATGTCGCAGTGACTTCAATTTGCATGGTTTGTGCAGACTCAAAGTCCAGGCCGTTCGGATCGGCTACCGTCACTTCGCCCGTAGTCGCGTCAATCACAAATGCATTGTTTGGATTCGATGTGAGTGAGTAAGTCACACTATCACTGTCATCGGCATCACTCGCAAACGCCGTGACACCCACAGTGTCACCAATGGAGGCTGACTCATTAATTGAATTCGCAGTGACATCAGTATCTGTGACTGCACTGATAGTGAATTCACTATTGTCGTCCATAACAGAAATATTAAAGGTTTCATTTGAAGTCGAGCCATCCGTGGATGTGGCCGTGACTTCGATTTGCATGGTTTGTGCAGTTTCAAAATCCAACCCATTTGGATCGGCCACGGTCACTTCGCCCGTAGTCGCATCAATGGCAAACGCGTTGTTCGGATTCGAACTTAAACTGTAGGTAACACTGTCGCTATCATCCTGGTCTTGAGCAAATGCAGTGACACCCACCGTGTCACCAATGGAGGCAGACTCACCAATTGAATTTGCTGTGGTATCTGAATCACTCACTGCACTAATAGTAAATTCAGAGTTGTCATCGGTAATGCTGATGTCGAACGTTTCACTTAATGTTGAACCATCCGTGGATGTCGCCGTCACTTCAATTTGCATACTTTGCGCGGTTTCAAAATCCAATCCACTCGGATCAGCCACCGTCACTTCACCGGTGTCCGCATCAATCGCAAACGCATTGTTTGGATTTGAAGTGAGTGAATAACTCACACTATCACTATCATCTGCATCATTCGCGAAGGCGGTCACACCGACCGTGTCACCAATGGCTGCTGATTCATTAATTGAGTTCGCAGTGCTGTCACTGTCAGTGACTGCGCTAATAGCGAACTCCGAATTATCGTCAGTAATACTGATATTAAAGGTTTCATTTGAAGTCGAGCCATCCGTGGATGTGGCCGTGACTTCGATCTGCATAGTCTGTGCGCTTTCAAAGTCCAAGCCGTTTGGATCCGCGACCGTCACTTCACCCGTGTTGGCCTCAATCGTAAAGGCATTGTTTGGATTGGATGTGAGTGAGTATGTTACTGAATCACTATCATCCTGGTCTTGAGCGAATGCAGTCACACCGACCGTATCGCCAATCGATGCTGACTCGTTAATTGAGTTTGCATCACTGTCACTGTCTGTGACGGCAGTAATACTAAATTCACTATTGTCATCCGTAATACTAATGTCGAATGTTTCACTTGAACTGCTGCCGTCCGTGGATGTGGCCGTCACCTCGATCTGCATCGTCTGTGTAGTTTCAAAATCCAAGCCACTCGGATCCGCAACGGTCACTTCCCCGGTGTCCGCATCAATGGCAAACGCATTGTTAGGATTTTTAGTTAGGCTGTAAGTGACACTATCACTATCATCCGCGTCATTGGCAAACGCAGTGACACCAACTGAATCACCAATATTCGCAGACTCATTAATCGTATTTGCATCCGTGTCCGTATCACTGACAGCACTGATACTGAATTCAGAATTGTCATCCGTAATACTGATGTCGAAGGTTTCATTGGATGTTGAACCATCAATCGATGTGGCCGTCACCTCAATCCGCATCGTCTGAGCAGTTTCAAAATCCAAGCCAGTTGGATCCGCCACCGTGACTTCGCCTGTGTCTGCATCAATGGCAAACGCATTGTTAGGATTATTAGTTAGGCTGTAAGTGACGCTGTCGCTATCATCAGCATCACTGGCAAACGCAGTCACGCCAACACTGTCACCGATACTCGCCGATTCACTAATACTATTAGCATCACTGTCACTGTCCGTCACGGCAGTAATACTAAACTCGCTATTATCATCCGTGATTGCAATATCAAATGTTTCATTGGATGTACTACCATCCGTACTTGTCGCAGTGACTTCGATCTGCATTGTTGTTGCAGTTTCAAAGTCTAAACCATTCGGGTCTGCCACCGCGACTTCACCGGTGTCGGCATCAATGGCAAAGGCGTTATTCGGATTTGATGTGAGTGAGTAACTCACACTATCGCTGTCATCGGCATCACTGGCAAACGAGGTGACGCCAACGGTGTCGCCAATGGATGCTGATTCATTAATTTTATTGGCATCTGTGTCGCTATCAGTCACGGCAGTAATACTGAACTCGCTGTTATCATCGGTGACACTGATGTCGAAAGTTTCGTTTGACGTACTACCATCCGTGGATATAGCCGTGACTTCAATCTGCATGGTCTGTGCAGTTTCAAAGTCCAACCCACTCGGATCTGCGACTGTGACCTCACCGGTATCTGCATCAATGGCAAACGCATTGTTAGGATTATTAGTTAGGCTGTAAGTGACGCTGTCGCTATCATCAGCATCGCTTGCAAAGGCTGTGACACCCACCGTGTCACCCACGCTGGCACTCTCATTAATAGTGTTTGCGTCTGTGTCCGCATCACTAACCGCACTGATGCTAAATTCAGAATTGTCATCAGTAATAGCAATATTGAAGGTTTCATTGGATGTCGAGCCATCAGTTGATGTCGCCGTGACTTCGATTTGCATGGTTTGTGCAGATTCAAAATCCAATCCACTCGGATCAGCGACGGTCACTTCGCCCGTAGTCGCATCAATCGCAAACGCACTGTTCGGATTTGACGTAAGCGAATAACTTACACTATCGCTGTCATCTTGGTCTTCTGCAAACGCCGTCACGCCTACTGATGTGCCAATTGCTACCGATTCACCCACTTCATTGGTTGCTGTATCGTTGTCGGTAACCGCAGATACATCAAATTCACCCGCATCTTTTACATAAATTATGTAATCTTGTGTATCGGTTCCGCCATTTCCATCCACAACTTCAACTGTGATTTGGTGTTGGCTACTAGATTCAAAATCTAATTTAGAACCATCAATCACATATATTTCGCCAGTTTCTGAATTTATGCCAAACCTGCCATCAGCATCATCTATCAAGCTATATATAAGTGAGTCACCATCTACATCCGAGGCGGAAACTATACCTACGACAGATGCTGATGAGACAAATATTTGTGAACCACTAATCCCGAACTCACCTGGCGCCGGACCCGCAGTAGTTCCATTCCAAACATTAGGCGTAATTTGCAAGTCGCCACTTTGATAACCTGCATTGATACCTTCAATTTGATACGTTGGATCATTAATACCAGATAATAAACTTACTGTGTCAGCGCCAAAATCTACTTCAGCAACCAAGCGATCACTTGTATCAGGAGTAAACTCTACATATCTTGAGTTTGTGTCGTAATACCATTTACCATCTATATGTTTTACTGAAACAAAATTATCAGCACTTTGTGAATGCACATTTCCAAAACGAGTATGCACACTCTCTTCAGAATACATAATGTAGCCAGCACCGGTTGCCCCATCCTGACCTACAACACCATTGCCAAATGATCCAATTGAAATTCCTTCAACATAATTACCAGCATTCTCGGAAACAACATTTCCATTTAACATTTCAATAACAGGCATTTCATTAACATTAGCCACGTTCATTGAAAAATCTTGTGTTGTCGACAGACCTCCCGAGTCGGTCGCAGTGACAGTTACATCAATTAATGTTTCAGTTTCATGGTCTAAACTCACATCATCTTTAAGCTTAAGCACCATTTGGCCGCTGCCATCATCTACTACTTCAAATCGCGAGTCATTTACAGTGTATGTGTGGCTATCGTTGACATCTACATCATCAGCAGACAAATCACCCACTATTGCGCCTGCTAAATTCTCATCAACTGATGCAATTTCATCACCTGTTACTACAAAGAATGAATCCCCACTAATTCTGAATTCACCATAATTAGTGCTTCCATTCCAAATATTAGGCGTAATTTGCAAGTCGCCACTTTGATAACCTGCATTGATGCCTTCAATTTGATACGTTGGATCATTAATACCAGATAATAAACTTACTGTGTCAGCGCCAAAATCTACTTCAGCAATCAAGCGATCACTTGTATCAGGAGTAAACTCTATATATGTAATGTTTGTGTCGTAATACCATTTTCCATCTATATGTTTTACTGAAACAAAATTGTCGGCACTTTGTGAATGCACATTTCCAAAACGAGTATGCACACTCTCTTCAGAATACATAATGTAGCCAGCACCGGTTGCCCCATCCTGACCTACAACACCATTACCAGTATTGCCCAACGAAATCTCTTGCGTAGGAATTACCGTATTAAGCGCATCCAAATCAATATTAGTAGGCGCTTCATTAATATCTACAACATTAATTTCGATTACTTGCGACGTCGATAACCCGCCTTCATCGGTTGAAGTGATAGTAAGGTTGACTGTATTTGAAGATTCATGATCTAAACTCACGCCATCCTTGAGCTTCAGTTGCAAGCTATTGCCACCATTATTAACCACTTCAAAACGAGAGTCGTCTACAGTGTATGCATGACTGTCATTAACATCTACATCATTAGTTGATAAATCGCCTACCACTGCACCTGTCGAATTCTCATCAACATTATTATCCGTTAATGCAATTGCAACTGGCCCGTCATTACTGCCAGTCACTACTATTGTCATTTCAGCAGTATCTGAAGCACCTGCCTCATCTGTCACTCGATAATTAAATGTTACTGTACGTGACTCACCTTCAGCCAAGTCCTGAAATTCATCACCAGGAGTAAAACTATACGCACCATCCGTATCTACTGTGACAGAACCCTGAGCGGGATTACTGATCAAGCTAAAACTTAATACATCACCGTCATCTGCATCAGTTGCGATAAGTTGCCCAATGAGTAAATTATCTTCGTTCGCGGTCGCACTGGAATCTAAAGCATTTGGCGCTGTATTGACACTGTCTCTGTCATCACCCTCGTCCTCAGTATCGGTCTGTGGAGAACTCTCATTCGAGCTTGGATCATCAGAGAACAGAACTGCTTCTTCTATTTCTTGGTCGACACTAACTTGATCAAACGCAGATACGCCTTGTGTACCATTAACAACATTATGATCTGGCACACTCTCCTGAATTTGTTCACCAACTTCAGCAGTGCTATTTGACGAATTGCCAGGATTTTGAATGGCAGAGGATTGTTGCTCTACTGCCTTACTCTCTTCACCAGAAGAAGGTTTTACATTACTTTCGTCATTATCAATAACAATATTCTGTGGGTTATCTTTCTCAATCTGTTCATTTTGTAAAGCGACTTCTTCAAGTTCTTTCTCTTGCAGGATCTCTTCAGCAGCTTCCACACCTTCTGGAAACTCTTCGACATCCATCATAATGTTTTGCTTAAAGTGTTCTTCACGCACATTTGAATCATGGAGTGATTCTTGCGCTTTTGCTTTTTCTAGAGATACCTCTTCATCAACCTGATTGATTGAATCCAAAATTTTCCCTTTATCTTCAGCCATTTGCCGCTCCTCGACATTACAGATTTTTCAGGCATATATGCCCATTAACTGTATCGGCGACAGAAATGAATACTTAATAAAGTTTATGAGAGGTACAGACGGTTTAAATTAGATATGTGAACTACATCACACGTATATTGATATTTGAGCAAGTATTTACTCAAAAACCATAATCAGAAGCTGGATTCAGCCCGTATAAATATCACTTTCACATGCTAATGCTTTCTTTCACATGCTAATGCTTTATTTTTATTACTCAATTTAGCTGTGAGACGGAGCGCTCCATTTAGCCAGCGCGTATATGCTTAGAAAACTTAGTGCCCAAGCAAACAAGTATAGTCAGGTCTGATTAGCATGATCGGCACTTCATCGACTTTTTACACACCGCATGTCTGATTCAATACGTCACGAATCCTTCGAAATCATGTCAGCAACTTATCACTAGGCAATACAATCAATGCAGCCACGCATTATATTTGCTGCATTGCTAGACTGCTTTGTAAATAGAAGCACCTTCTTGTTTGAATTGCACAGATTTTTCTTTCATGCCAGATTCGATAGCAACTTTAATATCACCGATGCCTTTGGTCTTAGCATACTCACGTACATCTTGAGTAATTTTCATTGAACAAAATTGCGGGCCACACATAGAACAAAAATGTGCGACTTTGGCAGAATCTTTAGGTAACGTTTTATCATGAAACTCGCGTGCGCGTTCTGGATCGAGACTTAAATTAAATTGATCCTGCCAGCGAAATTCAAAACGTGCTTTGGATAAAGCATTATCGCGTAGCTGAGCCCCAGGATGACCTTTAGCTAAATCAGCTGCATGGGCAGCAATTTTATAACTAATAATGCCATCTCTTACATCTTCTCTATCCGGCAAACCCAAATGTTCTTTTGGTGTTACATAGCAAAGCATTGCTGTGCCATACCAACCAATCTGTGCAGCTCCTATTGCAGAAGTAATGTGATCATAGGCAGGGGCAATATCGGTTGTTAATGGACCAAGCGTATAAAATGGCGCCTCAAAACAATCAGCCAGCTCTTTATCCATGTTCTGTTTGATCATCTGCATAGGCACATGCCCTGGGCCTTCAATCATTACTTGTACATCATGTTGCCAGGCGATTTTTGTTAACTCTCCTAAGGTTTCAAGTTCAGCAAACTGTGCCGCATCGTTTGCATCTGCAATACAACCAGGACGCAAACCATCCCCCAAAGAAAATGCAACATCATAAGCTTTCATGATTTCGCATATTTCTTCAAAATGGGTATACAAGAAATTTTCTTCATGATGCGCTAAACACCACTTGGCCATTATAGAACCGCCACGCGACACAATACCGGTTAAGCGTTCTGCTGTAAGTGGCACATAAGCCAAACGCACGCCCGCATGAATAGTAAAGTAATCTACCCCTTGCTCGGCTTGCTCAATTAATGTGTCTTTAAATAATTCCCAGGTTAGATCTTCAGCTTTACCATTCACTTTTTCTAACGCCTGATAGATAGGCACCGTTCCTACTGGTACCGGGCTATTACGCAAAATCCATTCGCGTGTTTCATGAATATGCTTACCTGTACTCAAATCCATTATCGTGTCACCACCCCAGCGCACTGACCAAGCCATTTTTTCAACTTCTTCAACCACCGAAGAAGTAACAGCAGAATTACCAATATTGGTATTCACTTTGACAAGGAAATTACGCCCAATAATCATCGGTTCAGATTCTGGATGATTAATATTATTAGGGATAATCGCCCGGCCTCTTGCTACTTCATCACGCACAAATTCAGGTGTGATGTCTTGCGGCAAGCTGGCACCAAATGATTCTCCAGGATGTTGTTTGAGTAATTTTTTATAGCGTGGATCACTGCGTAACTGTTGCAGTTTTAATGATTCACGAATGGCAATATATTCCATCTCCGGTGTAATAATGCCTTGCTTGGCATAATGCATTTGGGTGACATTTTTACCAGCTAGCGCTTTTCTTGGTGCGTGTTTAACCTGGAAACGAATGTGATCAGTATTTGAGTCACTTAATCGTTGGCGTCCAAATTCGGATGACAATTGTTGCAGTTCTGCTGTGTCTTCGCGCGCGTGAATCCATTCAGCACGAATTCGTGGAATACCATTTGCCAAATCAACATCAACATCAGGATCTGTCAGCGGGCCGGAAGTATCATAAATGGGTATTTCCGGATTTTGCTCAGCACCAATACTGCTACTGGTATCGTCACAGCTAACTTCGCGCATTCCAACTTGAATTGATTCATTCGAACCTTGAACAAAAATTTTCTTTGAGCGTGGAAATGGACGTGTCACTGCTTCGCCAAGTTTCTTTGTTTGCGAGATTAGATCTATTTTTTCTGTTGCACTCATGAAGCACCAAGGGTTGGAAGGTTAGCTATTACTTTAATCGAATATAACCTGTATTGAAGACATTGCAATACTTAATCATGTACATGCAATATGGCCAGGTAATACCCATAAAAAGAGATTAGTTAGCAAATCACTTGCTATTATTATTGTAAGCGCCGTAGAGTATTGGCTATTTAGTCGCTAACTTAAATTTCACATGACAATTGCTATGGATATAGAGCAGGCAAGATTTAATATGATCGAACAGCAAATCCGTCCTTGGGATGTGCTGGATACTAACGTACTAGATATATTTCAGTCGGTACCACGTGAGGCTTTTGTGGACGCCGAGCAAGTCGCCTTGGCATTTGCCGATCTCGAATTACCAATTGGCCACTCCCAAGTCATGATGTCGCCCAAGGTCGAAGCCCGCATGTTGCAGGCATTAAATGTTACCGCAAATGCAAAAATTCTGGAGATAGGCACAGGAAGCGGATTTATCACAGCATGTTTGGCGAAATTGGGCCATCACGTAACAAGCTATGAGTATTACGAAGACTTATCAGCTAAAGCTCAAGAAAGATTAGCTGCACAGGGGCTCAGTAACGTGAATTACATTGTTGGCGACATATTCAAGCAGCTTGGCTCACTCAGACAATATGATGTCATTGCCATTACTGGCTCTATGCCTCAGGGCGCGGAAATTTTTACCAAGCACCTTTGCCTGAATGGGCGCATGTTTTGCGTGCTGGGAGATCGACCCGTTATGACTGCAAAACTGTTCACCTGTGTTACCAAAGACAGTTACCGGGAAGAAAGTCTATTTGAAACTGATCTGGCACCACTGCTGTCCACAACCAAGAAACAGGAATTTTCATTTTGAGCTTTAAAGAAATTTCTGCCACCGAACTGGAAGTTTATCTAAAAACAACTACCAGTGACCCTTTGCTGCTGGACGTGCGTGAGCCTTGGGAATACCAGAAATGTAGTCTGGACAAATCTATGCTGGTACCAATGCGTCAGATCCCCAGCGCGTTGAATGAGCTGGATCCTGATCGCGAAACCATTGTCATTTGCCACCATGGTATCCGCAGCCGCTCTGTAGCGTCGTATCTTGCAAGTAATGAATTCAGCAATGTTATTAACCTCACAGGCGGTATTGATGCCTGGGCTAAATACGTTGACCTTTCTATGGAGACTTATTAACTTACTGCTTCCTAAAACAATTTCTCCTGATGCCGATAGTTACATATCAGAGATTTTTACTCTAAAAAGAAGCAATATGGTTATCCGATTTGTCGCCTTTTCCACATTATTTCTATGCTTAAGTGCTAGTCATGTTCAAGCCAATGGCCTGATCGACATTTACACTATCGCCAAATCTCAAGACACCGATATTCGCCAGGCAGAAGCTAACTATAATGCTTCCGTACAAGCCAGACCCATAGCACGCGCCGCTTTGCTTCCCCAGATAAGCCTGTCAGCAGAAACGTCTGATAATGAATTAGAGACCGAAGGACAAACCTTTGGGGTTGCAGGAGCCGATGTGAATTTCAACTCGCACGGCTACAGCCTCCGCCTCACCCAATCTCTATATAACCACGAATTCTACGTGCAACTTAGGCAAGCCAAGAATACTGTTGCCAAAGCACAAGTCGAACTGGATAACTCCAAACAAGATTTAATACTGCGCGTAACCGAGTTATATTTTAATGTGCTTGCCGCACAAGATGATTTGAGATTTGCAACGGCAGAAAAAGAAGCAATTAACCGCCAACGCGAACAAGCCGAGAATCGCTTTGAAGTCGGATTAATACCAATTACTGATGTTAAAGAAGCACAATCTTCTTTCGACCGTTCTGTGGCAAGAGAAATCGACGCCCAGATTGCACTAGAGTTAGCCGTAGATGCACTTGCTGTGGTGACTGGCGAACGCCGTGATGGTCTTAAAACCTTATCAACCAATATGCAATTGCTGCGTCCAGACCCTGATAGTGTAACGGACTGGATCAATACTGCTCTTAACCAGAATTTAGCACTATTGATTAACGAGTATGACACTAAGATTGCACAGCAAGAAATCAAACGTAATCAATCCCAACACCTGCCCACTCTGGACATTGTTGCCGCCTACAATGACTCTGATTCCGGCGGATTAACTGGCTCCAGAAAAACTGAAGATTCAAGAATTGGCCTGGAGTTAAACTTTCCTATCTTCCAGGGTGGGCGTACTTATTATCAAACCAAAGAAAGCCAGTATTTATATCAGGCTGCCTTACAAGCTAACGAAAAGATACGCCGTGAAACCACACGCGATACACGCGATGCCTATCATAATGTGGTTGCTGGTGTGAGTCGCGTGAACGCATTTAACAAGGCGGTTGAATCTGCCGAGGTTGCCGCCGAAGCAACTGAAGCCGGGTTTGAAGTAGGCACACGGACTTCTGTCGATGTATTACTTGCACTGCGCACCGTGTTTGAAGCACAGCGAGATTACTCCCGCTCACGTTATGATTACCTGTTAGACACACTACGTTTGAAAAGATCAGCAGGAACACTAAGCGCTGACGATCTACTACAAATTGATGGCTGGTTAGAGTAGTCTTGGCCGAATGGCCAAGTCAGCACCCACCCCTAGCCTTAATTATCGACTCATCACCTGGGCACTTTTTCCTGTTGCTTGCGCCCATACGCTATACATAGCAATTAAATATAGAAACCTGACTTATATTTTTAACCGTATTGGATTGTTTAAAAAGCCTTCGCAAATCAATCAGCCCGTATGGTGTCATTGCGCATCAGTCGGTGAAATTAATACTGCGCTTCCATTACTACGAACACTCATCAAGCAAGGTGAATCGTTAGTAATCACCACTAATACTGTTACCGGTTATGACACACTTACTCATGCCAACCTTAGCAACACTTACTACGCATTCTTGCCACTCGATTATACAAGCTTCGCACAACGTTTAATTAATTGTTTTACACCCAAACTGTGCCTGGTTTTTGAAACAGAATTATGGCCAAGTTTATTACTCACTACAGTAAAAAATAAAATTACTCTTGCTATCATGAATGGACGCATTAGTGAAAAAACACTTAACGCTCCCGCTTTTTTATTAAAAAATTACAAAAAAATTCTTACCCACACCCACAGTATCATCAGTAGTAGCGATGAAAATACGATGCGCTTTACTGCGCTTGGTGCAAACATTGATTCAATTACCACTTTAGACAACTTAAAATTTGCCCATTTAAAATCAGCCAACACCAACACTCCCAGTAACCCCCTGAATTATGCTTATCTATTATGCGTGTCTACACATGAAGGCGAAGAGCAAAAAATTTTAAAAGCATGGAAACAACACCCTCAGAACCAGTTAGGATTGGTTATTGCACCCCGCCACCCACAAAGAACAAATGAAGTTCGCCAACTATTAGAACAATTTAATCTTGCTTATCATCTGCATTCAAACAAAAACCCAAACACTTCTATTGATACAATTTATATTATCGATACTTTAGGCGAGCTAATGCCTTTTACTGCACATGCACACATAGTCTTTATGGGTGGTTCGCTCGTACCTGTTGGCGGACACAATGTAATAGAGCCCGCACAGTTCAAACGCTGCACTTTAATTGGCCAGCATCATGATGACTTCAAAAATATTGTGAATGATTTAAAGGCGACCAATGGCATTGAAACAATTGACAGCGCTGAGCAGCTTATCAAACTGACACTCAGCCTGTTTGACGATAATGAAAAGCGTATTCAAATGGGTGAACAGGCTTATCGCTATATTGAGTCTAAAAAACAAGTATTGAGTACTTATACTGATATCGTACAGGAACTACTCAACACTCACACAGCATAAGCCTGCTTAAGCAGTAAGAACATTTTGTCTGCATAATGCATTTGAGGGTTTGATGATTTTTCTTTCTGCAGGGATCTTTCAAGTCGTTGCAATCCTGCTTGCGCCCAATGTTTAGCATAAGGCTTTTGCTTACAACGATCGAAATCAATCAAAAAAATATTCCCGCTGTTATCGATCAAGATATTATTAGCATTAAGATCCACGTGTTGAATTCCACTCTCATGAAAGCGACGGATCAGTTTGCCGATATTTTCCCACAGTCGATCATCCAATGGAGCTTGTACAAGCTTTTGTGCGAGCGTCGATGTATTAGGGATTTCACGCATCAATATGTCTGCTTTATACAAAAGCCCTCGGCGCTGACAACGCGCTGCAATCGGCTCAGGTACAGGCAAATCTAATTGTCGCATAACAGTCAACAAACTTAGCTCCTGATAACAACGGCTACTACGATAGCTACTGAAAATAAAACTATCTTTTGTCATGTGTGCTGGCACACCCCCGCGCCAATAATGGCGCAATACCATAGGAATTCCTGCCCGGTTTAAACGCCTTGTCGCCTGTCTGCCACTTTGCCAATCGTCGGAGCTATGAGCTTGAACGGATTGAACATCATCAAACCACGCTGCCTTAAAATCAGCATAAACCTCATCAAGCACCCAAAATTTTGTATTATGTTGGCTTACTTCATGTATTTGCATATCTATAGCTAATAAATTTAACTCAAACTAATGCGTTCAAATAATTCTAATTCTGGGGATGAATCAATCTGCATTATCCGTCTTTCCGCAATCGGTGATGTTACCCATATGCTACCCATCATACACAGCATACAAAAATTTCGCCCGCATGCGCGTATTACTTGGATTATTGGTAAAGTCGAATACAAGTTGGTCGGAGATTTGCCTAATATAGAATTTATACAATTCGACAAGAACTTAGGCTTGCGCGCCTACCGTGAGGTACTTAAACAAACCCATGGGCGTTCATTTGATACGCTGCTGGCGTGCCAAGTATCACTTCGAGCCAATTTACTAACTGCACTAATAAGCGCAAAACGTAAAATTGGTTACGATAAAGTACGTGCTAAAGATGGCCATAGCCTGGTAATTAAAGAAACTATACCGCCAGCTAATATTCATGTGCTCGACTCATTTTTTCAATTCATTGAACAATTAGGTATTGCACATAAAAAATTAGATTGGTCGTTACCCATCCCTGAAGAAGCGCACGAATTTGCTGAACATGTTATTCCCAACAATCAACGGGTACTCGCTATCAGCCCTTGTTCAAGTCATACACTTCGAAATTGGCATGCTGAAGGTTATGCAGCTGTAGCAAACTATGCAGTAAAACAACATCATGCAAAAATAGTCCTACTGGGAGGATTCAGTGCACTTGAAAAAGAGTTTGGAGAGAAAATCTCAGCTTTACTTGATGAACCGGCAATTAATTTGATTGGCAAAGACACCTTGAAAAAATTACTTGCCATCTTACAACGCTGCACTGTATTACTAACTCCGGATTCTGGCCCCGCACATATTGCAACCTGCGTTAATACTCCTGTTATTGCCTTACATGCAGCCAGTAATAGCCTGCGCAGCGGGCCATATTTAAGTCAAGACTGGTGTGTAGACAAATATAGCGAGGCAGCGTCCAAGTACTTACACAAAGCTGTTAATGAAATCCGCTGGGGCACAAAAATAGAACAACCTGGCGTTATGCAGTTAATTGAAGCCGAAGACGTTATAATAAAGCTTGACCAATTATTTCAACAATAGGTACCCACATTGCAACTACTTGCCCCCATCTCGGTTGGTGAACTGATCGATAAAATCACCATTCTTAAAATTAAACATAAAAAAGCCAGCGACAGCCAAAAGCTTGCCAATATTGAACGTGAGCTCAATGAACTTGAACGCACCTGGCAACAAGAAAAATCACCTGACTTAGATATCAGCGACCTATTTAATCAACTCACACAAGTCAACGAAAAATTATGGGCTATTGAAGATGACATTCGCGCCAAAGAAGCTGCTAATGCTTTTGATGATGAATTTATTCAATTAGCTCGATCCGTTTACAAACAGAATGACTTACGCGCCGAGCTAAAGAAGCAAATCAATTTACGTTCGGGATCAACCCTAGTAGAAGAAAAACTATATCAAGAATACTAATAAAATTAACTAACTTGCTTTAAGCGTTTATAAAATGAAGCGATATACATAAACAGGAACATTGCTAACAGGCATTCTTTAGTTTCTCCAGCACGTATATCAAGTATATGTGGCACAGTCGTTCCAAATAACTTATACACTTTTTCATGCACACTCACTAACACAGCAAGCAAACAAGTGGGTATATTGACATACGTGGGCCATAACCAGGCAGAAAATTCATTTGCTGCCAGTTGCTTTTTAGTTAACA
>Ga0207422_1002533_pt1 | contig 23536 bp, 20 predicted proteins | sample MarCyaLeptolynsp_FD_187757 | JGI IMG/M metagenome (GOLD analysis project Ga0207422, IMG submission 187757) | Marine cyanobacterial communities from Panama - species 1 Leptolyngbya sp. (SPAdes) | ecosystem: Environmental > Aquatic > Marine > Unclassified | place: Panama: Panama City | collected... | reverse complement strand
ATTTCATAGAGTGCCATCAACCGCTCTCGGGTGCGGGGATGATTGGCCTGGAGTGCCATTTGCCTAAGCGATTGAGGTGTTTGTTCCCACTTATCTGTATCCACCTTGAGCATTAACCTTCTCTCATCAATTCTGAATCGAGTTCAATTTAGCGGGTAACTGCGCCTTTGAAAACTCCAGTTCCCAACTTGGATGGGGTTTAATCAATCCCTTAGCTCTTGGAGAACGCTGTCGCTGCACCGAGAAAGCTGCAGAAGTTGTTACCCAAGTTCGGCAGTCCTATTTTCTCGAACGACGCTCGATCCTGTAATACATGCCAACCGAAAGTCCCGCGTACAAAGGAAGTGTAAAGGCGATGAAAACGTTAATTGTCCGATCCTACGAAAGCGAGCGAGATTTGGAGGAGATCGCTTCTCTCATTAATACCTGCGAAGAGGTGGATCGCCTCGAACAAGGAACCTCCGTCTCAGAACTGCGGGAGTCGTGGATCGATCCGAACTTCGACCCCAAGCGAGATCTGCGCCTGTGGGAAGGTAGCGATGGCACGCTGCTCGCTTACGCTAAGTTGCACGTGCCAAAGATAGAAGACCGAGTGGATGGGTACTTGTGGTTTCGCGTCTGTCCTGATGTCCGAGGCGGCGATATTGAAGGAGAGATCGTAACTTGGGGAGAGACGCGCCTGCGCGCGGCCGGAAAGGAACGCAGTTTCACGGTAGCTACACTGCTTTCTCGCACTCGCGCCGATCGCCCGGAGCGAGTCGCTTTGCTCGAAAACTGTGGATTTGAGCGCGATCGCTATTTCTTCCGCATGGCTCGCACCCTTACCCAACCCATTCCCGACCCTCAATTTCCCAAGGGTTTCAGCCTCCGTCCAGTGCGGCGAGAAGAGGTTCCCCAATGGGTGGAAATGTTTAACCAAACCTTTATCGATCATTGGAATCATCGGGACTTAACCGCAGCAGAAATCGACTGCGAGCTGGAAAAGTCTTACTACCGACCCGAACTGAATTTAGTCGCGATCGCTCCTGATGGAACTTTTGCTGCGTTCTGTTGTTGCTTTATTTTCCCCGAACAAAATGATCGCAACGGCCGAAATGACGGTTGGGTAGGCATTTTGGGAACGCAACGGAGGTTTCGCCGCCAAGGATTGGGACGAGCAATGTTGCTCGGTGGCCTGCGATGCTTGCGCAATGCAGGGGTCGATACGGCGAAGTTGGGAGTTGACGCGGATAATCCTTCTGGAGCGTTGGAGTTATACAAGTCGGTGGGTTTCCACAGAGTTCGCACAAACATCTTCTACCGTAAAGAGATTGTGCTTTAACGCAAGTTCGCTAGAGGGCGAGGGAATTGGGTTTGGACAAATTCAAGCGCTGCAATTGCTGCTCGGACGTAGCAAGACTCTCTTATTTTTCAAGAATAAACCTGGAAATCAAGGGAAACCTCGCAAGTTTACCGTTGAATGGGGTTAACGTAGCTAGAAATAACATCAATCGTTCCCTGTTTGACCCATCCTTGCCCCACCGCAACTTCCCCAAACAGCAATCCTGTGTACTCCTGCTCTCGGAGAATGCTGGCAATTTGTTCTTCATCGATCAGCCCTGCTAATTTGAGGTATTGACCCAGAGGATATCGTTCCTTGGGATTGCGTAACTGCGGTAGAAGCTCGACAAAAAAGTCAACTGTATCTTGTCTCAACCAGCCCTGTTCGACAACGATACTGCCAAATCGTTGCTGGGGATATTTTTGCTTGATTGCGATCGCTTTCTCCACTTGGTCTAAGGATAGTAACTCCGCATCTTGCAAAACCTGACCGATAACTCTCTGGTAGCGATAAAGATTCAGTTTTTGTTTAACAATTAAAATAAAAAAAGGGATTGAATCAACCAAATATCGCTTCCACAATCGTTGTGGTTCCGAGAGCAAGCGATGTAACCATTCAATGCCTAATTTGCTCATCCATTTTGGCGATCGCTGTTTCTGACCGGCTTCAAAATCGATGGTTGCTCCAATCGCGAGGAAAACTTTTACCCTAGGCATCTTATGCCTATACTTATAGATCCATTTCTCCTGCTTGGGAGCGCCAACCCCTACAGCCAAAACCGTTGCACCAGACTCATTAATGCGATTGATAATGTAATTGCACTCTTGCTCATCTTTCTCAAATCCAAAAGGAGGAGAGTAGGTATCGATTACCATCTCTCGACCCACTTTGACATTAATTTTATCTCTGGCTATTTCAGCAACACCTGCTGCTGCACCCAAGAGAAAAATTGTCACCTCACTATCATCTCCATAATATTTATAAAAAGCAGGAAAGAGATCGGAACCCGATATTTTTTCTTGGATAGGACTTCCTAAAAAAATGGAAATATATTTTAAAATTTGACTGTCACAGGTAATATAGTCTGCAATTTTATAGACTTCATAAAACTCTGGATCTTTTTGCAATTTGACAAGGTGATCGACATTCGGTGTAAAAACAATGCCACCTAACTTAAGTCTCTTTAACAGATCGTTAAGGTAAAGATTATCGATAGAGATGTTCAGAATTTTAACAGCGTTCATTTTTTTCAGTCAAATCCGTTTGCGATCGCTCTAATCCAAATTAAAGACTCCAAGCAAGAAAGAGAAGTCTTTCGTTTGCTTTTTTAAAAGGCTATTTGACTGTTGAAGTCGCCTTCTTCATTTTGAGTATTTGAACAAGAAATAATGATAAGAAGAAAGAAATCGTCACTTTCCGTTATTTCATCTCTGGATTTACATCCTCCATTTTTTGCTGAAAGTCTTGTAAAACATTTGTTAATCTCACATTTGTCTAGAGTGTACTCGTGATTCTCGTCAATTGTCAATTGAGTCTCTGTCTTTAGATTTTCAGAAGTAACAATCTCTCAAAAGACAAAAAACAGACAAAAACGGCTTTAAATGGAGTCAGTAAAATCGCAGTTCTAAAGATGTCTACAAAAAAACGAATTGAGTGCGCTCGATGCCATGACCGTACAACAGCCGAACATTATTTATGCTTTCAAGCAACCGCTTGTTGAGAATCAGAGAGTGTTAGGCCTTAATTGCCGAGATCTGGAGACATTTATTGCTTAGCTTAATTAACGCGGTTATTATAATGTACCCTTGTTCCCGCCCATTGTAGTTTCTCTCGTAAGATTTCGTAGAAAGAGTAGTTTTCGCGCAAAATAATAAACTTAGCCTGGCAGTCAGCCATCTGCACTGTGACTCGCTGTCCCGGCCAAATTGTTGCAGCCAAAACGCCATCCGTCCAGAGTTTCGTATTGAGTTCGCGATCGCCGAGAGGACAAATATTAACTGCCGATCCGGGCGGTAAAATAATCGAGCGTGCCGATAAACTGAGGGGACAAATCGGCGTAACGGCCATCGCCTCCATACCTGCGTGGAGAATGGGGCCGTTGGCGGAGGCATTATAACAAGTCGAGCCAGTTGGCGTAGCTACAATTAAGCCATCGCCGTGGTACCGATCGACCACTGCCCCGTCTACTTCCATTTCTAAAAGACAGGTTGGCATTCGATCGATACTGGCAGGTTTCACGCACATTTCATTCAAACAGAGATAGCGATCGCTCGCCAATTCTGGGTGGGTGTAGGGACCTTCAAACAAACCAGCTTGTAGCATCATGCGCCGCTGTACCGCGTAAAGATCGGACAGCAAGCGATCCCAAACCCTTTCTGTATCTTGGAATAGTTCAAAGGGTTCGGTCAAAAATCCCAAACTTCCCCCCACATTGACCGCCAAAATAGGAATACCTTCCGCCGCCAGATGGCGTGCCGCTGCTAGCACTGTTCCATCGCCACCTAAAACCACGGCCAGATCGATTTTCGAGCTTGAGGAAGCCAGAAAAACAGGGTAAGGATTGTCTTTCGCACCGCTGGGGCCCATCAATACCTTACAATCTCGCTGTTCGAGCTGTTGAGCGCATTTTTCCGCCCAAGTTTGACTTTGGGGACTTCCGGCTTTGTGAACAATGATAACTTGCTTAAGTTGCACGGTTCTGAAGACTGTAAAGGTTTAAAAGACTTTTTCGCACTCTCTCCAGTTTAGTCTGCAGTCACCTCTGAAGCACGCTTGCACCAGCGCAGTAGGAGTGAGGAGCAAGGTTTCCGCACCCAGACAATCTCTGTAATGTTTTTCTCACAGATACTTCATCTCTGGGAAGTGGAGAGGTAAGATTGTACGGAAAGTTCGGAATTAAACAAGGTGTTAAGCAGCGCTATCAATGTAAGTTGTGCTTTAAAACTCGGTCTGCAACATTGGTAGAAACTCAAAATACTTCTTCATCGCGTTAAATTGATGGGAGTATAGGAGCGAAAAACTTTCGACGATCGCGCTGCCAAGCACGTCATTAGCTCTTCTAAACTTTTAGTGCTTTCTCTCAGAAGCACTAGTTCATTTAACAAAATACACGAGACTAAAACTATGGATATCGTTCGCATCATTTGTGCTATCTTTTTACCTCCGCTGGGCGTTTTTCTTCAGGTGGGCATTGGCCCTCAATTTTGGATTAATATCCTTTTAACTTTGCTGGGTTATATTCCAGGAATCGTTCATGCTGTTTGGATTATTGCCAGACGGTAGCGATCGTTTTTGAAAGCTACTTGACAGCTGTTGGAATCACTTTATTGGGTGGGAGATCGCGCGATATCAACTCATTTTCTTTTAAAGTCAAATTAATTTTATCGTGCGATTTTCTCGCTCGTTACGTATCAGTTTATCAGTCTACAAATCTCCCATTTCTGCATCTTCAAGCTCACTCAATGATGAGTGAAAGAACCCAGCTTTGAAATCTCTTTATATATCTGTAAAATCACTCAAAGATCGTTAATACTGAGTCTATGGATGCAATATTAGATACAGTTGCCAGTAGTTTGACGGAGTTACTATCTAGTAGCATTAAATTTATTCCCGCACTTTTGACGGCCCTCGTCATTCTGGCATTAACGCGCTATGCAGCCCAATTTGTTCAAAATCTCGCAATTCAGCTCGGACAAACAGCGCTACGTAGTCGCTCGCTACAATTACTCCTGGCAAAAATGAGTTATGTTGCTGTTTGGGTTGTCGGAGTTCTCTTGGCCGCTGTCCTTGCTTTTCCAGGTTTCAACCTAGGAGATATTCTTGCCACATTGGGACTCAGTTCTATTGCAATTGGTTTTGCCTTCCAAGATATTTGCGAAAATTTTTTAGCGGGAATTTTGCTGCTGATTCAAGAACCGTTCCGCATTGACGACCAAATTATTGTGGGTGGCTACGAGGGGACGGTGGAACGCATCGATATCCGCACGACTAAGATTCGGACTTATACCGGCGAGCGAATTCTTGTGCCAAACTCTACTGTTTTTACAAGTGCGGTGCAAGTTCGTACTGCGTTTAGTTCTCGGCGCACTGACCTGGCGGTTGGTCTGGATTACAATACCGATCTGACCCATGCGACCGAACTTCTGGAAGCAGCGATCGCATCGGTGGAAGGAGTCTTAGAAAATCCCGTGCCTGAAATCGATTTGGTCAGCTTCGGCGACAGTTCAATTGATTTTATTGTGCGCTACTGGACTGCGCCTCAACATAACACCGTTCGCCAAACACAAACGAAAGCGATTCTGGCAATTAAAGCGACCTGCGATCGCGAAGGAATGAGCATTCCCTATCCGATCCGTACCCTCTACTTCTACAACCAGCAAAAGTTTAACGATTATTTGCCCCACTCTGGGGATAAGGTTTCGCTTGCCAGCCAAAATCCTCCGTAATATCAAATCCGATTAAACACTTTCTCTCAAATTATCGAGGTGTAAGTAAAGTTAACAGACCGCTATGGGTTTTCGGTCGCTGCGCGTTCCATCCAGGCGCGCATTTTTCCCGGATTCATTAACCCGTAAGGATCGACCCGTTCTTTAAACCTCAACTGTACCGGATCGATAACTTTGCGTCCTCCATCTTCGAGAATGTAGGTGTGAGGGTTGGCGATCGCGGCCCCTCGCTCTTCGTGATAGCGAACGATCTCATTGAGGCGTTCCTCGGTGGTGTAGCGAACCAGTTGCAAACCGGCGGGAATGGCTTTTCCGCCAACGCGCAAAAACTCTAGGTGCATCATCACCTCATTGCCAAAATAGCGATAGAGTTCTTCCACCCTCTCCAATGTAAAAAAGAAAGTCTGCAAATAGGTAATTTCCGAGTCGAGACTGCGAGCGAGCAACGTTGTATGGTTCCAGGTAAACTCCCCTAAACTCGTTCCTTTTTGCGCCTCTCGAGCGGTTTTGTTGTAAGTCACTTCGCCGTCGAACACTGCGACAAGATCCTGAAATGGCTCCACGCTAGTTTCTGCCACCATTAACAAGGCGCAGGACTTCCCTGCCGGAAGATAATCCTTAAGCGCTACAAAGTAAGCAGGGATGGGATTGGCGTGGATGCTGACGAGCTTTTTGAGCAAACCATCGGCATCGCTAAGGGCCTGACCGAAACGAGCAGCACTCATGAACTCGTCAAAGACGACAATGACTTCGGCCCAAGGAGCGGCGGGAGCCAGGGCAATTTCCAGCTCGGTAATAATTCCATTGGTTCCGTAGGCGTGATTCACCTGTTGCACTTCATCACCGCGCAACTTCAGCACGCGAGGTGTATCTTCCATCGTTACGACCCTCGCTGCCAAAACATTGCCGCGATCGCGCAACTGTCCGTAGGTCACCGAACCAATTCCACCGCTCCCCCCGCCAATAAAACCGCCAATCGTCGCCGTGCGATAGGTCGAGGGGTACATTCGCAACTCCCAACCCATCGCCCTCGCCTGCTTGTCAAACGCCGCCATCTTCACCCCAGGCTCCACGCAAGCCATCCCCGGTTTGAGCCAGCGAATTCGATTCATTGCCGTCAAATCGAGAATGACCCCACCCGCGAGGGGAATGCATTGTCCGTAATTCCCCGTCCCCGCACCTCGAACCGTCAGGGGAAGGCGATGGCGAACGCAGACTTGAGCCACCCGCAGCACCTCTTCCTCGCTCGTCGGACAAGCCACCAGATGGCCGCGTTTGTCTGCCAATTGAGCCTTGAGAATCGGGCTGAAGTGGTAGTAGTCGAGGGAGAGTTTCGCGACCTGGTTAACATCGGTAATGATTTTCACGCCTTTGAGGTCGCCCAGGACGGCATCCCAGTCAGGAGAGTGCGGAGCAGTCGAAGTCATACGAGACAAGCTTGGTAAAGAATATTTCCAAGTTACCGAAAATATTGGGTCTAAAGCCCCGTCCTTCGCTTGAAGGCTAGGGTGTGTTATCTAATAGTACATATTGTCCGCGACTGTTCTTTCGCCGGACATCGGTTCTGGGTTCAGTTCCACAATGAAGAAATTGGAAAAACGGATCAATTGCGTACCAAAACCAAACCTTAAACCGGGTGGTTAAAGGTCAGGTGGAAGCTGCGCCTACTGGTCTGTCAAGGAAGAAATGAGGGATTGTCGATTTCCTCCGTGTCTCCCAACTCCCCATCTCCCTCGTCCTCCCCAAACCTCAATTGAAAATTGACAAAGAACTACTGTTTAAACAGGAAATGAAATGGAGGTAAGCGGACTCGAACCGCTGACGTCCTGCTTGCAAAGCAGGCGCTCTACCAACTGAGCTATACCCCCAGGATGAATGCACTTTTGCTATTATACCTCTAATATCTGGATTGTAAATTAAAAAATTTTCCCGCTGTTGCGATCGCCCCAAGTCCCGTCATCCTTACCTTATGACTCAGATTGTTAGCACTTTCTACAAGTTTGTTCCCCTCTCAAACCTGACTCACACGCAAAAGCTGTTGCTGTCCTTCTGTCAGGAACGGGAGATTAAAGGAACCATTCTGCTGGCGAGCGAAGGAATTAACGGTACGATCGCCGGATTGCGGGACAATATTGACACTGTACTAGCCTTACTGCGCGCTCAACCCGGTCTCGAAGATCTAGAAGCAAAAGAATCCCCGGCCAATACGCCGCCATTTCGCCGCTTGAAAGTTCGGATCGTCAAAGAAATTATTACCTTGGGGTGGCCCGAAGCCAACCCGAACCAGCAAGTAGGCACCTACGTGAGTCCCAGAGATTGGAACGATCTAATTGCCGCTCCGGACGTAACCGTGGTTGATACCCGCAACGCCTATGAAGTGGCCATCGGCTCATTTCAAAACGCGCAAAATCCCGAAACGCTATCGTTTCGTCAGTTCCCCGACTACATCCGCACCCATCTCGATCCGACGCAACATAAAAAAGTTGCTCTTTTCTGTACGGGGGGAATTCGCTGCGAGAAAGCTACTGCATTGATGCTCAGTTGGGGTTTTCAGGAGGTTTATCATCTCCAAGGCGGAATTCTCAAGTACCTGGAAGAAGTTCCCGAACAAAAGAGTTTGTGGCGAGGAGAATGTTTTGTTTTTGACGATCGCGTCGCCTTAAAACAGGGATTAGAACCGGGAACGTACGACATGTGCCGCGCCTGCGGCCATCCCATCTCTCCCACTGATAAAGCTTCCCTCGCCTATCAAGAAGGGGTGAGTTGTCCCTATTGCGACCAAACTGAATAAGTTTAGGGATGAAAGCTGACGAGAACTGGTCAATGCTCAATGTTTAATAAAAAGTCGCCGCGCAATTATGGTATTGATATAAAGGTTGTGTCTAGGGGAAAGATAAAGTATGTTTGCGGGCAAACGACCGACGAATTTGGGCGTTCAGGAGGGAAAACTCGCAGCTTGTCCCAACAGTCCGAATTGCATTAGCTCCCAAAGCGACGATCCCCAAGTCAAAATTGCACCCCTTCCGGCTGTGGCGATCGCGAAACTCAAACAAACCATTGAGAGCTTTGAGAGAACCAAAATTATTGAGGAAACCGATAACTACCTCTACGCTGAATTTACCAGCAAGCTGATGGGGTTTGTCGATGATGTGGAATTTTATCTAGACTCTGCGGCCGGCGTGACCCACGTGCGTTCGGCTTCTCGTCTGGGAAAATCTGACCTCGGCGTTAACCGCAAGCGCATCGAAGCCATTCGAGAGAAATTGTAAGCATTTCTCAGCTAGGCCTGACCATCGCGATTGTTGCGAGCATTGAGCGAGATCGCTTCTGAGTATTCTGGGATTCGCGCTTTTGAGTTGCCTTCAAAATAAGAGGAGATTAAGCCAGAACTGCTAAACTCAAACACCTGGCCCCGCTTCACAAATCCGAGAAAGCCGTCTTTGCGAGCATCCGGTAAGGGGCCGGGTTGGTATCCATACAACCAAGTTTTTCGTTTAATGCGATCGGGGAGAGTGGCGAGCTGAGCGTAAGTTGCGTGTACGGGACTCGGATATTTCGAGGTTTCGCAATCGTGGAAAATCAGATCCGCTCGCTTGTAAAATGCTTCATTTTCCTCCAAGCACAATTGCGTATCCGTCGTTAAAAAGATCTTGATTCCATTAATCTCAAAAAATAAGCCATAACTTGGCATTAGACTGAAGCTATTGTGAACGTGAACAACTCGCACTAGTTTAAATTGTACGTTTTGCCAAGAAAAACAACTATGAAAGTTAATTTTTTGAACGTCAAAATAGGTGTTTAGATCGGCAATGTCCCCGCCAACATTCTTCATTCCTCCCGCCAAACTTCTGTCCCACAGATCGCTTGCCACATCTTTACTGACATATAATTTAGGCTTTGAACATTGCGGATCGAACAGAGTTGTTATGCCAATATATTCCATGCCGCCGACATGATCGGCATGTAAATGACTAATGTAAATATCGGTAATATCTTGGTAAGAAAAACCCGCTGCGTGAAGAGAAAATCGAATATCCGAGCCGCAATCTATTAGAAGCTTATTATCTTGCTCATCGATTAAGAGTAGATTCGACTGAAAATTATCAGCCCCAATGGTAAAAGCTGACCCCGAACCCAGAAACAATAACTTCATTAGTTTAATTTAGTCAACCTCAATCGCTTGATAGATTTCGCGTAATTTGTGTTCTATTTCCGGAGGCTTGGATGTAAACTGGAGATAGAATCTTCTCTCTCCCGCTGGTTTTTCTAAAACTTTACCGTAAATATCTTCGCTGAGATTCTCAGCAGAATTAAAGCTTAGGAAATTTAGCTTGATATTGCTCAGAGCTGGAGGAACGAGACTGTGGGTATGGCCATTTAAGTATATTTCGCCACCTTTAGCCGACAGCTTAACTAAACTGCCTTGAAAGTTTGATTCTCCAATATTTTTACCATCCAAGATGGCATATTGCAGCGCGATCGCTTCGGGAAGGGGAAAGAAAACTTCTTCCTCTTGGGCAAGATGGAGGTTATAGCGACCGCCAATTCCGCCAATATCATAAATCGTAATCGGTTTTTTCACCCCTTTGGGCGAAACTTCTTTTTGTCCGTTGATTTTAATCTCCGAACCCGCCTCTTTCAACGTTGTTTCAGAAATGAGGATTTGTCCGCCCGTTGTATAAGATTCAATGCGGTAGGTGAGGTTCACCTGAGAACCAACAATGCCGTATTTCGTGCGCTTCTCTGAACCGATGTTGCCGACAACCACTTCACCCGTGTTGATGCCAATGCCCATTTCCAGGTCGGGCAGGTTCCATTCTTGCATTTGCTGGTTGACTTGACCCATTATTTGTTGCATGGCGATCGCGCAGGCGATCGCGCGAGTCGGATCGTCTTCTCTCACCGTGGGCGCGCCAAACAAAACCAAAATTCCATCGCCCATAAACTCATCAATGGTTCCTTGATACTGAGTAATCGTATCCGCCATTTTACCCAAGTAAAAGTTGAGAATCTTGACCACTTCCTCCGGCGACAGGCGTTCGGAGAGAGCGGTGAAACCGCGCAAATCTGAGGTGAGAATGGTAATTTTGCGGCGCTCTCCTCCCATCTTCAACCCTTCGGGATTTTCCAGCAAATTCGCCACCACTTGATCGGTTAGGTAGCGTCCAAAGGTTTTGCGAATGTCCCCCGCAGTCCTCGCAATATAGGTAATAATGACTCCCGCCGAACCCACCAGCGCGAGTAGGGGCGGGACAATGGGAATCCACCATCCGGCGAGCAAAGCTGCGTAGGTACTGCCCGAGAGGAGGGTCGCCGCCAACAGAAAAACGCCAATCCGCTGCACGATGAGCGTTTTCGTCTTCCCCGCATAGCGCATCTTCCAAGCAAAAGTCGCGCCCACAACCGACCACAGGAAAATCCACAGCCATTCTGAGGGTTCTGACCAACTGCGAATAAAGGGGCGATCGTCGAGGACAGCGCTCATAATTTGGCTGGCAATGTGGGCGTGGATCTCGACCCCCGCCATGGGTTCGGGCAGGCTGAGGAGGTCGCTGCTGTAGGGGGTAAAGAAATAATCGTTAGAACTTTCACCCACCATACCAATGAGGATAATGCGATCGCGCCCCCAGTCATTGGCAACGCGGCCTTCCAACACGTCCATCAGCGACACCATCTTGAAATGTCGGGCGGAACCGCGATAGTTGATGAGAATTTGGTTGCCGCCATCATCCGCGCGAATATAACCGCCATCGTTCGCCTGAAAGCGCGCGAGGACGGTATCGCCAATTTTCCACGATTGTTTTACGTCTTCATCTGAAGGGAAGCGAGATTGCCAAAACTTTTGCCAGAAATTCGGCTGAGTCGCCTCGGAAAACTGAATGGCAAAGGCCTCTGGTTCTCCTCTAGCTTCCGCTTCGGCATTAAGATAGAGCGCTGCTACATGCATTCCAAAGCTGGCGATCGTTCCCTCACTTTCGGGGTCGGGAAGCGATAGCAGGGCGCGACGAATTTTGTTGTCGGCATCGACAATAATGTCGTTGGAGCCGACTTGCCCCTTGGCTTTCAAAGTGGGAGGAGGTGCAATTTTTCCGTAGTCGCGCTCGCCGAGAACTTTTTCAATGCCAACCAGATTGGGAGTGGACTCAAAAACTTCCACCAATTGCTCGTGACCGGGCGGGACGGGCTGATCTCGATAAATATCCAAGCCGATCGCTCGCGGCTCCATCGCCTTTAATTTCTCGATCAGCTCCGCATACACGCCGTCGGGAATAATCGCCTGTTTGAGCGTTTGAATATCGGTTTCATTAATGCCAACAATGACGATGCGATCGTCCTGCTCCTGAGTCGGGCGCAGTCGCAGATACTGGTCAAAGACCGCCCATTCCCAGGGCTGAAGAACCCCCGCAAAGCGCAGCAGAATGACGAGAAGCGCGATCGGGGGGGCAGTTATCCAAACACCGCGCCATTGCCAAGAAAACTTTTTGAGTTCTGCCCACATAGACGACCTATAAAGACTTGAAGGGTTGTACGCTTAGGAGCCGCAGCGAAAGTCGCGATCGCGAGAGTCAACTGGCGTTCCGCTATTTGCATCTACTCGCTATTGTCCTCAAAGTCAGGAAATTTTCCTAAGTTCTCATCAGTGCGAGTATTTCCGTTCGATCGACAACCCTGATGCAAGTTCAAAGGCCCGATTGCCCAATCTCCAAACAGGCTATCTTCTCCTTCCTTTCTATTATTCCTCAAGATCTCAGCGCTCAGCGTACTGCCAGGTTGCAAGTAAGCGATAGATTTCAGCTTTTGAATTCAGAGAGGCCGGCATTCGTTCGCTCTCCGTTCCCTTTGTTTTCAGGGATTTAGAGTCTTGAGCTTCCGGCGAGCGATCGCCGGCAACTGACGGCTGAGTGCTGAAGGCTTATCTCAAGGTTAACAATACTTCACCACAGTCCGGGTACAGGATTGGAAGAACTATTTTGGTCTGTCTCCGCCGGAGAAATAGGATTTCCCGACTCATCCAGAGAAATGGGTTGCGCCTCTCCAAAGTAAGGGGCCCGGATAATGTCATCGGGCAATTCGACCGATGACAGCAGTTCCCTCCACTCACCGGGATCGGAGCGACGCAACTCTTCGGCGATCTTCAGCGTTTCATTCCACAACCCAGCTTTGGCATAGACTTCAGCCTTTTGTTTGGGAGTTGTTGCTTGCTCCAGTTGCACTCGGTCTTCAGGAGTTAAGTTTTGACGCTGCCAGCGCCCCGCGACTGTAAATCCAGGTTCAGTAAAAGCCGAATCGAAGGCAGAGGGTTCGTTAAAACAGAAGGGTGCAAATATCCACTCATAAGTTTTACCCGGTTCGAGATTGGCTCCTTTCAGGTTGAGTTTGATAATTCCCCCTTCGCCACTTGGTTTATTGGAAACGTCAAATTTACCCTCGTAAATCGTCTCTTCGCCTGCCGGATCGAAAATCGAAACTGCGCCGCCATCAATTTTTGATTTGGGAATATAGAGATACAGTTGCGGATCGGCATCAGCAGTTGTGCCTAAGTTGTTATTAGGCATCAAAACGGTCATGGGAGTAACACCATCGGGAATTCCTCTCACCCAACACTCGCCGCGCGTTCCCGCACCTGCCGTTCTTCCCGGCCCGTTGCCTCCAGGCGATTCGGGAAAGTCAACGCTCACAAGCGTTTCGCCAGTCTGCTCCAAGGTTGGCTGAGAGGTTGCGGGGGTAAAACCGAGGAGTGAAGGTGATAGCGCGAGAACGCTTGCAAAAATGCCGAAAGACCAACGTGACTGATGAAAACCCATAGCTACAATATCTCCCTTCTTTTTTCTGTTCGTTTTCGTTTTTAGAGTAGAGCGTTCAATATCTTAATTAAAACGAATATACGTTTTATCTTGTGTTACTGCGGTCACTGTCAATTACGGTTCTGCAACAGGTGACACATCATAAATTGGCGTTTGAGCCAACTCCTGCAACTGGACTGACGCTAAAAACGCTTCCCAGTCTGCGGGGTTGTCGGCTCGCAATTCAGCGAGAATCATTAAAGCTTCGTGCCAAATTCCAGCTTTCGCATAGGTACTGGCCCGCTCGAATGGCGTTCGGGCCTGCTTGAGTTCTTCTTGTTGGCTGGGGGTCAGATTTTTCCGCTCTAGAGTTCCTTCTAGGATCTCTGCATAGGACGGCTCCAACTCGCCCTCTGTGACGCAGAAAGGTGCAAATGTCCAATCATAGGCGCGATCGCGCTTGAGATTTGCCCCCTCTAGACTCAGTCGAACAATAACGGCTGTATCGCTGCTGGCAGGATCGGTTAAGCGGTTTGGGAGGGCAATTTTTTCAAAATAGACTTCATTGCCTTCGCGATCGACGACTGAGACTTCAGCCCCTTGGCTGACAAGAAGGCTCTTTTTCGACCGAATCGCGGGAATATACAAAAAGAGGGCCGGATCGGGACTGACGGTTGTACCAACATTGTTGCTGGGCATTAAAACCGTCATCTGAGGCGAGCCATCTTTCTCGACAATGCAGTCGCCTCTTGCACCGCCTCCGGCCGTGCGTCCCGGGCCGCTCCCTCCAGGCGAGTCGGGGAAGCTGAGGCTGACAAGCTGCGGGGGAACGGCTGTTGCCGATGATGCTGACAGTAGCTCGATGCTACCGCTTACAGTAGAGGCAAGAATGCCGACTGTTAATCCCAGGGATTTAAGACAACTCATGGGGGGCTGCGGATCTCCTTTTACATCATTGCCGAACTCGCGACTTGCGGTAGACTACACAACCTATCGACTGAGTTCCGCACGTTGAAGTTCCGCAGGGCTAGAAAAAGGGATTGAGCCGCTGGGGGGTCAGTTTAGAGAGTTAATTTCTTGCAAGCGATCGCCCGGATTCAGCTCGGTGGGGCTGTCGGGAGATGCGAGTAAAGGGCTTAGTTCATCGACTTTGGAGCGAGCGGCCGTCTCAACTTGTTCTTTGATGCGCTGTTTTTGGGCGTATTCGATTTTTTTCTGCTGGGCGATCGCGCCTGCGGGAGTATGGGAGGGGACTTGTTCGAGGTAGTAGATTGCACCGCTAAAATCTCTGACAGCGGCGAGATCGTAAGCTTTCTGCAGAACGGCTCTGGCTCGGATTCGCTGTTTATAGCGATATTCAAGGAGTTTGGGTTGAATTTTCTTCCCGACTTGAGTGTAGGGAGAGATTTTTTCGAGATAAGACAGTGCTTGGGTAAATTCTTTATATCGGGCTTTGACGAGGGCTTTGTTGAAGTAATGTTGAGCTTGGTCCTCTGCCTTCAGTTGCGCTTCGCCGACTAGGGGTTTGAGGCGTTGCTGCCAGAAACCAATTTTCGGCATCCGTCTGGCTTGGGAGAGGACGGCCGTCCACTGCTTGCGCTGAAAGCTCTGCTCGACTTGTTGGAATTGAGTCTCGGCCCGCTGCCAATTCCGCCTCCACTGTTTAACGGTCTTCTGGGACTGGTTGTAGGATAAGCTGTCGGGCGGGATTGATTGAGCGAGAGCGATCGCTTTGTCGAGATCGCCACTGTGATAGGTTTGACTGGCTTGAGAGAGCAAGGAGGCTCCCGGATCGGCCATTGCCGGATCGCTGAGGGTTTGCCAACCAAAGGCAATGGAGAGGGTATTGAGGACAGCCAAGACAGCCCACAACCCGACGAGAGGCGCGAGTTGCTTTCTACGCGATCGCGGTGGGGGAATTGTTAAGGTTTGTTCGGCGCGATCGCCTGTTTCTGGTTCGAGGGTGCTGCTGACGATCTCTTCAACCGTTTCCCGCGCGATCGCGTCTTCCTCAGGAGGCGAGAGTTGCAGCGGCGACGATTGCGGACTCAGTGCTGCCAAGACTTCGGCCGCTGATTGATAGCGCTTTTGGGCATCGCGGCACGTCATTTTTTGGATAATCTCTTGCAGCACCTCGTACCGCGCGGAGGGGGTCGCGCAGCGATCGAGCGGCCAAATAAGGTCTCCCGTTTTGGGGTGGCGTTGAAGGTCTTTGGGATTGAGAGGGTCGATTCCCGTTAGAGTTTCGAGAGCAACGATCCCCAGCGCGTAAATATCGCTGTTGGGGTAGGATTTACCGACCCCTTGTTCGGGAGCTAGATACCCGGATGGACTGGCAGCACCTTTGGCGTTGAGAGAGAGGCCGGAACAGTCTTCATTGGGATAGAGATAGATCGATTGAGCCGTGCCAAAGTCAATGACGACCCACTTCCCATCTTCTGCTCGACGCATCAAGTTATTGGGTTTGAGATCGCAGTGAATCGTTCCTTGGCTGTGAATAAAGTCGAGAACCGGCAAAATATCTTGCAACAGCGCGATCGCTTCGGCTTCTCGTTCGCCGAGATCTCGCTGTTTAAGGGTGAAGAGATGCTCGCTGAGGGTCGGGCCGACGATCAGTTCTTGAACGAGGTAAAAGTCTTGTTCTTCCTCGAAACTATCCAGAAATTGGGGAATTTGACTGTGAACGCCCAGTTTTTTGAGGCTGTCTGTCTCGGCTCGAAACAAGCGCTGGCAAGCGATCGCTAAACTGGGGTAATCGCGATCAAGCGGGTAGTGCTTGATCGCGCATTCGGGTTGATGGGGCTGTTGCAAATCTCGGGCCGCATACGTTTGCCCAAACGCTCCAGAACTCAGAACTTGGAGAATCTGGTAGCGCCGATCGAGAATTTGTCCGAGCAGTGGATAATTGGCGTTAGATTTCACCAAAGTTCCGATCCTCGCGGCTGCATACTTAAATCTTCCCTCTCATTTTTCCGACCTGACTTTCTCGATCCGGAAAAAGGCACGCGATCGACTTTGTGTATTTTTATAACAAGCTTGACATCAACCTCAAAAACGGTAACAATAGATACAGAAATCAAATCGTTCATCTCAAAAACCTTAGGGTTGACAGAGACGGAAGTAGGGAAATCTCCCGAAGGAACGCGCCTCATTATCTCTTCAAGTTATTAAGGAGGCGAAGACCATGAAACTTTCTTATCGCGGCGTTAGCTACGATTACAATCCACCGACAGTAGCGACAGCAAGCAGCAATGTGGGTGGCAAATATCGCGGCCAAGACTGGCGGTTCCGCAACCTCAAGCGTCCGCCGATCTTGCAACCGACCAAGCGTTTGGTCTATCGCGGCGTTCTCTATCAAACCGGACAAGCTGCCAACTCCGACGCAATGTCGATTGAAGAAAAATCCCGCAAGCTCTTTCTGGCGCGAGAACAGGAACAGACCAATCGCCAGCAATCAATGCTGAGTCGTGCGGCTGCTCAAATTAACGCAAACCCCCAGCTTGCTTAAGAGCGTCTTAGATTCAAACGTACTCTTGTTGAAATCGTTCATCTTCACAGTTCTCATCTGAGGAGACGGAAGTAGGGGAATCTCCCGAAGGAACGCGCCTCATTACCCTGACAAACGATTAAGGAGGCGAAGACCATGAAACTTTCCTATCGCGGTATTAACTACGATCGCACCCCATCGACCGTTGAAACCATCGAAAGCTCGGTTGTGGGTAAGTACCGGGGTAAAACCTTACGATTGCACCACGCTCGTCAAACTCCCGCCGCCAAGAAAATTCAAGGGCGAGTTTATCGCGGTGTTGCTTACTAACTAGAGTTTCAGACTCAACGATGCGATCGCCAGGGGAATTGGCTCCGAGCAGAATCCTCATCTCCTTTGGATACCGACAGAAGTAGATCTGCGAGATACTTAGGAGGGTGAGAAGGTTGTCAGAGGCGGTATCACTTACACTGCTTGTGTATCTTCCGCTGAGTCTAAGCTCGAGGGGGAAAGGGTTAATGGGAAAAGGAACATCAGAAGAAATCTTTTTCCTCTGGCCCTTTCCCTCTTTTTTTTCAACAGAGAAACGAAGATAGAACTACAAATCTGCTTGTTGGAGCGTCAACGCAATTTCCTGACCGAAAGAAATCTCCAACGTATGACCGTCCGGATCGCGCAAGTAGGCCCAATATCCCACTGGCGGGCCCCAGTCATTCGGCCCTTGCAAGAGAATCCCTTGCGATCGCGCTTCATCGCACAAGCGATCGACCTCCTCCCGACTCTGGCAAGCAACCCCTAGATGACAGTCCGGGTGCAAAACCCCCGCAACTTGAAACGATTGAATCAAAACAATGACAAATGGTCGCTTGCGATCGCTTATCCAGGCCACATCAATGTTGCGTTTGCGATCGGTGCGACGATGAACGACTTTCAGATTGGCATATTGCTCGTAAAAGACGAGACTCGCATCGATATCTGCCACAGTTAAAGCAATGTGAGTTAAACCGAGATCGCTCATCTGCCGATCCTCCAAAATAGAGACGGTAATAACTACTCCACAGACTCCAAATACGCCCCAACTTGACCATCTGGATGGAGGGAAAGGCGTATTTTCGGCGTGCCTTCGAGACTCAAGGGAGAAATGCCAAAGTTGGTGCGGGGAAGGGGCATGGGGGTGCGATCGAGATATCGTCCTGCAACTTCTCCCTGAGGAATAATCCGCTGAATCGTCCCATCGCGGTTCAAGGGCAAACTGTACTCCAGCGTCTCCGTCAAGCTTTCTGGGGGCTGCCAGCGCTGTTGGAAGTAACGCTGCACCTCAGCCACTTGCGGAATATTCTCGACGGCGCGATCGCGGGCGGCAACCTTGCGATTATTTTGCAGCGCTTCCGAAATATTTGACGGCGGCGCAACAGATTCGGGAACGCTGGCGGTAGACCGCTCAAACTCTTGCGCTCCAGGTGCCGGTAAATTCGGCAAATTCGGCGTTGCTGGAGAAGCGCTAGCGACAGGACTATTCGTTGAGGATGTGGGAGCGGGGGCTGGAGCGCGCTGGACGGGAACTTGGGGCTCTCGCGGTAACGGCTGGCTTTGTTGGCGAGGAGGCGGGCTGGGGGGAGCTACAGCCGTCGAGGAGGGGCGACTGTTGCGCGGCTGCACGACAATCGGCGGGGAAATTCGATCGGACGGTAAAGGGCCGCTAACCGCCGGTGGTGGCGGCAGGTTGGGGGCGCTGGAAATGGCGGGAGGAACGACCGGCGAAGGAATCGGCGTATCCACAGGCGGCGACGGCAGAGCGGCAAGCGGTGCGTGCTTGTCCGCTGCCACTTTTTGCTCCTCGACTGATGCTGTTAACTCGTCGGTTGAAGAGGGGTTGAGAGCTTGGAAAACGGCGGCGGTTAAACCGGCCGCCAGCAAGACTCCCGCCGCAGCACTTCCCCAAGCGACAAAGGGCTGTCTCGGTTGAGAACTTTTAAACTCCGGCAGCGCGGCAATATCGGCGCTGTACTCTTCGAGGGCTGTGGCGAGGTCAAACAGTTGCAACGCACTCAGTTGAATGGAGGAGCCAGACTCTTCTGTGGCCAGGTTGCCGAGAAACAGTTGATGGGCGAGCAACCCCTTCGCTGTGAGATGGGGATCGGGACGTAACAGTTTTTTCTCCGGCTCGGTTTCTGGAAGCAAACCCGGCAACGTTTGCGGTTCTGAGGTTGCTGGGGGAACCTCTGGAGGGGTCGGATCTAAGAGCGCTGCCGGCAAACTCAAAGCCGGCGAGAGGCGATCGGCAGAAGAGTGGCGCAGCAAATCGTGGGTGTAAGTGCTGACTGTTTCGCACAGCAGTTCGAGTTGGGCGCGATCGCCCTGAAGGACAACGCGATCGTCCTCGAATTTTCTGGGGTCGTCAAAGCGCAGCTCAAATTTCAAGTCCTCGAAAAGCGAACGCGAACCCCAACGAGAGAGGGGTGAGGTTTTACCTGCAACTTTGAGAGTGCAGGTGGGGGGGGTATAGCGTCGAATGGCGGTGTTAGAAAATAACATGACTGCGTTCTAGGGAGTAGAAATTGAGCCGGAACCGGAGGCTAGCGCGAGTAGTCGAGAAGCGCTAACCACAGGTGTCGCGGGCCGTTGTTGGCACTGTAGAAAAGCAGGTCGATGAGGAGTTTGCAGGCGAGCTGCGTCAAAACTTCGGTCGAGATCGCGTCCCCCTCCTCCATCCGATCTTGATAGGTGTTGCTAAAGGCATCAAAATAGTCTCCCAAAAGGGCGGTTTGGTGCAGCGGTTTGTTTTGCTCTGCCATTTGTTCGAGCAAGCTGACGGCCCGGCGAATTAATTCCTGGTGCTGTTGGGCAAGATGGCAGACGATGAGAACGAGCGATCGCGCTTCCTCCACATCCAGTTTTTTCCGGCCGCCTGAACTCTTGCGTTTGGGGTTGGATTGTCGCAAGCGCCACAGTCCCACGCGATCGCCGATCGCATCTTCTAAGCCCAAGTCGGTAGAGGCTTTGAGCATCGACTCAGAACCAATCCCGGTTAGGGTTTCTAGCGCGAGCAGCACCAGGTCGAGATGGGCTTTGATGTTGTCGAGTTGCCCGCTATCGGGTTCAGCAGCCAGGGATAAGTCCTGCCACTGGGGGTCGAGGGAAACAATCTTGGCAGTTCGGGGCATAGGTCTAGCTTATGCAGTTCGACGGTGGGTAGCAGAGCTGTTACCGATCTTGATACAAGACTACAAGAGTTTTAGGGAAGTTTCAGATCGGCATTCAGCCGCCCGCAAATCGTAATTCTGCATCGCGCTGCTGTCATCAAGCTGAGGTTTTTGAGAGCAGCGCGATCGCCAAACCTGGAGATCCCCAAAAAATGACCGAAATTGTAGCAGTGGCTCCTTTTGAATACTTAGCGCACAAATCGCCTGCTTTCTCGTACTTTGGGCATTGCGATCTGGTTTGGTGGAGTAGAGGCGAGCAATGCCTCGGTTACAAACGCTAGGACGCGAGCAACGGAGCCGCTTGCAGAAGCGTTTGAGTGTAGGGGTGCTGGGGGTCGTTGAAGAGAGCGGAGGTTGAATTTAACTCAACAATTTGTCCCGCTTTCATGACGGCGATGCGATCGCAGAAAAATCGAGCGACCCAGAGATCGTGGGTGATGAAGAGATAGGTGAGGTTAAAGTCCTCTTTGAGAGAGCGCATGAGATCGAGAACTTGGGCCTGTACCGTCGCATCGAGCATACTGACGGGTTCGTCGCAAATCACCAGTTGGGGACGCGAAATTAAAGCGCGCGCGATCGCCACCCGTTGTTGCTGGCCGCCAGACAGTTCGCGAGGATAGCGGTTAGAGTAGTCGGCGACAGGCGTTAATCCTACCCGTTCCAACATCTCTTCAACCCGAACTTTGGCTTCGGCTTTATTCGCCAGTTTGTGAATAAATAGCGGATCGGCAATGCTCTCTCCCACTTTCATCAGCGGGTTCAAACAGGCGAGGGGATCTTGAAAAATCATTTGCATCTGGCGGCGCAGCGATCGCACTTGAGGTTCGGCGAGTTGGGTTAACTCTTGTCCGGAAAACTCGATGCGTCCGCCGGTGGCAGGCATCAACTGTAAAATCGTTCGCGATAGGGTACTTTTGCCGCATCCCGACTCTCCCACTAACCCCAGCGTTTCCCCAGCGTAGAGGTCAAAACTCACGCCATCGACGGCTTTAATAACGTTTGTTTCCCGCGTTAGGAATTGTTGGAGCAACCCCGCCTCCAGGGTGAAATATTGCCGTACATCGGTCGCTTTCAGCAGCGGAACGGGAGGCGGCGAGCTGTCTTCTTCCTCCTTCTCACTGGCAACTTGCAGGTGCAGTGCTGATTGCAGCAAAAGCTTCGTATAGTCGTGCTGGGGAGCGGAGAGAATCGCTTGCGTCGGCCCGGTTTCCACAATTTTGCCTCGGTTCATGACAGCAATGCGATCGCAGTATTCCCCCACCATCGCTAAATCGTGGGAGATCAGCATTAAGGCAAGATTCCGCTCTTGACTCAGGCGCGTCAGTTCTTGCAAAATCTCCGAGGCGACGGTGACATCCAAACTCGTCGTCGGTTCGTCCGCGACAATCAACTTCGGATCGAGAAGCAGTGCGAGGGCAATGGCAACCCGCTGTCGCATCCCGCCGCTAAACTCGTGAGGGTACTGTCCCCAGCGACTGGCCGGAATTCGCACCGCTTCCAGTGTCGCGATCGCCTTTTCCTTAGCCTGGGTTCGAGAGAGCTGGGGTTGGTGCGCTCTCAAGGTTTCCACGCAATGCTTGCCAATGGTCATCAGCGGGTCAAGGCGAGTCATCGGGTCTTGAAAGACCAACGCCACCGCTTCCCCGCGAAATTGGCGCAACTGGGAGGGGGTGAAGGCAAAAACAGAACGCCCCTCAAAGCAAATTTCTCCCTCAACCCGCGTGGATGTCGGGAGCAGTCGCATCGACGCGCGTCCGAGGGTAGACTTTCCGCACCCAGACTCGCCGACAAACCCCAACCTTTCCCCCGCCTCTAGGGAAAACGAAACGCCATCGACGGCCCAGTCAATTGCTTCTCCCGATGTGCTGCTGGGATAGGCAACTCGCAGGTTTTCGACGGTTAATAGAGGGAGGGTCATTTCAGTCATCAATTATCAGCGCCTGACGGCGGGGGGTTTGGGGTTTGGGGTGTCGGGAATAAGGAGTTGGGGAATTGGGGGAATTGGGGGAATTGGGGAAACTGGTGATTGAATAAGACCTCCGCCGAAAAAGAATCGCAGAAACTCGTTGAATCCCCATCGTACAGAGGTTTGAAAGGCGATGGCTTCGCCGACCGGATGGTACGCGCGATTTTGAGTTTCGTCAAGAGTTACGCCTAATGTGTATTAGATATTCAAAGCTTGACCCTGCCGTTACTTTCTTCCCACTATTGCCTATTGCCTCTCTTGGTCAGCATTCCCTTGCGTCTTACGCCGACGCGGGGTCTGACCGCTATTCCCTGTTCCCTTGACCTAGCAAGAGTTTCAGAGAATCCACATTAGAGGTGAGTTATAAGCGATATCCAGCTACCGCTAGTTGTCGGTAGCTGGATATCGCGTGTCTTTACCTTTCCCCTATTGTTTCAACGCTGAAACATTCTCGTCAAACTCAGGTTGCAATAGATTGCTGCCACGCAGAAAAAAAGGGCATCCACAATAGTAACCTCTTCCCTTGCGGATATAACCCTTTTTACTCCCAAATTGCCCCAGACTAAAAATTGTGGCTCGAAGTGCGAGCCAACAAAACTCCGTTAGTCTACTGTTGTGAGCAAACCGTGGCGCACGCCGTAGAAAACCCGTCGAATCAAAACTCGCTCTTGTTCGTCGAGGTTATCCATACCGAGCATGGCAGACATAACTTGATGTTCCCAGCGAGAAATCTTTCGAGATGACAAGATTTTAGCGGTTAGTTCGGTAATGTTGATGCTCATAAGACTTCCCAATTTGATGATGCGTATGTCCCGCTTGAAACGATCTATCTGTTATTTCTATCGTGACTTTTTTCCCCCTTTTGTCCTGCGATCCCGATCGGTTTTCTGCGTGATAAATCTTTAGAATTTGGGCGATCTCGATCGGTTTTCTGCGTGACGAATCTTTAGAGTTTGGGCGATCGCGATCGCTTCTGAAAATTCAGCCCTGTTATATAATTCCTGCGAGATCGAAAAGACTGGATGAAACATTCAAGCAGCAATCGCGAAGTCGCAACCCTCGCGGCCCAATTACAAGAGGTTCGAGATCCGGCCGCATTGCGACAAGCAGCTCAACGCTTGGGAGAGATTGGCGAATCTAGAGCGTGTCATCAGTTAAGCCAAATGACAATAGCAGCTAGATGAATAGCCCCGAGAAAATTGCGAGCCGTTTTGTCATAGCGAGTCGCGATCGCTCGGTACTGCTTGAGCTTGGCAAAAAAGTTTTCAATCAAATGACGAGCTTTGTAAAGATGCTTGTCGTAGCCATAAGGCTTTTTGCGATTCTTTTT
>Ga0207422_1002532_pt1 | contig 23542 bp, 18 predicted proteins | sample MarCyaLeptolynsp_FD_187757 | JGI IMG/M metagenome (GOLD analysis project Ga0207422, IMG submission 187757) | Marine cyanobacterial communities from Panama - species 1 Leptolyngbya sp. (SPAdes) | ecosystem: Environmental > Aquatic > Marine > Unclassified | place: Panama: Panama City | collected... | reverse complement strand
GGGGGCGCGTGAGGGGGCGCGTGGACGCGAGACGCTTTCTCTGGCTCCGAAGATACCTGCGCAGGCAGGTATCCATGGCCCCTAACTCACCGCGGTCCTGATCGACCTTACCGTCCCTGGACACCTGCCTGCGCAGGTGTCGTCGGCCCGCTCGGTCGCGTCTCCTTCCCCCCGTCCTTCCCCTGAGCCCTCACCTTGAGCCCCCTAACGGGCCGCTGACGCCCATGGATCTTCCTCTTCCGGTTCCAGCGGCGTCAGCGGCCCGTGATATTCGACCAGCGTGCCATCGTCGCGGCGCATGCTGACCCGCACGCCTTGCTCCCGGGACACATGTGCCACCTTCTCCTCATCGCTCATGCGGTCATACGGGTCATCGCGGAGATCGCCCTCGCCCGCCGCCTGCCATCTCAGCTTGGCCAGCGCCGCCGCGCGCTGTTTCTGCTTGCGCCACGCGGTGAGCAGCCGGTCCGCCCGCGCCGTATCCCCGGCCTCGAGCGCGGCCGTGACCAGGTCGTGCACACCCCGCGCCGACCCCGCCGCTTCGACCTCTGCCTCGGCATCTGCACGACGCCCAGCCCGCTTGTCGAGATCGCGTTGCCGCGACGCCGCGGCCCCGCCGCGCCAGGCCGGATGGTCTTCGCCATAGACAAAGCGACCATCCTCCGGGCCGGGCGGAATCCCGCGGAACCGCCGCCCTGAATACGCATACGCGCCCGGCCCCGGCGGATGCTTGGGCGGGGCGCAGGCCTGAGGGACGCCGGGATGCAGATCACACTGACGAAACCCGAACAGCTTGGCCCAGCGCGCATAGGCGCCTTTCGAAATCTCCAGCGCCGCCCGGGTCACCATCGGCGCCTCCCCGGCGCGGGCGCGGCGTTCAACTTCGGCCGCGAGGGCTTGGCGTTCGGGGATAGAGAGGGTGCGGATATCTGGCATACTTACGAAGGATCAGAATTCGATCCAGTGGATCGAATTCCCGCAGTAAGGCCCGCAGCGCAAGCGGAGGGCGAGTGGCTTGGATAGGTCATGCACGGGAGGATAAACGGGCGGGAAGTCGGTCGGATTGGGGGTGGGATTTTAGTTCATTAGAGTTAGTTTCGCCCGGAAATCCATAAGTACTTTGAGTTGAATTCATGGTTGCAACCAAACTGGACTTTCCCTTAGACAGACAACCATTAGGTGTTCGTCCAGTTCGTTATTTAAATTCGGAAATCCGATTGCTTATTTCGTTTCAAACAGAAGAAATTCGCGACATCTGCCTCAAAACCGAGTGCGCCGAGCAGGCGGCAGATCACACTGTCGCCAGAGCATTGTTCTCCGTTTTAGCTGACATTCGAGCAGCCGAGACCGCAGTTGACTTGTTTCTCGCCTCGTTCTCAGACGGAGATGATACAGAAGTTCAGAAAATGGAATTGAACTTTGGAAAGTCTGGTGCATTAACTCTAGTAAGCAATCACGCTCTACATAATGGCCCCAATTTTGAGACAGTCGATTGGTCGCAGGTCAAACGAGTGAGAATCGTGGAGGTATCTTTCGGTGATGTCTGATACACAATCGTTGCAACCCGATTGGTTTTCTCCGCCTGGCTCCACCATAAGATCAGCTATGGTTCGGCGAGACATCTCAACTAGAGATCTAGCGGATCAATTAGGGTTGGCGTTGAGCGATACTCGCGCCTTGCTGTTGGGTGATTTAGAGATCGACACCGGGCTTGCAAAGAAACTAGCCATGACGATAGGCGGATCTGAGTCTTTTTGGCGCAATCGACAAATGGATTTCGTGCATAGCCTAGAACGATGTTTAGAGCGATGCGCACCGAAGGATCTTGAAGGCCTTGTGAAGAAGTTGCCGGTAAAGGAAATGCGAAAGCGGGGGTGGCTGAATCCGAACGTCAACAAAGCTGCCCAGGCACTCGCTTTTTTTGACGTCCGGTCTCCAGACGCTTGGCTATCTCGATATGAAAACAGGGAAAGGGCGGTCGCATTTCGTCAATCTACAGCTTGGGATAGTGATCAAGCGGCCACATTCGTGTGGTTGCGCCAAGCAGAACGGTTAGCTTCGTTGATAGAGTGCGATGTTTGGGATCGCGAAGGGTTTTCCACCGAACTACAGAGGCTGCGAGCATTCACCAAGCGCAAGCAACCGCAAAAGTTCTTTCCAGAGTTGGTCGAACGATGTGCAAAATTCGGCGTAGCCGTGGTGTTTGTTCCCACCCCTCCAGGGTGCCACGCAAGCGGTGCCACTTTTTTTATGGACGGCGCAAAAGCTGTGATCGTCTTGAGCTTCCGACACCTTACCGATGATCAATTTTGGTTTTCGTTCTTTCACGAGGCCGCTCATCTCGTATTACACGATGAACGTGCTCTGTTTCTGGAAGACGCCAGCGGCGTAACTTTAGAGGCCGAGAAAGAAGCAAATGACTTCGCTGCGAACCTGCTCATTCCCAAAGCTCGCCGCCCTGAACTCGAATCTCTGCCAGCACGAACGAAATCTATTGTGCGTTTCTCAGTTAGATTGGGAGTATCTCCGGGAATTGTCGTCGGACAAATGCAACATCTTGGGGTGATCAAACACAGTCAGATGAATCGGCTGAAGCGCAGATTCTCCCGAGATGAGCTTCTCGAGGCAATTTAGCGAAACGGGACAAATTTGTCCGGGCTTTTCTGCCAGTTGCACAGCGCATCCTCAATTACCTGCTGTCCTACGCCAAGAAGGTCTCCTAATCTGACTAATGTAGCTTCCGTTGAAGGTATCGACAATTTGCGATCCGCGTCGTTCAAAAAAAGCAAGGCAGCGCCCCTACGTGGTCCAGTTGCTTGAGATAGATAAGTTTTCCCCGGTTTCAAATCGACGAGCCCAACCTTATCCAGCATCGTCAAGTGATCGAATTTCGCGAGTCTCCCCCATCTCTTGATTTCAGTACTGTCACGAAACATCATATCGAAGGCGACATGTGGGTCATTGACGCCTCCGATGATCGATCCAATTTTCTGATCATGAGAGCGCCCCAAGCCTATCCAGTTAGAGTAGCTGGCCAGAACATCGGCCAGACCGTTGGAGCGGTCAAGTCGCACCGTTTCATACTTGCGATGATTTCCAAATTTGTGGTTGCTCAAATGTGTTTGATTTTGTCTCAGCCAATTTCGAAACATTGCGCCGTTTGCTGAGTACTCGCGCCAAGACCAAAATGGTGTGGCTCCAAGTTTTCCATAGACAGCCCGTAACAAACCCCATCCATTGTGAGTGTGTTTGCCAAAATGGGTAACTAGAAATACCAACCAAAACGCCTCGTCACGCCGTCCTTGCCTTTGGTTGAAAATGGCAGCTTTTATCGGATTGAACGCAGCGTTGTGAGGGTCTGCAACTCCTGCGCTCATCGGGCTATTCCGCAGGAGTTCCACATATTCAATACGCCGCATACTTTCGATGATCTGGCTGATCAACGTGGATTTGCGCTTCGGCGACGCTATCCCCGGTAAGACCGTGTCAATTCGTTCGAACTTAGTAAGGTCCGCATCGATTTTTTTTGCTGCTGTCAGGTCACGTGGGCGTATCAAATTCTATTTCTCCCGTCTAAATCGAGGAGCCCTTGGTGGCCCGTGCGTTTGGATGCCGCCTCGATTCTAGCGTCGATATATTGTGAGTAAATTTCGTGATGCATTTCATCGCTCAAATCTCTCAATCGGAATTCATTGTGACTCTTACTGGCGGCAAATACCTCGAACATTCTGGCGAGATCTTGCCAATATGGATCCATCGATTTGATGAGGTCTGGTGGTGGGGCGCCAGATCGAGCTTGAAGTTCTACATCTTTCAAGATTTCGATCGAATTCCACGGATCTCCCACCGGCATGGCCGGCATGTTCAAGTTGAAGTCTTGGTACCCTTCACGAATGTAAGCTTCGGCATCAGGAATCTTGTTCTCATATATATGCATGCTCCCGGCAAAGTGAATGTAACTGCCCATCTCAACTCCGAGCGTGCGCGCGACCAGTTCTTGGATCATCGTGAAAGCGAAAACATCGTGAGGAAGTCCCATGTAGGCATCGTTGGAACGCATGTTAACGATAAGGGTCAATCGGTTCTGTGGCATCACAAACTGAAGACTTGTGGTGCAAGGAATCTCTTTTCGTTGCCTAGCGATATCAGCGGCATCGAATATTTGGATGACAGCTCTGCGCGATCTTGGCTTCTCAGTGAGTAACGCCATCACGTTGGACAGCTGATCGACTCCACCAGCGTCGAAGATTCGCGGACCGTAAGCGCCATGAATCGTCGCTCCATCTTCCGAGTCCTGTGAATAAGCTGAGATATAATACTTGATGAATTCAAGGGATGAAGAACCGGACAGATACCAAAATAATTCACCCAACGCGCTGAAGATTTTGCCTCGCGACTCAGTGAGGCTAAGACGAGAAAGAGGATTTTCAATCTCGAGCCGAACTCCATACAGCTCTCGAGTCGATCCTCGCGTTGCTTTAACGCGCTCTCCTTGTTGTATTACTTTCGGCAGCAGCGCCAGTAGTAAATCATCGAATGTTTCTTTCTTGAGTTGCAACCAAGCCTCGAATTTTTCACCGAAGCAAGGATTATCCTGATTGCCTCGCAACACAACTGTATAGTCGAATATATTATTGTTTCAGATTGACAATATAGTGAAACAAATTCGTTTCTCATTGAGACGGGAGAGTATATTTTCCAAGCGAAGATGCTCACCCAGTTCGCTTTCACCAACCTCCCCCTCACCCCTCCCCCGTCACAATCCCTGTAATATCCCCGCAGCGGACATATTCCACTGACAGGTCGGTGCGGGCGGCATTGCGGTCGACATAGGTGAGCAGGATGGCGATCAGCGTGTCATTGCGCTGGCCGATCTGGAGATAGAATTGATCGGTGCCGACCACACCGTTCGCGATTGCCGCAGAGACGGGCACGGTTTCCAGGGCGACGCCGTCCAGGGTCTTGCCGAAGCCGGCATTCGGGCTGTGGGTCCAGGTGTTGATGCCGATGATCAAGGCCCGCGTCTCTTCGCTGAGCATGCGCGCATGATCATACAGCGCGGCGTTGAAGCCGAACGCGGTCGGACCGGCGAGATAGAGATTATTGTCATGCTCGAAAAAGGCGAGGTCGCCCTTGGCGTTGCGCCAGGCGGGCAGTTGTTCGAGATAGCTCGCGCGTCCCGGCGTCATCAGATAGGCCTCGGACAGCATCGGCGTGTCGCACTTCTCGAGCGCCTGATCGACGCTCAGCCCGGCGGGTTCATCGACCTTGACCCAGGATCCGAGCAATATGTTCTTGACCTTGCCGCCCAGGGGAACGTCCTGCGCCGCGGCTCGCAAGGCGATCAGCAGCAGCGCGGCACTGGCGGCCAGAGCTCGCATCCAGATGGTCATGTTATGGGTCCCCCGTTCGCTGTGTTGTTGCGTCCGGTGGGAGTCGTATCGGAACGCGAGACGCGCGGCAATGTGGGCGGCCTGCCCTGGTGATGAGATCATGCTTGACCCCAGAGGCGGCCTAGCCCCTCAATGGCGCGCGCCCATCAGAACCACAATCAGCACGGCGAACACGACCCATGTGGCGACGAATAGCCAGGGCAGATTGTCAGAATTCTGAAACTTGTTGGTTTTGTTTTTCCCGTCCCGACCGCCCAGAACGTGCGGATAACCGGCGCGGCGGGCGGCGGCTTCGATGCCGCTCGTATAGTCGTCCCACATTCTGCCGACCTGATTGCGCGCCTTGTTGGCGCCGTGCAAAAGGCCCTGGGCGATACACGAGACCAGGCCGCCCACGATCGAGAAAACGATCAGGAAGACATCCAAGACATCCTCAACTGTAAAGGCGGCTGTAACCGACTTGCCGGCTCCTCCATTGAACTTGGCCTGCAGGATCAACCCGACTGTGGCGAACAGGAAGGCATTCATCGAAACCAGCCAGATGATGCGCTGATTATAGAGGTCATTCTCGGTCCGCACTTGCTCGCGCATACGGTCATAGGTGTCAGAGATATCACTTGGCAGCGCACAGGTCGCTGGCGCTTCGGATGGTTCAGGCCCTTGCTCGTCTGACATTTACGCCCCCTTGTTGGTCAAAACCCCAGCTCAATCTCGCTCATAAGCGATTCACTGGATCGATTACAAGCCGGGCTGTTTCCCCCCGCAGCGCCGCGTCACCGGGAAAGATCCTGGGCCAACATCAGAGCGTTGCCGTCCGGATCGTAAAACGTCGCTGTCGCCACCATCCCTTCAACGATGTCCGTTTCGCCATCAAACTTGACGCCGATCGCCTCCAAATTGGCGCGCGCCGTCGCGATATCTGACACGCCGAACACCGGCACCGTGTTTCCTGGCGCCGGCTCAGCCTGCTCGCCAAGGCCAAGCGTTACGCCGTCGGTTTTGGTCTTCATCTCACTCCATCCGGCTTCATCGATATGCATGATCAACTCAAATCCAAGCGTCTCCGAATACCATTTTGCGCTCGCATGTCTGTCCCGCACGGACATTGCGAGTGTGAGTGTATTTTCCAATGAAACAACGGCCATGGGACTTTCCTTTGTACTAAAAATATATTAGATATATTTCATGGACATTGAGCTGCTTGTCAATATCAGTTCGAAAGCATGGGCTTTGAAAATCCTGGCCCTGTTGGATTCCGGCGTGGCCGGACGACAAGCGCCCTTGCTCGCAGCGACCAGAGCCACGCGCCCCGCCTTTGCCGCCAGCCTGAAGCATCTCATTGCGCTCAATCTGCTGGAAAAGAATCCAGGGCACGGTCATCCGCTGAGGCCAGAATTTCGTCTGACCCCGCAAGGGGTGGAGGCCGCTGCGATGGCTGGCCGGGTGCTCAAGGCAGCGCCGGATGATGCGGCGCTGGCAATCCTCAAACGAACCTGGTCGATGCCCATCCTGGCCATTGCGCAGGCCCCAACGCGCTATTCGGCGATCAAGACCAGACTCGGCAAGATCACCGATCGCGCCTTGTCACAATCGCTCTACTTCCTGGAGCAACGGGATTGGCTCGCCAGAGAGATAGATGTCTCTCATCGCGCGGCATATCCGACCTATCACGCCATCGCGAAAGGCGCGGAAATCAGCCGCCTTATTCAGATTTAGCCAGGCACCGCCCTCCACCAAGGCCTGATGTCTGCTTATGCTCGCGTTTCAGGTGTTGAACCGGTCCGCGATCACACCGATCAAGCCTTTGATGTCGAGAATGACGGAAACAAATATCGTCACAATGAGAAGCGAAACCCAGAGCCCGAACAAGCTGATCATTTCAAATGCGCGATCGCTCGCAATGGTGCCGATAAGGTAAAAGAGCAAAGGTGCCCAAAATAAAATGTGAGGCACCCCGGTCATCCGAATATCTCGAACCAGATAGAACGCTAAAAACCCGACAGGAAACGCCGCGACATAAGCGACAAGAGACCATCGTGCTTCGATATGATTGGCGACGAAGAACAGGCCGAGTAGAAACACGATGTTCAGCCATCGCATCCAAAGCTGAACCCAATGCGGCAACGCCCCCATTTGCTTGATCGCATCGTCAAACAACCGGACACCCCTCCTTCAGCACGTCGTCGGCAGCGTAGTTTTGCGCAAATCACGGCAGGCGCCAATGCCTGTTTTTTCCTAATAGGAGACATAAGCCAGAACGCGCCTAATGCCCGTTTTGGGACACGAAGCGGATGTTTCATCGGCCAGTTTTCCGGACGCAGTCCAAAACGAGCGAAATCTGAAATTCTCAATCAACGATCCAGCTGTTCTGGACGTTGGGGTGAGAGTATCCTGCGCGACGAGCGCTCGATCATTGGGCTATTCAGAGTTTTGGCCAGTTCATATTCACAATTTTCTTGTTGGTGTTTTTTTGACTTTGTATGCGGTAGTCAACGGTACCGAGGGTGGCATGCTCCAATCGAAGCTTGAGGAAATTCTCCAGTTTATCTATCCGGATGACTCCTCATCGGAGCTCGCGTCGCTTGTTATGCAAGCCTTTTTTCCGCGCCGTGAGCTCATTCTTGAAACACCGCGCACGCCCGATATTCAAGGCCAATGGACAGAAGACGATGTCCTTTTGATCACCTATGGCAATTCGATCATTGATGGCCATCACAAGCCGCTCGATCTGCTTCAGGACTTCCTGGTGCGCTACCTGGAAGGCAGTTTCACAGGCGTGCACATTCTGCCCTTCTTTCCCTTCACCTCGGATGAGGGGTTTTCGGTCACTGACTATACCGCGGTCAATCCGGTGCTCGGAGACTGGCCGGACATCAATCGAATTGCCGACAAATTCCTGCTGATGTCGGACTTGGTCCTCAATCACATGTCGTCTCAGGGCCCGTGGTTCAGCGCCTATCTGCAAAGCCAGGCGCCATACGATGGCTACTTTGTTGAGGCCAGCCCGGATGAGGATCTCAGCCAAGTCATTCGACCCCGCACCAGTCCACTGCTCCGCGAGGTGGAAACTGCCAATGGCACGCGGCACGTCTGGTGCACGTTCAGCCATGATCAGGTCGACTTGAATTTCGCGAATCCGGCTGTCTTGCTCGAATTCCTCCGCATCATGCGCCTGCACATTGATAATGGGGTGCGCATCATCCGCCTCGATGCGGTGGCGTTCCTTTGGAAAAGACTCGGCACTAATTGCATCCACTTGCCAGAGACCCACGCGATTATTCAGCTGATGCGAGCGCTGCTCGATCATAATGAAGAATCAGTCGTGCTGCTGACCGAAACCAATGTGCCGAACCAGGAGAACCTGTCTTATTTCGGGGTCAGGAATGAAGCGCATAGCGTCTACAATTTCTCTCTGCCGCCATTGCTCGTGCACGCCATGCTGACGGGAACGTCGCGCTATCTCAATCAGTGGCAAATGGCGATGCCACCGGCGCCGCTGGGGTGCGCCTATCTCAATTTCAGCGCCAGCCATGATGGAATCGGCTTGCGACCCGCCGAAGGCTTGCTGCCTGAGGCCGACATTGAATTGGTATTGGACCGTGCGGAGGCCTTTGGCGGGCGGATCAGCATGCGCTCGACGCCGGACGGAGGCGAGAAGCCCTATGAGCTCAATATTACATTCTTCGAGTTCATGAAGGGAACGGCTGACGGTGAAGACGCGTATCAGTTTGAGCGCTTCATCTGTTCTCAGACCATTGTCCTCGCGCTTGAGGGTATTCCTGCCATCTATATCCACGCGCTTTTGGCCACGTCGAATGATCATGACGGCGTCAGGAAGTCAGGCGTCAATCGCGCGATCAATCGTCACCGTTGGGATTATCCAACTCTGCGCCAGCATCTCGACGACCCCGCCAGCGTGCACGCACGGTCTGTCACTGAGATCAATCGGCGCGCGCGCATTCGACGGCGTCAGCCAGCCTTCCATCCGAACGCGACGCAATTCACCATGCAGCTTGGCGACAAGGTGTTCGGGTTTTGGCGCCAGAGCCTGCATCGCGATCAATCGATCTTCGCCGTGCACAATGTCAGCGCTGAGACACTCACACTGCCCTCAAGATCACTCAATTTGATCGAAGGTGAGACGTGGATAGACTTGCTCACCGACGAGCCGATTGAGCCGTTGAATAATGACATAGTTTTCGCGCCATATCAGTGTCGTTGGATCACCAACCGAACTCCCGAGACGCCTAATTGAATGCATCCATATCGGCGGCAACAGCGTCCGAGATTTTGGTCAAGATATTGGAATCGGCGGCCTCGATCCGGGTCCAGTTCGGGATCAGCGGGGTTTCCATCGGTGTTTCGAGGAATTGCGTACCGGCCTCGACTATGTTGGAGGCAAAGAGTTCCACCGCGCGTTCCTCCTTGTGTCGATCGAGGGTCAGGCCGTTCATTGTGGCGACGGCATCATAGGCTTCGATCAGGTCGAGCGCGGTCCGATAATAGGTCGCTCTCAGCGTTCGGAACGTCGATTTGTGGAACACGACGCCATGGATGGCGAGTTTTCGAAACAGCGCTTTGCTAATATCGCGCGACATCCGCGACAGGCCTGCATTCGCATCACTCTCGGACAAGGGTTGATGCTTGTGATCATAATTATCCGCGAGCTCAACCTGGCAGATCTTACGAGAATTTAGATTGCGAAACGCTTCGGACAGGACGCCGATTTCCAGCCCCCAATCGGATGGCACGCGGATGTCCTTCAACAAGTTGGTGTCCATCGCGAACTCACCCGACAAAGCGTAGCGAAACGATTTCAGATAGCTCAGATATTCAAGCTCACCGAACAAGGTGCATAGCGCGTTCAGTAGCGGCGTCACCAGCAGGCGGTTGACTCGACCATTCAGCGATCCGCCAGCCACCCGCGGATAAAACCCCTTGCTGAATTGGTAGGAAAAATTGGGGTGGCAAACGGGGTAGAGCAAACGCGCCAGCATGTCGCGATCATAGGTGAGGATATCGCAATCATGCAGCGCGACAACGTCACTCTGGCCGCGCGCGATCGTATAGCCGAAACAGTACCAGACATTTCGACCTTTCCCCAATTCGCGCGGAGCGAGGGTCGCGTGCGACAATTGCTCGTCCACGGCTTTCAGGCGCGGGCCATCATTCCAGAGTATGGAATGGTCCTGGCCGAGTTTTGAAAAGAACTCTCTGGCGAAGCGGTACTGTTTTTCTGTCGCTTGATCGAGGCCAATTACAACGTGATCAATATAGGAGGCCTGGCTGATCTGGTCGATTATGCCAGGCAGGGCCTCACCCTCAAGTTCGGAAAATAGGGATGGAAGAATGAGCCAAATCTTTTTTTTGCTGCTGAATTGATTCAGTTGGGCTTCAAGCTCTTGTGTGCTCGTCGTACGCAGATTGTGCAGGGTCGCAACCTGTCCGTTCTGGTGGAAATCGGCCACGGGTTTGTATCCTTGTCGGTGCCCGTCACGTGTCGAGCTGGGAGAGGAGCTCCAATATCGCGCTATTCCATCCCGCGGGGCCGATTAGCGTGGTTCTGACGGATTTACCGAGCGTCTCGCCTGCTGTGCGTTCAATTTTCGGCCCGTTTGCATTCTTGATAATCACCCCTCGATGTGCGGCTTCAATCATATCAAGATCATTTGGCGCATCGCCAAGGGCAATGATCGGCGTCGGTCGATAGCGCGACGCAATGGCGAACATGGCATCGGCTTTTGTCTTGCCGTTAGAAAGCGTCAGAAAGCGCCCGCCGCGCTGAGCAAAAATGCCTTCACTGGCGAGATAGGACATGAACGCTGCAAGGTCTTCCGGTGCGCCGGTCCAGAGCCCGGGTTCTGTAAACTGGCGTTGCTTGGCGCGTGCTGCGGCGTCGAGCGACAGACCTGTTCGGCGGGCGACCTCAGCGATACTCCATTCGTTAAAGCCAGAAAAATGTCTGCGAAGCTCTCCCGGCGCGGCGGCCAGTGCTGCGCAAATATTGTCGCGCGTGCCGTCAGCGACATCCTCCGGCTTTGCGCCAGCCTCAAGAATCCCGGCGCCATTCTCGATGATTGCCGGGCAATGCGCGAACCCCATCTCCGATCGAAAGACATCGATCTCGGTCGCGGTTTTTGAACTGGCCAGAACCAGCGGAATGTCACGCGCGCGAAGCGCGGCCAGCGCCTCGCTGGCGGCCTGGAAGGAATAAGTCTCATGATCGAGCAGCGTCCCATCGAGATCTGAGAAGACAAGGACGTCGGGCGCGGGCAGCAAATGCTGAGCGACAGCCCGGTTTGCTGTCACGTTGATGGTGTAACCGCGTCGCCGTTGCCCAGCCAGTAAGCGGCGGGTCAGGCGCTCATAGTGCCGGATAAAGTCTGCGACCCAGGCGCGCCGTTCGTCCGGCAACTCACCAGGCGCAAGTCCCAGCGTTGTTTCTTCCTGCTCAGACCGCCATTGAAGCACCTGTTCGAAATGCTGAGCGCATAGATGCAGATAGGCGTCCGCGCGGTCCCACAGTCTAGAATAGGGGCCGCCAAGCTCCGCTTCTTGATATGCGCGCCATGCGCCAGAGGTGTCGCTCGCTTCGACTACGTTCAATGGCGGCGCTGTCGACGCAGACGGGTCTGCTTGTGCGCCGTTGCACCAGCCCTCCAAGAGGATCGCATCCGGTCTGCCTCTGAAGACCTGCCAGTCGGCTTGTTCACACCGGTCGTCAATGCGTTTGTCGAATACTGGGATCGGCGTGACCGACCCGTCATCGGCTGAGAGTAATGCGTCGATGGTCGAGTTTAGCAATTCCAGATCATGCGTTCCCGGCGGGCCCCGGACCTTGAACTGCGGTGCGATCTCTGTCGACAGTGCGATGCGATGCGCCTGAGGAAGATAGAAGTCATCCAAGCTAAGCGAAGCGACACGGCCGGCGAATTCCGCGTCCACGGCTTTTAACGCTGTTGATTTTCCGATGCCTTGCGCGCCGGACATAAACAGGAGCGAGGTCCCCGGGTGACACTGAATATGGACCTTTATCCAGTCCACCAAAAGTGAAGCGATCGTGGGCTGCGAGTCCTTCATGCGCAATTCCGTCATCGAGTGAGAGCTCAGTTCTTAAATGTTGGACCATCGATTCACTCAAGATATTTCGTATTCCGCGTAGCATCTGGTGAGGGTGCACATTGTTTAATCAGCGTACGACCGGATTGAACAGCGAGAACAAAGGCGCTGTCGGTCGAACGAGTTCGCCTCATCACCAGTTTTTCCCATCGTGCGGATTGTTTTGAAATTGGCGGTGCGCCTATTGTCCGAATTGAAGAAGAAATTGCGGACATTCGACCTGATGTCTTTTTTTGCTCGCCAACCGGCCTAAAGCCCCAGCTCAATCTCGCTCAGGCGCGATCCACTGGATCGATCATAATCCGAGCTCGGTTTCCCGCAGCGGCTTCACCTCATCGCGCATGCTCAAACTCAAAGGCCCAGCTCTTCTTCTCTGAGTTGCTTGACCTGGTCGCGTAGGCGAGCGGCCTCTTCGAATTCGAGATTCGCGGCCGCCTCGCGCATTTGTTTTTCCAGATCCGCCACCACAGCGTGGAGATTATGGCCTGGCCCGGCTTCATAGGCGCTGGCGCTCTCGGCGACGGCCTTGCGGCGGGACTTGCCGCCCTTGAGCTGGGTGCGGCCGCCGGGTTTTTCGCCGAGCTCGCCAAGAATGTCGGCGACGGCGCGCTTGATCGTGGTCGGGGTGATGCCGTGCTCGGTGTTATAGGCTTCCTGCTTTTCGCGGCGGCGCTCGGTCTCGTCCATGGCGCGCTGCATCGAGCCGGTGACCTTGTCGGCATAGAGGATGACGCGGGCATCGGCATTGCGGGCGGCGCGGCCAATGGTCTGGACCAGGCTGGTCTCTGAGCGCAGGAACCCCTCTTTGTCGGCGTCGAGAATGCCGACCAGGCCGCATTCGGGAATGTCGAGGCCCTCGCGCAGCAGGTTGATGCCCACGAGGACGTCAAACTCGCCGAGGCGGAGATCGCGGATGATCTCGATCCGCTCGACCGTGTCGACATCGGAATGCATGTAGCGGACCTTGATGCCCTGCTCGTGCAGGTATTCGGTCAGGTCCTCGGCCATTTTCTTGGTCAGGGTTGTGACAAGGGTTCGGTAGCCGGCCTGAGTGGTGTTGCGAATCTCGGCGGTGAGGTCGTCGACCTGATTGGTGGTGCCAGTGGAGACGGGGCGGACGGTGACGGTCGGGTCGAGCAGGCCGGTCGGGCGGATGACTTGTTCGGTAAAGACGCCGCCGGTGCGCTCCAACTCCCACGGGCCGGGGGTGGCCGAGACGTGCACGGTCTGCGGGCGCATGGCCTGCCACTCCTCGAACTTGAGCGGACGATTGTCGAGACAGGATGGCAGCCGGAAGCCATATTCTGCGAGCGTGCGCTTGCGGCTGAAATCGCCTTTATACATGGCCCCGATCTGCGGCACGGTCTGATGAGATTCATCGACGAAGACGAGCGCATTGTCGGGCAGATACTCGAACATAGTCGGCGGCGGCTCCCCCGGCTTGCGGCCGGTGAGATACCTGCTGTAATTTTCTATGCCATTACAAGACCCAGTCGCTGCCAGCATTTCCAGATCGTACTGGACGCGTTGTTCGATGCGCTGGGCTTCGAGCAGTTTGCCCTCTTTCTGGAAGTGTTCGAGCGTGGTCTTGAGTTCGACCTTGATCTGCTCGATGGCCTGGTTCAGCGTCGGGCGCGGGGTGACATAGTGACTGTTCGCATAGAGCTTGATGGCCGGCAGGGATTCGCTCTTTCGGCCGGTGAGTGGATCGAACTCGACAATACTCTCCAGCTCGTCACCAAAGAAGGACAGCTTCCAGGCCCGGTCTTCATAGTGGGCTGGGAAGATATCGACAATGTCGCCCTTCATCCGGAACGTGCCGCGTTGGAAGGCGGCGTCATTGCGATTGTATTGCAGCTCAACCAGAAGCTTGGCGACTTCACGCGGGTCAATGCGTTGGCCAACCTCCAGCTTGCGGGTCATTGACGTATAGGTCTCTACGGAGCCGATCCCATAGATGCAGGAGACCGAAGCGACAATGATGCAGTCATCGCGCTCGAGGATCGCCCGGGTCGCCGAGTGGCGCATCCGGTCGATCGCTTCATTGATCGAGCTTTCTTTCTCGATATAGAGATCGCGCCGCGGAACATACGCCTCTGGCTGGTAATAGTCATAGTAGGAGACGAAGTACTCGACCGCATTATTCGGGAAGAAGGATTTGAATTCTCCATAGAGCTGCGCCGCCAGAGTTTTATTCGGCGCGAGGATCAAAGCCGGTCGCTGGGTCGCTTCGATGATCTTGGCCATGGTAAAGGTCTTGCCGGTTCCGGTCGCGCCGAGCAGGACCTGGTCGCGCTCGCCTTGCTGGATACCATCCACGAGTTCGGGAATCGCGGTGCGCTGATCACCGGCCGGATCGTAAGGCGAATCGACTTCGAGCGCGATCCCACCTTCCAGCTTTTCCCAACGGCGGTCGGGACGATGCGGCGTCCACTCGCTGCTCGGCAAGCCGCCAACCGCGTCGCGCGCTGCGCCGGACTGATCGAAAGAGCCAACCATTTTGCGATACCCTCGGCCGTGAATCAAAGCTCGGTCTAATCTATTGTGAAGCCGCACACACACAACCGTGACTTAACGGTTGAATTTACACCTACTGCCACTTTCTGGCAGGAAGCAATTTCGACGGGAACGCCCCTGCCGAACCGGCTCTTGCCCGTTTTGAGCAAAATTATTTCGCGCAAATTTCGATCTCCGCACGTTCGTGCCGCAGAACTTGTCACAAATGTGGCAAAATCAACACACATGAACGTGAGATGGAGTTGAAAGTGACAATTCTGTGATCTGTTAATTGACGCCCGCTCTTTAGCGCCTCTAATCACATCACCTGCGTAATCAGGAAAGCTGCGTACTAAGAAAAATCTGCGTTTTTCTATTCGCGTATCGAGAGGCTCCTAGGAGTGGGAGCGCTCAGTTTATTGGAGGACGATAGATCATGGCTAATGATCTTCTCAAGAAGAATTTGTTTGCAACAACGCTTCTTGCTGGCGCTGTCGGCGGCCTTTGGGCCGGCGCTGCTGTCGCGCAAGAAACTGTTGATGAAGATGCTGTCACCGTCATCGAAGAGGTCGATGAGGATGATGAAGCCCGTCAGGACAAGATTGTCATTACGGGTTCGCGTATCGCACGTGACAGCTTTACATCGACTGCCCCGCTGCAAGTTATCACGGCTGACACCATCCGCGAGGCGGGTCTGGTTGATGTTGGTGACATCCTGAAAACAACTTCGGTTGTTAACGGTGCGCAGCTTGACCAAACTGTGACCACTTCCGGGTTCCTCGGTGATGGTGGCCCAGGTGGTGCTTCTGTTGGTCTGCGTGGCCTCGACCCAGAGCGTACTCTGGTTCTGGTGAACGGACGTCGCTACGCACCTGCGGGTGTGGAAGGCGCGCCGTCTTTCCCAGACATCTCGCTGATCCCATCTTCCGTTGTTAGCCGGATCGACGTTCTGCTCGACGGTGCGTCTTCGGTATACGGTTCAGACGCTGTTGCCGGCGTTGTAAACGTCATTCTGCGTGACGAGTATGACGGCTTCAACGTTGAAGCATTCCGCACCTTCCCACAGGAAACTGGCGGTGAGCAAACCAGCCTGAACTTCCTCTTGGGTAGTGTCGGCGACCGTGGTTCTTACATGTTCGCAGGTGAATATGTTTACAACGAGCCGCTGAAAGCCAACAGCCGTGACTGGATGGCGTCGACAGATGGTGTCTACTGTGACCGCGCGATCGGTAATGACCTGGCCAACGGCACTGTCATCCAACAGTGTAACCCAGCTCAGACCGGTATTGCGATTGCCGAGCCAACCTTCATTCTCTTCTACGGTATCCCTGGGGTCACCGAAGCAGAGTCTGACCTGGTCTTTGGCGGCGCCAACACAGTCGGTATTCCTAACTTCGTAAACGGCCGCGGCGATCTTGCCGTTTCGCCAAACGGATATGGCCGCTGGAGAGACTATACTTCACTCGGTCAGCAAGTGTTTGACGTTCAGCCAGAATTCCAGAGAACTTCTCTGTTCTTCACCGCGAAGCGCGACATTGACGTGCTCGGCGGCATGGAACTGTTCACTGAGTTCTCATTCACCAACCGTCAGACCAGCGCTGACACAGGCACTGGACAGTTCACTGTACCTGTCCCGGCCGAGAACCCGTTCAACCCGTTTGGCGTGAATGCTGCGCCTGGCACGATCGGTGCAGCCTTCGGCCCTCAGGACACGTCTTCGCTCCTGCTGCGCCCATGGAACGACCAGATCTATGTTGAACTCGACCAGTATCGCCTACTTGGCGGTGGTCGCGGTGACTATGAGCTGTTTGGTGACACTTGGGACTATGAAGTCTTCGGTGGCTACACGCGTTCGCAAGGTTTCTCTGAGCGTACCGGCGTGAACGAAATCAACTTGGCACTTTCTGTCTATACAACGACGATTGGCACCGATGGCCTGGCCTCTTGTGGTCTGGCTAACATTGCCGAGCGTCCTGAGACATTTGGTGGCTTCTTCGGTATCGACCCAGAAGCTTGTGTGCCAATCAACTTCTTCGCACCAAGCCTGTACGGCCCGAACCCAGAATTCGCGGAAGGCCAAGCCGCCGTCGACTATCTGCGTGACGTCCGGACTGTTTCCACCTTCGTTGATGAGACCATCATCGGTGGTTACACCACGGGTACTCTGTTCGATCTGCCAGCTGGCGAGATGAAAGGTGTGTTCGGTTTCGAATGGCGTGAAGACGCGATCGACACCCGTTCAGACTCTGTTGCGCAACGTGCGACGCTTGACGGCTTCTTCTTCGACCGTCCGACACGCGGTAGCGTGAACCTCGGCGAACTCTACGGCGAGCTCTTCATCCCGCTGGTGAAGGATCAAGTCGGTATCGAGAACCTGGAAATGGAAGTTGCTGGTCGTTTGGTTGACCACGAATTCTACGGTCAGAACTCGACATACTCGATCAAGGGTTCTTACTCGCCAGTCGAATGGCTCACCATTCGCGGTACCTATGGTACATCGTTCCGTGCACCAAACCTGCGCGAACTGTTCCTCGAAGGTCAGTCTAGCTTCGAAACAGCGATCGACCCTTGTGAGGTTCCAGCTGTTGCAACGGCATTCGATCCAGTGACCGGTGATCCGTTCTACGATCCGACACTTGACGATCGTCAGCCACAGATCCTCGCGAACTGTGCAGCGGAAGGTCTGGACCCAACGAGCCTCGGTCTTCGCGGTGGTTCGACGGCGTTCCAAGCTGTGAACGGTGGTAACACTGGTCTTGATCCTGAAACCTCGACCGCTTGGTCTGCCGGTTTCGTGGTTGAGCAGCCATTCTTCGACAGCTTCGACCTGACCTTCGGTGTCAGCGTCTTCGACCTGCTCGTGGAAGACACCGTGTTCACACCAACCCTGAACCAGATTCTGGGCCTCTGCTACACAGCAGACAACTTCCCGAACTCTACGTTCTGTACGCGCCGTGTTCGCGACCCGAACACCGGCTTCCTGACCGAAGTCGATGCGACACCATTCAACGTGTCTGAGCGTGTCTCCAAGGGTATCGACTACAACATCAACTTCCGTAAAGACTTCGACGCGTTCGGTCAGGAAATGGTGCTGGATGTCGATCTGGAAGCGACCTATCAGGACGAGCTGTCTACCCTGGTTACCATCCCTGGTGAGCCGGATGACTTTAACGAGTTCACAGGTGACATCGGTATTCCAGAGTGGCGTGCATCACTGCGCGGTAACCTGGAAATTGGTAACTTCACCTACTTCTGGCAGACCCGTTACATCGGCATCCAGGATGACCTCGAGAACCCACCATCTGCGACGGTTGGCGACCAGCCTGTCGTCAAGGTTCCTGAGTACCTGATCTCTGATGTTTCAGCGACCTACACCGCGGACGACTGGTCGTTCCGTATCGGTCTGCAGAATGTCTTCGATGAGGACCCACCACTGGTCGACCAGGACGCAACCGGTAATATCAGCGCGCGTAACGTGCCGCTGGGTGTCGGTTACGACCAAATCGGTCGCCGCCTCTTCGTAGGTGTCTCGAAAGCATTCTAAGCTTAGCTTAGATCCGAATAAGAAGGGCGGCTCCTCGGAGCCGCCCTTTTTTACATCCCACCCCTCGGCGCGGCGCTCCTGTCGCCGAACCACCAGAGGGTCGCGGCGGTGGCGGCGAAAGTTGCGGTCTCGATGATGGTCGCGCGGTTCGGGGCGTCAGCGGAGAACCAGATCAGCACTGTGATCAGCCAGAGCAGAACTGTCAGGGCCGGACGGGTCAGGCCGCGAATGGCGTCGACCCATTTATAACTCGACCGGATCGCCGTCTCGGCCTCGAGGCTCGCCTGCAGGCCCGACCAGCGCCCTTCAGCATGTTCGAGCGCGAGACTGGCTTCCGCTTCAGCGCTGGCCGCCTGTTGGTTTCGATCGAGGACTTTCAGCTCATGCTGCCAGCGGCGTTCTTCATGTGCGATGCTCTGGCGGCGTTCGAAATAGCCCGCCAGCCGGCCAAGTGCAGTCCCCATCACGCCGAACACGCCGCCACCCGCGGCGCTTGCTGCCATACCGATCAAATCTGCCATGCTCCAAAACTCCTGAAATCAAACCAGTGGTTCGGCGCAAAGGCTACGGGTGGCTGCAATTACAAAAGCCTACCCTCATGTCCGAACGCTCGGATCGAGGATAGGCTTTGATCAACTCCGCCGGATTAGCAGCGGATTGAGGCTTATGCATCCGCCATGGAGAAGGCGCGGTGGTTTTGCAAAGCTTCGATGGCCGCGAGATATTCGGCTTCCAGCTTGTCGACGAATTCCGCGGTGCTCATCCGGGATTTGACTGCGCCAATCCCCTGCCCGCAGCCCCAGATATCTTTCCAGGCTTTCGCCTCCTGGTTACCACCCGAGCCGAAATTCATCTTGCTCGGATCGCTCTCCGGCAGGTCGTTCGGGTTCAACCCAGCCTTGGCAATGGACGGTGCGAGATAGTTCCCGTGCACGCCGGTGAACAGATTGGAATAGACAATGTCCTTGGCATCGCTCTCGACGATCATGTCCTTGTACCCATCGACTGCATTGGCCTCGTCACACGAAATGAAGGCCGAACCGATATAGCCGAGGTCGGCGCCCATCGCCTGGGCCGCGGCAACTGCGCCGCCATTCGCCATCGCGCCGGACAGCGCTAGCGGACCATCGAAGAATTCGCGAATGTCCTGGATCAGGGCGAGCGGCGAAATCGTGCCGGCATGACCACCGGCGCCGGCTGCAACAGCGATCAGGCCATCTGCGCCTTTATCCAGCGCCTTGCGGGCGAAGATGGCATTGATGATGTCATGCAGGACGATGCCGCCATAGGAATGGATGGCATCATTGACTTCAGTCCGCGCCCCGAGCGATGTGATGACGATCGGAACCTTGAATTTGACGCACGCTTCCACATCGTGATCGAGGCGATTATTGGTCTTGTGAACAATCTGATTCACAGCAAATGGCGCCGACGGACGGTCCGGGTTTTTCTCATCATATTCAGCAAGTTCGGTCGTAATCTGATCGAGCCATTCGTGCAGAACGGGTCCTGGCCGCGCATTCAGCGCCGGGAAGGAGCCCACCACGCCGGCCTTGCACTGGGCGATGACCAGGTCCGGATTGGAGATGATAAAAAGCGGACTACCGATCACGGGAATACGCAGGTTCTGCAGGATGGGAGGTAGCGCCATGAAATCTCTCTCAATACTTGCCGTTTACGTTAGCGCTAACCTAAACCTCAAGCGCCATTGAGCAAGCCCTTACCAAACGGCACCCCGCGCGTTGGCGCACGCTTTTTTTCCGTAGCGGAACGCTTGCCAGTCGCCCCTGCTTGGGCCAAATCCGCCCTAGGAGATTTCCACGAGGTTCGGCAGACATGGCAGACGGCACACTTTCTCTTTCTGACGGGTTTGATGAAGCCACCGAAGCAGACTGGCTCGCCGCTGTCGGAAAAGCGCTGAAAGGTGGCGGCATCGAGCGCATCACACGCCAGACTCGGGACGGCATCAAGATCCATCCGCTCTACCGCGAAACCGATTTTGCCAGCAGCTCTGATCCGCGCGGTGCGCCCGGCGCTGCTCCATATCTGCGCGGCGCCACGGACGAACCTGATCGCTACCTGCCATGGGACATAAGGCAGAGTTTCTCGCATCCGGATCCGGCCGAGACCAATCAGGAAATCATGCGCGATCTCGAACGCGGGGTGAGCTCTATCCATCTCGCTGTGGAGTGTTCCGGCAAGACGGGGTGCATCATCACCAATCTGGATCAGCTCTCGGTCGCTCTGAGCGGAGTCCGTGCAGATCTTGCCACGATCTCGCTCGGACATCGCGGCGCAGGGTCCGGCGCCAGCGCGGCCGGCCTGCTGGCGCTATGGGCTGACGGGCAAAATGATCCGAAGGCCCAGAAACTCGCCTTCAACATCTCGCCCATCCGGCAATTGATGCGGACGGGCAAGATTGGCGGCGGCGTCGATGCGGCGATGGCAAAGACATCAGCTCTGGTGTCCGCGCTCGCTGAGAAGTTTCCGAACGCGACCAGCCTGGAAGTCGAAGCGCAGACCGTGCACGAGGCTGGCGGCAGCGAGGCGCAGGAGCTTGGCGCTCTGATGGCCAATGCAGTTGACCTGCTCCGCCGTCTCAGCGCGGCTGGTCTCGCTCCCGCCGAGGCCGCGCCACAAATCCTGTTCCGCCTTGCCGTCGATGCCAATTATGGGATCGGCATCGTCAAGCTACGTGCAGCACGCCGCCTTTGGGCACGGGTGCAGGAGGCTCTGGACCTGGACGCTCAACCGATGAAGCTGCACGCCGTGACCAGTGCGCGCATGCTGACCCGCTATGATGCCTGGGTGAACATGTTGCGCGGCACGGCCGCTTGTTTCGCGTCTGCGACGGGCGGCGCCGACATCATCACAGTCCGCGCCTTCAATGAGAGTTTCAGCGTCCCGGAAGAACTGGGCCGCCGCATCGCGCGGAACACGCAGATCATGGCCATGGAAGAAAGCGGCCTTGGCCGTATCGCCGATCCCAGCGGCGGCGCCTGGTTCACCGAGACGCTGGCCGAAGACCTTGCCGAAAGCGCCTGGGCAGAGTTCCAGCAGATCGAAAGCGAAGGCGGCTTGGTCGCCAGCCTGGTAGCGGGCGAGCTGCAAGCGCGCGTGACTGAAAAGCGCGCGGCGCTGATGAAAGATGTCAGCCGCCGCAAGATCCCGGTCACAGGGGTCAGCGAGTTTCCGCTGCTCGAAGAGATCGCCGCACCCGTGGCCGATATTCAGGCGCCGCCTGCCGGAGACGGGGTTGATCCGGTGGGGCTCGACACATTGCTTCCAGGCTTCGAGACCATGGCAGGTGACGATACGACCGCCGAGCCGCTCGACTGGATCTCAGTCGCCGCGCCGTTCGAAGACTTGCGAGACCGCGCCGAGGCGCATCTCGCCGCGACCGGCGGCCGCCCGTCTATTTTCCTCGCCACGCTCGGCCCGCTCGCGGAACACACCGCGCGCGCCGACTTTGCCCGCAACTTTTTCGCTGCCGGCGGGGTCGAAGCCAAGGCCGCGCCAGTGCCGCCAGAGAGCCATTCGGAACTCGCCGCAGCGTTTCAGGCGAGCGGCTGCAAGATTGCCGTGCTGTGCGGGTCGGATCAACGCTACGCGGAAGGAGCGGAGGCCGCGGCCAAGGCGCTGAAACACGCAGGCGCTGCCGCGCTTTGGCTTGCGGGGAAGCACGAGGCGGCTGGCATTGATCGCCACGTCTTCATGGGCGCAGATGTGGTGCACGAGCTGACCGTGGCGCTGGCCGAGCTGGGAGTGAAATAGATGACCAAGTTTCCCGATTTCACCAAGCTGGATCTCGGTGCCCTCGAAACGGGCAGCGCGAAGGCCCGCCCTCGAACCCTCCCTACCCCTGAAGGCATCGACCTCGCAACCGCCTATAGCGCCGCCGATACCAAGCCTCTCGATTTCCTCGATGATTATCCCGGCCTCGCGCCATTCGGACGCGGCCCCTACCCGACCATGTATACGCAGCGCCCATGGACCGTGCGCCAGTATGCTGGGTTCTCGACGGCCGAGGATTCCAACGCCTTCTACCGCCGCAATCTCGCGGCCGGTCAAAAAGGCCTGTCGGTCGCTTTCGATCTCGCCACTCATCGCGGTTATGACAGTGACCATGTCCGGGTCAGCGGCGATGTCGGAATGGCGGGCGTGGCGATCGATTCCATTTATGACATGCGCACGCTTTTCTCCGGTATTCCGCTCGACCAGACGTCGGTCTCGATGACGATGAATGGCGCGGTGCTGCCAATCATGGCGCTCTACATCGTCGCTGCCGAGGAACAGGGCGTCGGCCCGGACAAGCTCGCCGGCACGATTCAGAATGACATTCTGAAAGAGTTCATGGTCCGCAACACCTATATCTATCCGCCCAAGCCGAGCATGCGGATCATTTCGGACATCTTTGCCTACACCTCGCAGAACATGCCGAAATTCAACTCGATTTCGATCTCCGGCTATCACATGCAGGAAGCGGGCGCGACGGCCGACCTGGAACTCGCCTACACGATCGCCGACGGGATTGAATATATTCGCGCCGGAGTGAATGCCGGACTGGACGTCGATGCCTTCGCACCGCGCCTCAGCTTCTTCTGGGCGATCGGCATGAATACGTTCATGGAAGTCGCCAAGATGCGCGCTGCGCGTCTGATCTGGGCCAAGCTGGTCAGTCAGGAATTCTCGCCCAAGAACGCAAAGTCGACCTCGCTGCGGACCCATTGCCAAACCTCTGGATGGTCCCTCACCGCGCAAGACGTGTACAATAATGTCATTCGCACCTGCCTCGAGGCCATCGCCGCAGCAGGCGGCCAGACCCAGAGCCTGCACACTAATTCCTTTGACGAGGCGCTTGCTTTGCCGACCGACTTCTCGGCCCGCATCGCGCGCAACACGCAGCTCTTCCTGCAACAGGAAGGCGGCGCCGCGCAGACCATCGATCCCTGGGGCGGCTCTTATTATGTCGAGCGCCTGACCCATGATC
>Ga0207422_1002531_pt1 | contig 23557 bp, 24 predicted proteins | sample MarCyaLeptolynsp_FD_187757 | JGI IMG/M metagenome (GOLD analysis project Ga0207422, IMG submission 187757) | Marine cyanobacterial communities from Panama - species 1 Leptolyngbya sp. (SPAdes) | ecosystem: Environmental > Aquatic > Marine > Unclassified | place: Panama: Panama City | collected... | reverse complement strand
TTTCCCTGCTTGGTCCACGTTCTGGGATAGATAGGCTATCGTCCCCAAATTGCAATGCCCTATGGGACCTGACAAACTGTTGCACCGCACTCTCGTATCCGACAGGGAAACTGTCCATCTCCATGACAAGGCCCGTATCGAGTGATAGGAGGGCATACTTGGTCAGATATTGACTCAACATCCTTTGCCTTCCGGACAGGTTGATGATCCTGGCATCCCCGGATTGTTCCTGGACCAAGTACTGCACGATAAAATGACCGGAGATAATGAAACTACCTATCAATACCAGGGCAAAGGTATATATCTGGGTCAAACTCTTCATCAAAGGGGTTTTTCATGCTCAAAATTTACTTTTTAAAGGATTTAGGGCCGGTTTATTATATCTGTCACAGATTATCATAGGTGGTCACAATCCCAAAGGTTTATCAGAAGACCTCTACGCACCAAGCACCGGTACCACTATCATGGCCATGCCTTGTACGGTCAAAAAATGGCCTTTCCAAAGATAAAAATAAACGATTTGATCTAATGGTGGCCCGCATGTGTACAAAAAAAACTGGATACGGACCGCCCTTCGACCATCTCATCAGAAAAAGATAGCAAAAGGCCCATGCCCCGGAGCTTTATCTTACCGATATCAAAATCAGAAAATCGTGATCTCACAAATTATGGTAAGTATCTTTTATATAATGGAAAATCAGAGATTGGATAAAAAGAACGATGATTTTGGCCTATTTCATCCTTTGCCGAACGAAACCCTGTACCAAACATGTTTTTCATGATCAGGAGTGGCCTATCAATAGGTCCATTGGTCGGGAAAATGTATTCATAAAACTGATGATGTGATCGGTAAAGGGATATTGACATTTTTGGCAGCATTGGGACTGAGAATCACAGGACCTTGCAGGTGGCCGGCCAACGGACCAAAAATTGCATCCGTAAAAACCTTGTCAAAGTTTGGACATTGAAAAGATATTTATTCTCATCACCACCAAAAGAAAAGTCGAAAGATTTATAAATGGGCCATGGAATACCATGATATGTTAATATTTTTAATGGGACCTGGTACTGGACACTTTTGGGAAGAACATGGATGTTTAAAATAAACTACCATATCCACAATTACAGAAAGATGAAAAATGACCGTAAGATATTATCAGCTGACGAGGTGAGGGACAGTGTCCAAAAGATGAAATTGAAGTTCCAAAAAATGGAGACTGAGCATGAAAAACTAAAAAAGACCATGTATGAACTCATGGGACGGAAGTTATGACAGGAAGATAGGGATGATATATATAAGTTTTGTGCCATTGCTATTCCAAAAGTGGTTACGGCCCTATCATCTTGGTCTCAATAGACAGGTAGGTTTTTTGGGCCAAACATATGACAGATGAACAAAAATACCTCAGATGATAGACTTCATGATTCTTGTTTTTCCAATGGGAAATAATATTATTATAGGGGATATTGCAATTTATCCTATATTTACAATTATCTAAAAATATCCTTTGAGGAGCATATTTCTTTGGGTACCATTGTCCCAATCATTTCAATGTGGCCCTCGTTCAATATTGGGCATACCCTCGATATCTTTCCTTTTGCCATCCTTTCTTTTCAAGGTCTAATGATAAGTTTATGACTGATAAACCCTTACTCTTTTCTACATTGATTGGATTGAACATATAACCAATTATATGCTTTTTCTGCTAATTATATTAACAAATTATGTTTTTTTAAACATTAACTATAAAAAATGCAATTTATAAGACTATTGTACCAGTTATTCACATATAAATCTTGAGAAAAACTGAACTTTGAATTTAAAAGTTATTTTACCAATCCATCCTCTGCATCTAAAATAGCCTTGTAGTTAGTACTAATCTCAATATCCCTTTCACCATTTTTTTCTGTTAGAGTAATATTTAGTGATTCATTTTTGAGCATGGTGAATTTGTTGAACACCATAATAAACCTCTCTGGTTTTTCTCCAATAATATCAGGTAAACCGTAGGTATATACTGAGGAGATTTGTTCTTTTTGTTGCACTGTTTTCTTGCTTCTACCTTTTGAATTAACAAAAAAATCGATAGTATTGATTAGATAGGATAGATTAGACCTGTTCTCTGTATAAAAAATAAAGTACAAGTAATCTCCCTTGATATGGATGCTCGTGAGTGCAAATACCATCTGATGTTTCTGCATAGCCGCAATTAAAGAAGAAGGTTCTTGTTTAATCAATTCCATACAATAGCCATCAAACTTTGTCTTTTCATGCTTAACTAACTTAGTTATAACTTTAGGTATCCCCTCTTCAAATTCCAATGCCTTATTGATATTCACAGCATCATTGATACCGATGCGATAAAACAACTTTTCAGGATTACTATTAAAGCTCAAAATGAACATATACTGGGCAGAAGCAGTCTCCACAAAAATATTGGTATTGGTAAAATACTCTTCAACTACATTGGCATATACAGTAAGTAATTTACCATTGAATGAAATACTGATGGGCTGTCCTATACTCCCTTCTATCATTGTTTCTTTGGAAAGTAAGCAATCGGTAAAAGTGATACTATCAGGAAATAATACATAAGTAGACATATCTGTATTAATCGCTATAGTATCCAGCTTTTGCGCAATGACTGATAACTGAACTGCTATAAAAAAGAATAGTAAAAAAAAACGCACCATATCACTTTGCTTTTAATATCAATTTATACCTGTTGGGAATTTTTACCTCTACATCCGATAGTTTCCTTTTGCCCGTATTTAAAGAGATACTTCCAATTACGGGTAAATTAACCGTACTCCTCACACCATTGAGGGCACTGTTCGTGGCATTTTTAGCAATAGCCTGTTCCACATGCTCAGGGGCATATAAACCTTCCATACCATCAATATCAAAAGCTGATAACTGGATAGAAATCGATTCTAATTCATTTTCTATTCTACCTACTTCTATATGAATCCTTTCCTTTGCCAATTTCACCGTCCCAATAACGAAGGTATTGGCAGGTATACTGATTCCATTTATCAAAACAGCTTCATTTGTTCTCATTCTTACCATTGAACCAGATTTCACCTTTTGGTCACCATAAACAATTGCAGGAATAAGAATTTTATTAACAGCGTTTGATGAGGAAGTATCAGATAATAATACTTGTTTTTGCAGCTTCGTATTACGGACAAATATCGTTTTAGATTTATTATCTTCCCTTATTTCCTTTTTAGTATCCTCATTGATAATTGTAACTACTTCTGATTTGGGTGTGTTTAGCAACTTTACAGGTGATTTGTTACTTCTTATTTGGCTTTGCATTTCTCGCTCTTGATTATTCTCAGGTATTTCTACAGCCTTCTCAACTGGGCTTGCCTTTTCGTCACTTGATTTCAACAATTTTGTAAAATCAATCTCGACTTCATTTTTCCTTTCTGATTGAGCGTCTCGGCTAACATCATATTCTATACTTTCCAGTCTTTTGGCATAAGCTTCTTTATAAGATATGATCTTGTCTTTCTTTGATACCGATAATACTTCATCTTCTACCACCGAAACTTTATCCTTTTCAGTTGGAAAATACTGTAAATAGGCATAAACCAATGTACAGATGAATACTAGTACTAAGACTACCACAACCCCTATTTTTTGCTTATCTATTCCTTCCTTTATCATTGTAATTCGCTATTATTGGTAATCAACTGCCAAGGTTTTTCTTTGTAATTAATAATGAGCAGGCCATGTGGGTTTTGGGGAAATACCGCACTAACGAATATCAGTTCACCACTGGCATACAATAAGTAGCTATCCTTCAAATCATTCCTGATGACTTCAATTTTTACTGTTGCATTAAAAATGAATGGTTCATTTTGCCCTTTTGTTTCTATATCCAGCACTTCAATTCGCTGCACAACCCCAAATCTTTTGATTTCATCGAACCAACCTTTGGCCGTGTAATACTGCTCCAATTTCTGAAAATCTTCTCCATTGATGAGCCAAAATGCCTGTTGCTTTTTTGTTTCTAAATCCAATCGATCCACTTGGTAATAATTGCGGAAGAACATGGCAACATGGTGTTTCAATTTCGCATCGATTATCTCTGTACGTTTTACCCATTCAACAGGTATTGCTTCACCATTTTCATTCATCACCAGTACACTTTCCAAATTGTGTACATACACTTTAAAGGCAAACACCAAACAAGCTATAATAACAGATGCTGCTGAGATAGTAGCCACTAAGGTAATTGTCCTATTCCTTTGTAGTGCCTTGTATACATTCATTTCAATTTTTCGTTCCTTTTTCATCAACTGAATATTTTGAATATGACCTGATGTGATTTTCTATAGAGTTTAATTTTTATCCAGATGCAAAATGCCAATATTACGAAAGTGGTCAGTCCTCCTAGAAAGTCTGCCCCAAACCCTCCTGTTGCTCCCTGCATAGCACCTAGTACCTCTGTACCAATCCCAACTTGCTGCACCGATTTGTCATATATGGTATTGGTGAATGCATTGATCAAAAAGTAAGGAATGACAAGTAAATAAATGCTGATATACAACCCGAACCATTGCCAGAACCACTTTTCAAGTTTTGGTATGGCATAGCAGGCAAGCGCAAAAGCCCCCAATATCCTCAATAGTCCCAAGAAAAAATAACGCTCTGCCAGAAATACCCCATAAATCAAAATATCAACAAAGCCCAATAAACCTTTTAATGCATTTGCCATAAAGAAAAATGGGTACTTGAGCATAAATAAGGATTCATTGGCAAAATCTTGTAAAGATGATGTCCAATCACTTTCTGTTGCTTCCTCCACTTCGGGTACAGCAAAAGGGACACCTTTGTACGTTGCTTCAAAACCTTTGTATTGATTTTCGATTCCTTTCATTATCTGGTCGATACCTACTAAAAAGCTATCGTAAAATGAGATTGCTACCACTAAGAAAATACCCTTGAAAATGTCATAGGGCGTTAAAGGTGTCCCTTGCTTTTTTTCAAAACTAGAAGTAGCCTTGAAAAAACGATGGTACCAATTGAACATGACCATACAGACTGCCAAAATCTTTAAGCCTGTAATACTCAAGAACACCACTTCTACCTCGAATACGTCTTGGTAAACCCCGTTCATAAAATCATAATCGAATTTTATCTGCACCAGCATAGTCAAGGTTTTTATTCAAAAAATGTTTCATTGAGCAATCGCATAGAAGCTACCCTGCGGTAAGTCCTGTCCATGTGTGCTATCTCAGAATTGATGGACATTACCTCTTTGTTCATCTCCATCAATACATCTATTCTATCCTTATCGGTCATTTTGAAGAAACCTTCCTTCAACAAAGAATTTGCTACTGAGAGACTCTGCTCGCTCCTTCGCATTAACTGTGAAAAATTCCCTAATATCATGCGCATTTCCTTTGTCTTGAACTGCCCACTTTTTGCTAGATAATCATGGGAATCTTGTACTTTGATAATTACACGTTGCTGGTTCCTTACTATCCGCTCAATCAGATTTATTTGCTTTAATGTAGAGTTGATTACTGAAGTAGCTTTCTTAATATCTGATAGCGTTTCCTGTGCTTTTCCCAATTGCTCCTTGGTCTCTATCAATACATTCATCTGCTGCTTCATCTGCACCAGCTGGTCTGCCATATGGGCATAAGAACCTGGATCGGTTACTACAGATTGAGCAAACAAGGGATTAACGAACATCAACTTAAGGCAAATGGTAAACAGTATCTTTTTCATCTTCTATGTATTTTTGTATAGCTGATACCATATCATTGGTTTTTTTAAAAAGTGCCGTTAAGCGTGTGTTATCCTCCCCTTCTGTCATGTAAGCCAGCCTAACTGCCTCTGGTACTTGTAAGCGCATTACGTTACTATCATTCCCAATTTTCAACAGGAACTCTGAATACCTTTCTACACCTGAAAAGCGGTTGGAGATGGAATACAACTGTTGTCTATCATGTTCCGATAACTTGAAGCGTTCTACGATATCTTCATAATTATTTGCCTTGAGTACATAAAGGATTTGGGTATTATCGATGATAGAACTGGCAGTCGCATTTTGAGGTAATTGATTAGGACTTTGTAACACAAGCCCTAATGCTCCTGTCTGTTTCCTGATTGCTTGAGCATAATATTCCACTGAGGCAAGTAATGTCCCATGTTTCAAGAGTTTGGCAAATTCATCAAAGAATACCACCCCCCTTATTGACTTGTCTTGCCAGATAAGTTGCCGTACAGTCTCTGCCCCCATTTGTAATAAGATTGATAACAGTAGCGGGTCATCCTTGGCCTCATCTAATTCAAATATCACAAGGTCTTTGTCTTTTACATGATAGCTTGTCCCAGTCTCCTCGAATAAAAAACTATAAGCCCCCTGCCCAATAAATTCGGAACATACGTGTAGGAATTCTTCTAGTTCAAGAAAGGCAGCATCAATGCCATGGTTTCCCAAAATCGTATCTTGTCCGCTGGCGATAAAAGTATAGAAATCTGGAAAAGAAGGTTTAAAAGGATTGCTAGCATAGTATGCCAACAATAATTTCCTGATAGAGACACTCTGCTGTTTGTCACTTTCAGGATTTCTTGCCCTACGCTTCCAAAGCCTCCAAATGAAATCAATGAGTTCGTTCTGCTTCTCTATACTCAACTGATTCTCCATAGCACCGGTAGTAGGTGAGTTTTCACTTAACAAAAAAGGATTGATACCTAATGGCTGTCCTTCTTCATATTTAATATATCCTACTTTTTCTTTTGGAAAGAACTTAGAAAGTTTTTCATAAGACCCACCAAGGTCAAAAATGACCAACTTATAACCTGCTTCGTGTAACTGACTAAAGATATGGTTGGCCAAAAACGATTTACCTTCCCCAGTCGGGGCAATAATGAAGAAATTCCTAGCATTGATACGCTTCTTCTCTGCATCCCAAATATCTTTAAATACAGGTATGTTATGGGTACGGTCATTGAATCGGACGCCTTTCCCATCATCCTTATAATTGGATGTTTGGGTAATCAAGCAGACTGCTTCCTCCAACTTCACTCTAAAAATATCTCTTTGTGGAATCAAGGGAATATGCCCAAAGTAAGACATATTGAACAAGTAAGCTAAGCTGTTCCCCCTCACATAATAAGGCATCATGTTACAATTCTTAAAGGTAGTAGAAAACCTGTTTTCCATCTCATGGAACTTCTTCTCTTTTTCTAAGAAACACACGTTGAAATGTGCTCCCACCAAAGTACTGTTTTCAGATTCAAGCTCTTTCAAATGCTCATCTAGTTTTTGGGCTGCTAGTGCATTTTCCCTTGAAAAACCCCTAGCTCCAAAAAACTGCTGTTGCCTATCCGCTAGTTCTTTTTTGAGCAGGTGGTTATCTTCCTTGAAAAAGAATTGGTTCACGATATGGTCACATGGTATATTTAATCCAAAACTATCGGTAAGCCCTTTAAAGAATACATGGTCTTTGGCAGACATTACACCATCTTTTACACAGTTAGTAAGAAGGTCGGGCAATTGTCCTTTCATCCTTAAAGTATAACAACCTACTTGCTTATCCCCTATTTGGTAACCTCCATTAGCAGTTTGGAAACTATCCGTAAAACGGTCTTCATAAAATCCATTGAAATAAGAAATGGTGAGGTACTCTATCTCTTCTCTTTCTAAGGGTCGGATGTCGAAATAACGTTGGCTTCTCAAAAAATCGATAGCGCTATTTACTTCCTTGATGAACCTTTCATTGCCCTCTAAGGAATGGAGAAAGTCTTTTGGTTTGGGTAACTTTTTGAACGGATTACTGATGGCAGTATGATTCAAAAAACTTGCTTGCTTTCCATTGATACTTCTGCTTGGAAGGGTAAAATAGAGGAAACAATTATGGGAGATATATTGCTTACCTGAAAAATAATCCTTTGTTGCCTTTTGGAGGTAATCAGTAGAAGTATAGTGTGACGTATCATATGCCTTTTTCAAATACACATCCTGTTTTGCAATGATTGTATTTGCGCTTGTCCCATGAATCAACTTATACCAGATACCTGAAAGGGCATCAAAATCGGATTCCCCCAGAGAATATATCTCTGGCAGCTGTAACTCATAACACATCACCAAATCACCATGGGCTGTATAGGCGGTATTATCTTGTGTATCCAATAAAGGCCAGTGGTCGCTTAAATATACTTTGCTCATTCTGGGTGGTCGTTATGGATTTCTTTGGGCATTTTATCATCGAACAACTTGTCCAGTCCTTCTTTTTCAATTAGGAAATGGCAGACAAGGAATACCGAAATGGTAAAAGTGAGGCTACCCAAAAATTGCAAGAAGGTAAAATGTGCTATCAAGTTAAATACTGATAACAGTATACTTAAACATACAATAATAGCTGATGGCAAACGCATGCCCATAATGCGTAATCTTCTCTCTGAAAACTTATTGACCTTATACTTTCTCATAGCAGTAGTTATATGCTTAGTGTCAATAGAAATTCGAATACGACGACAATGCCCACACAGATACCTACATACAAGCCAACTTTGGAAAGGAAATTTTTCCAGTTTTTATGGTCGCCCCAAATTTCTCCTATACTCATTAAGGCAGATACCAAGAAAACCATGGCAATGACTATGGGATATAAGGGACGCACGGTATCGTCCAGAATAGATTGCAGCTCTGATGAAAAATCTTGTGCTGATAAAGCCCGCGGGATAATAATTAAACCTACAAAAAGAACTAATTTGAACATCCCTTGCATTGCAGGGAATAGGTAAAAAAATGGTCGTTTTGATTTCATGGATTCAACTTTATAGTAAAAAATATTTATTAAGCCATTTCAATTGCTTCTGCCAAAATCCTATCGAAGGCAACATTGATGTCCTCTTGTGTTCGGTTTGATAATGGTGCCCTTTCCTCCCTATCAATCGTAAAAGATTGTGCTTTCAGTTTTCTTTTGAAGTTCTCTCCTTTTTCATTGAAAATAAAAAACTCACCTGGTGGTAATTGGAAGAATTCATACCCTTGATGTTTGCGTTTTTCTTTGGTAGAAGTATTTACCCTTGTTTCGGAATTGGTAAAGAAAGAAGTTCCTTTGCTATACCCTTTTTGTTCTTTCTCCTCCAGCTCGAAGAACTGCTCATAATACCTTGAGGTATCGGCATCATTGGTCTTGCCCACCAGTTTGGTGGAAAGGTTAGCCATGATGGTCTTGAAATGTTGTTCATTATAAGTTTCTACGCCTTGCGCTTTGTCTTGGAGACCAACAACACTGGCAATGTTGAAACTGCGCAGTGTAGCTGGAATTTTCCCAAATTGCTCTATCTTGATGGTCGGGAATTCATCAAAAAGCAATACAGCTTCCCTCCTTCCCCTTTCACTCATTTGGTTGATGCTACACCTGATCAATGCGCCAAAGAATGGACTAAAACTAGCTTCCAACTTTGGACTATTGATGATACAAAGCACTCCTTCAGCACCTTGTTTGTTTAAGGCAAGGTCAAAGTCATCACCACTGAAAATAGCAAATAGTTCTGGGGAGACTATTTTTCGGAGTGAGTTGGAAAGGGTTGATTTTACCGCTGCCATTTGCCTATCACTACCAGCACTATCTAAAAAAGTAGCACCAAGAAGTCTCGCCCTTTCTGAAGATTTGATATACCCACAGATGGCTTCTGTGTCTTTGCCCAACAAAATGCCGATCACATGGGGCAGGTCGCATAACAATGGATAGGATTCTTTGGTACGCCAGATAACTGCCGATAATGCAGATTCTGCCGCTTCGCTAAAAAAGCTTTCGCCATGGCCATTTTTATTACCAGCAAGATTGGAAATGATACTGGAGGTAATAGCGTTCACATCTGCAAAAGTCTTGAGATACCTTGGGTGAATCGGGTTTACCCGCTTACTTATTGCTGGCTTGTGGGGGCAGATGTGGTAAATGGGCAGTCCACTGTCCTTGTAAAAGGAATCGACCATTTCGGTAAGTTCAAAATCTTTATAATCATAGATGATGCCTGCAAGCCTGTTGGATGCACAATGCTTGATGATAGGAGCAAAACCACTGATGGTCTTTCCAGAACCAGCAGCGCCCAATATGGCCACTCCTCTTTGTAGGTTAATGGGCACTTTCCCTTGTGAGGAATGTAAATGCATATCAAACAAGTTTGTTACCTTCTTTTTTGAATGGGATAATAAAATCTGTAATACGCCAGCTAGTACCAAGGATGGAAACAAGTAAACCAAGACTTGTACTTTCAGGGAAAAATTACCCATAGTATTGAGGAGTAATGCAAGTAACAATTGCAAAATAACAATCATCGATACTGTATAAAGCCATTTATTTTGCCCATAATTTTTTCGGAATACCCAAGATATGATAATACCCATCAAAAGGACCACTACTGCTATAAATAGCTGAGTGGCAAAGCCTGCTGAAAGTACATCATGAAAAAGTATTCCTATGGTTTTCATTTTAAAAGGATTTAATAAGAAAGATTAATGCCTCCTCCCCTAGCAATCGCTATACCTTCTTTTAATAGGGTTTTGATGACAGTCACCCCTATCCCCGTTGGATTGGCACCCGCCAACCTGGCCATCCCTTCCACTACCTTGTCCAAGGTACCTATAGCACTCCTGGGGATAGCATGCACCAAGGCCCTTACTTCTTTATTCTGCCTTATCGCCTTTTGAAGTAAATAATTAGCCAACTGCCCTGCATCTTTGGGCATCTTGTACAAGTATTGTAAGTACCTAGGGATATCATGTATCTTAGAATATCGATAGCTATAGCTGTTCTTTATGCCCCTTACATAACCAAATTGCTTATCAAACAAGGTCTCACACTTACCTGCAAATCCATGCCTGTCAAAACCGATTTTATAGGCTTTCCCATTCAACTGCACCTCCCCTTGTCTCGGCTTGGCAAAGGGAGATAAACTCATACTCCCACTTCTATCCTTCCTGCTCACTATTACATGAATATGGGTGTTCAAGCCTTTCTTTTTGTTGCCTGGTAATATCACTGTTTCATGTTCATCTTTTATGAACTTACGCTCCTCCAAGGTTATCTGACCCTCCAAAAGTCTTCTTTCTTTTTTCACTTCTGTATCTGATAACAAGGCCTTCAACCTCGTTCTTTCCTTCCTGATGACGTAATTATGGGTGTAGGTCTCCCAATGCTGCTTTTCCTCTGGTTTGTAGATGCGCTTGTATTCTATCTTGGCAAAATACAGTAGGTCATCTCCGCGCAATGGCCTGCCATCAATCTCGCGCCCAAAATTTTCTGCGTAAACATCCATTACTTTTCTAGTATAATCCTTCAGTTTCTCGGGGGCATTGTCAATATGTTCCAGTTCGTCTTTACTGGGATTAATGGTAAGCATGAAGAACTTGGCTTCTTTATGTTTAAGCTTGTGAATATTGTTATCTACGGCCACCATCACTTGGTCTGACCTTACCTTGTCTTTTAAGTGTGAAAAGAAATGATGGTCTGTCGAAAAATCACCGGTATTTTCCTTTTCAAGGTAGCATACTAAGTCAACACAGCTTCCCGTATTTGGAGCATAATCAGTCGTTCCATGTATCTTTACGTACATAGTCCTCTCATTCATAGCAGGTGATACCTGCATGGCAAATAGATTTCAGAACACTCTCTTTTGTTGGTATTTGTAGTTAAATAAGCCCTAAACGGTTCGTAACAAGGCATTCACCTTAACAAAATCACTGTCTAATACATAGTAGGTCTTTCCCATTGGCATTTTCTTGATAGACACATTGTTCTTAATAAGTTTCAATTGTTCCCTTAGTTGGTTAATTTCTTTCTTCAACCCCTCATTTTCCAAGAGTATTTTTTTGGACAAAGTTGTTTCCTGTTCAAGGGATTTTTGCTCCTCTCTTTGTTTTTCGTTGATTTTTGGTGGTTGCTCCTGATAGGTATTTTTTTTTGTTGTAAATGCCTTGGTATCCTTAATCATTTGTTCATTATATTGGCTGGGTGCTTCACCAAGTTTCTGTGCTATCCCTTCAACTGATTCTTTTAGAGGCAAGAGAATTTTTTTCTCTTGTTGTCTTATGAATGATATAACTGTATCCCTTATTTTTTTGATTTCTTCAGTAGATACAGATGTGATTTTTTCCTCACCATTTTCTTTAATTTGCGCACTTGTTTCTGTATATCCTTTTATGGAATATGTCTTATCAAAATAGGTAAGGAGTAGTTTTAGAAATGCTACTTGTGTCAATCCTTCCTTCTCACAAAGTTTGTCAAGAAGGGGTTTATCTTCTTTCCTTATACGGATAGATTGATACCCGCTCATAGTTGAAAAAATGTTAATTGTAAAAAATTGGATTCTGTAGTCTTATTGATATGCTGCAGGAAGTGCTGCTCTAAACGCTACATTAAATTACAAGTCTTTTTCTTCGATTGCAAGTGTAATTCAGATAAAATTGAAAAATATTTGTTTTTATATGCGGCACAAAGTGCGGCACTTTGTGCCGCACTTATTTTTATAAATCATTAAAAGTCAACTAATTATAAATTCCACTATCATGCCTTGCGTGATACCATCTTGCTTTCCTTTTCCCCTTTCTCTTTCCTTACACTTACAAAGTAAACTTTTTAAAAACAATTTTTATAATTGAGGTTTATAACAGGCTACAGTTCAAATTTTATACTTTCATACTCTTAATTATATAAAACTCTTCAAAGAAAACCCTTAACTTTAGTAGTTAGGTTTAATTAAAACAGTTACATGATCAAAGCAATATTAGTATTATTATTTTCATATATGAGCATTGGACTTTGGGGGCAAACCTTGACAAAGTTTACTTATTCAGATTGCTTGAAAGATTGCGTTGAAGATGGTACTAAAACCAAAGAAATAATAACCATTGAAGGGATTACAAAAATATTCTTTATGAATTGGGCTACTTGTAGTGGTAATTTTGAGGGTGAGATAGAGATTGCTAGTAATGAAATGTTGAATCTCTGGTATCAGACAAAACCAACTAAATATAAGAACAACAAAGGGGAAGAATACGAATTGGTCGAAGTAGCTGACTGTGATTGCATCTTTGAGTTTACTTATGAAATTTCAGGACTGGTTGATATTAATCCTAATTCAATAAGAGTAAATGGTATAGATTTTTCAAATATTGGGGATATATTTTTTGAAGAAGAAGAAGAAGAAGGTTTTTTTGAAATAATGCTAGATAGTATTAGATAAATGGTACTGAATCATTTGAGCCAAAAGGCTGATCTAAATTAGATACCTGGAAATTATTGTAATATCCTATAAACTACTTTGTGATTCATTCTCAAAAAACAATTAATAAAATTATTTATTAGGTCAAGAAATTGAGTTGAAGTATATTATTATGGGAGATAATCCAGATAAAATAATTGTTTCAACCTAATAGATTTTTCAAGGTAAATGAATCAAGCAGCCATCTAATAATCTCAATAATTCATAAGTAAAATTCATCCAACTACTCACCTAATTTCTTCAACTTATCTTCTTGGGGCAATTCTTCGGGTTTTTTATTGGTACTTTCTTCAATGAGGGAACGTACCTCTTGATGATAGTCTTTGTTTTTCTGTAGGGCAGCTGCTACGGTCATGCCTTCTTTAGTAAATTCTCCATTGGTCAGTTCGGTAGCAAAGTCACGACCTTTTAAGGTTAAAGTAGGTAATTCATCATCAGGAATAGGATTTCCATTAAAAAGTATTTTACGTCCTGCTAAATCAACTTGCATAAAATCTTCATTGGAGCCTCCAATATTGGTTATGTTTTGCTGTAAGCGCTTTTTAGTAGACTCTAATTTTAAAAAAGCTTCAAATCGTTTACTCTGCCTCAACAAATCGAGTGTTTCTTCACACTTAATAAAATACTGCCTTGCTTCCCTACCCTTATCGCTGCGTTGGAGCATGCATATTTCCTTGGCAGCATTTAATGTTAAGGCATAGTCGTCAATCTGTCTTTTGGCATTATTATTAACAAGTGTAAAAGTTTTCACACTTGTAAAATCCTTGCCTTCTGCTAAACCATACTGACACATCCGTTTGAACCAACTATTAAATCTTTCTGAAACCTTAAAAAAAGTATGTAGCTCCCTAGCAGAAACTGTAGCGCCATGATAGATTTTTATGAGTTCCATATTTATAAGCATTTAGTTAAACAAAAAGACTATCGAAATTAAATTAGATAATTCAACTCAGCAAATATAACCTCATCTTCTTGTTGAAAATTCATGAGGAGATGCAGGAAATTAAACTAATAAAAACTAATCTGAATTATAATCTTTCCAATGAGTTTCAATTCTAAGTTTTTTTACAGCATTGGGATAAACAGCATAATTACATTCCAATATCTTATTGCTTATTTTCTGCTTAATGTTAAATGTCAATATTTCAGAACTACCTAATCTTTTTGCATCAGAGGTTTTTATTCCACCATATTTTGAAATAATCGCTAAGATTTTTAGGCTATCTTTTTGGAATTCATTACAGTTTGATTCGTACCATTCATCAAAATTACTCTCAAATAATTCTTCTTCAGAGACCTTAGGTTGTACAGAGTCAAGATTGATTACTATTTCTTGAGCTGTAGTTGACATACAGTCATCCTCAAAGCTCAAATAAAAACACATGAGAATTTCTTCACTTAATTGTTTTTCATACACGCAGAACCCACCATCTATAGTAGTTACCTCAAAATCCCAATTTTCCAAATCTTCAACAGTGACATTTATATTTGGTGTAAAGGGATTGGTTTTAAGTTTTTGAGATTTTACACAAGAAAAAAGTATAAAAACCAACCAAAAGTATTTTACTGGTAAAAACAGCTCAAATCGATTCATTGAAATCTTAGTCTATGCCACCGCTTCTTTCAACAGGAATCTTTTCTGAAAAACACTGTAAGCATACCCCGTTATATTGCTAATGCCCTTGTCCCTAATATCAATTTGCAACTGGTAGTTGGTTTTAAAAATATCCTCTTCTGCCACATTTTCCACAATATTTTCAAGTTGCTTCTGGGAGAATTGGTATTTAGACAAGGCATCTAATACACGTTGACTACACGAGAAAGTAGTTGGCGCCTCCTCTATTAGGGCATCTTGGGCTTTCTTCTTGTGTTGCAACTTAAACTTCAACGCATGTACCCTCCTTCCCTCTTTAATTTCTTCATAGTCAAAAGCCATGTCTGTATCTTTTAACTTATTCTGGCTCTTCACTAATATCTGTCTTTTAAAATCAGCATAGCGGTACTTCTTGTTATGTAGTTTGAACATATCCCAGAACTTATCTACCTCAATTACCCTTTCCTTCTTTACGCTATTCTGGTATTGTTTCAATAACCAATAAATCCTTACAATATAGGCACCCTTAATTTTACTGATTTGCTCTAACTCGGCAGTAGTAAAACTTTCTTTTAGTTCCAACAAATAAGGTTTGGCCTTTTCGTTAAATTCGGTAACAACATATCCCCAACCATCTTCATATTCACAAAAAGATATCAATGGAATGGTTCTGAATTTTCGTTTCTCGGCAATCAATTCAATATCCAAAGTTTGCTTTGCCAAGCGATGTGCGGCTGCCTTAATTTCCTTATAACTATTCGCAGCACCAAACACTTTTACAGGAATCCGAATCTCGTTAAAAGATTTGTCTTCCCTTTTTACATAAGCCAACATGTACATGAAAATGCGCATCTCTAAATCAGTCATGTGGAAGTTTGCTTCCACCATGTTATTATGCATTTTAAGTACTTCTTTCCCTCTTTGTTTTATTTTTTTGTACATGCTAAGCAATGATATATTGAACTCCTTTTTTAATATCTATAAGCAATCTACTTAGACAAAAAAAGACTACCAAATCTGCGAGGTTTTTATCACTTTTAGCTTCATAGGAGCACTTAGAGGGCAATTTTACGAGGTTTTTATCACTTTAGTACTTCAATACACACATTCTCAGCGATTTTATAAAGGCCTGACTATCATTTATTTAAAATAAATGCAGGTTTACGAGGTTTTTATCACCTTAAGATATGCCTGTAAATCTCTTGCTGAATGCATATTCATTATTCTTCAGCCAAAAATGCCATTATTTTGTTGTATAAATTTGCAAAAAAAGATTTTTAGAGGACAAAATTTTGTCAATCAGAGTCTCACGAGGTTTTTATCACCTTTAATTGTGTAATAATGCACAAACTATCTGACTTCACGAGGTTTTTATCACTTTTAGTGAAATAAAATCATAGCTAACGATTGAATATCAAGCATTTCTACTCTAATTGTAAATAGAATATTAAAGGGACGAGGGTTTTATCACTGAATAGCGAGGATTTTATCACTTTTAACGAGGGTTTTATCACCAAACACGAGGAAAAATTCACCTTTAACGAGGTTTTTATCACATTAAATTAATATAAATCACTGTTTACCAGCAACTTACAATAAGCTAAAAGTATTAAAAGAATATTAAAAAACACAAACTTTAGAGAAGGCATAATTTTCTTTAAAAATTTTGATTTTAAATAAATTTCCAATAGTGGTTGAAACTTTTACCATAAAAGAAATTTTCATCAAATTTTTCTGCGAAAATTTTTGAGTGGCATTCCAGATGGTGTATTTTAGATCTTAATATTTAAAAATGAAGATAAATTAAAATCCTCTCGCGAGGTTTTTATCACCTTTAAGGTTTTGACATGATAATATCGATTTTGAATGAAAAAGGTGGCGTTGGCAAAACTACTACCACCATTAATCTGGGAAAGGCATTGGCCCTAATGGGTAAGAAAGTATTATTGGTGGACAATGATCCTCAGTCACACCTTACCGCTGGCTTAGGAATTGTAGACCCAAAAGAAACAATCTATAATTCTTACAAAGAAGACACCCCTATTCCCATCAGAAGAATTGCAGAAAATTTTTTCTTGGCTCCTTGTGAACCAAACTTGCGCTCCATAGAACTACAGGTGGAAAGTGATGTTGAAAAGAATTACAAGATGAAGTTGATGCTTGAACCTGTGCTTGACGAGTTTGATTTTATTTTGATTGACTGCCCTCCTACTACTGGGGTATATGCGCAAAATGCCATCATTGCTTCTGATTTCTATATGGTCGTGACCCAAACCGCAGCTTGGTCGGTAAATGGAGTAGATATTGCCATTAGTCTTATAGAGTATAAAATTAAACGGATTTTAAACCCAAATATAACGCTTCTGGGCATCTTAGTCACAAAAGTAAGGAAAAGGACTGTTGTGGGAGAATTTGGCCTTAAAAGGCTTGAGAATGACTATGGCGACAAATTATTTAAGAATAAGATATCGCACACCATTAAATTTGAAGAAAGCGAAGATTTTGGAGAAGATATTTTTACCCATGCGCCAGATTCAAAAGCAGCAAAAGAATATAAATCATTGGCTAAAGAAGTGCTAGAAAGATGTCAAGCATAAGAAATAAATTTAAGAATAAGGAGCAAACGGCAAAGAGCAAACCAGATAGGTACACAGCTTTTGAGAGCGCAATTACCCAGCTTGCCAAAGCAGATATTGTTATCAAAGAAGAATTAAAATTATTAATCCCTCCTTTGAAAGAAGAAGAACTGGTGTTGCTGAAAGAAAGCATCAAGAGGGAAGGGGTGCGCGATCCGCTATTGCTTTGGAAGTCGCCCGAGAAAGAAGACATTTTGGTAGATGGGCATAACCGCTATCGTTTGCTCAAGGAACTGGAAGAAGAAGGGCAAAAAGTAAAATACGGTACCAAGTACTTGCAACTAGAAAGTTACGAAGCGGTTAAAAGCTGGATGATCATTAACCAGCTAGGAAGGCGGAATTTGACCAACGCACAGCGAAGCTATTTACGGGGGCTTCGTTACGAGCGAGAAAAGCAAGGGCATGGTGGTGAAAGGGCAAGTCCCCAAAATGGGAACTTGCGTACCCACGAGAAATTAGCAAGCGAATACAAAGTGAGCAAGAACACGATTCTGCGAGATTCTGAATTTGCCAGAGGTATAGAAAAAATTGGCCAAGTAAATCCTGAGCTTAAGACGAAAATTCTTACTGGAAATGCTTCTGTTAAAAAAAGTGATTTACAGCTATTGGGCAGGCAGCAAGGAGAACTAAAAGCTGGCTTGCAATCTTTTGTGGAATTGGCTACTGCTATTCAAAAACTAAAAAGGAAGCCTGGGAAGGATAAGCAGGCCCTTCAGCAAGAAAGTGAATACAAACAAGCACTCATTCAAGCGATTGAAGCAATCAACAAGAAGACTTCCTCAGAAGATTTTGTGAAGCTACACGACTTGTTGAATAAGCTGGAAAAGGCTGTTAAAGGTAAGTAAAGATTATTTGATAGATACACTTGCCTTTTAGCCAATAAGTGCCTAATATTATACTCGTATTAGGTGCTTTTTACTTCTTAATCACTATCCCCTATTAGCCAGAAATTTTTTAAACTTTTAATGCTTAGCGTATGCTCAAGCAGTTCATTTTTTGTGTGCTTGTTATTTTTTCGGGGATTTCAAATTGCTTTTCACAAGAAAGCTCAGATGATAATGGATTGCCCAATATTCAAAACAACGCTACTGAAGTAATACTGAACAAAGCAGTAGAAACTACTTTGATGCAATTGATCAAAGAATATGAGCTTTTGCTAAATGTGATTGCTTCTACAGGTTTTAGTGAAGAAGAACGCAAAGAAGTCATAGCCAATAGCTATACTGCTGGTTCTGGGCAACAGCTTTTTTTAGATAAGAATGTAATCATAGAATCAGATATTGACCCAAGTGAAATGCAAGGGAAAGTAAAAGATTATTCAATAAAAAAATACCTAGGTGATTTTACCCTTTTCTATAGCAAATCGGAAAACCCATCTGTCAGTTTTGAGGAAGTTTATGTAGTAGGCAAAGTAGACGGCGGACTAATTAAAGTGAATTTTTTGAGCATGTTTTCAGGGCAACATATCGTCAAAAAGAGAACCTATCCTCGACAGAAAAGAACAGCATTGGTAAGATTGTTTCCTGACCCCATCAACAAATGGAAACCTTTAATTGTGGAAATAGACTTTAATAAGGGAGAACACGATTACCAAAAACCCACTAAAACAATAGCCCTTTCACAAGTAGAGATAAAATGGGAGGCGGCGACTGAAGAAAATGTGTATTACGAAATATACTTGAAGGATAAATTATTGGGCAGTACCTCTAAGCCTTCTTTTGCCTTACCCTTTGAACTGAGAAATTCCTTAGACAACATTCAAATTATTAAAAAATATGGGAGTAGTGGATTGAAAGAAAACATCCCTATTACTGACAAAGCGACGACTAACAAAAAAGAAAAACGGAAAAAGACCAGAAAGGGACTCATCTCCGCAGGAGTAGCCATAGGGCTGTTGACCGTTTTGATTGTCACTATCACTCAAAGGGTTTAAGTTTCTGAAATCATAGAAAGGAAAGTATAAACATGAATCCATTTTATGAAGAACCTATTTTTACTATTGACCATTCTCTTGTGGTTCTGGAATTCTACCTATGCCCAGGAGCAAAAGCAAGATGTGATTAAATCGCTTGAAATTGTAAAATATATCAAAAATGCAAAGAGTGTACAGGTAGCATTAGCCATAAATGAAGAAAGGGCTTTACATCTGGGTATTTCCTATGCTCACTTTTTTTATACAAATACATCTATCAGTTTTGAATTGCGTTATGGCAGTGGGAATAACTACAGGGGATACATCTATAATTCACTTTATAATTCCATAGTTATCAATTATTTATTTCCATTGAAGTTTATAAAAAACCTTTATCTAGGTGCAGGAGTAGGAGGAATTATCGCTTTAGATGATATAAAAGGACGTATTACCGAAGGAGCCCGTGCGAGCTATTACCCCAAATTTAGCAATGGATTGCAGTTTTATTTTCGTCCAGAATTGGGGATTTCAGACCATTTTTCCATCAATATCAACGCTACGCAGATGAATTTTTTAAATTCAGGTGATATAATAGGAAGGAACCGTTTTCATTTAGGCTTGGGCATTATCTACTTTTTATAATTATAAATCTCATAGAATCCAATCAATATGAAATTATTGTTAACTACGATATTTGCTTGGGCGTTATATATCCCCACCATAGCTCAAGTAAATACTAATAAGCTATTATACCAAACCGATGAGGAGGCTGGGGAAATAAGTATCCCTTCTCTACCAGGCAGATTATGCATCAATAATTGTCCTAACAACGATTTCTATAACAATGTAAACTATCAGTACGATTATTACAGGGTGAACACAGCCATTGGGGAATATCTTTGGGGTTGCAAAGAAAACATTAGGGAAGGTTGTGCGCCCATTGAAAATGTATATGCAGGAGATTATTTTGAAACCAGGTTTGAATTTTCTCCTGTGGAAAAGGGCATCTACGCTATGGAAGAACGGAGGAGAATAGAAGAATGGAACGGCAATATACGCTTTGGAATAGACAAAATAACCCTTTCTGATGAAACCATTGCCAGTTTTGAAATTAGGGTGATGGATTTCAGTTGGAATAGTGAAATAGAAACGATCAACAATCATTGTTTTGGTCAAGAGAACATCATTAACCTTTATGATTATCTTTCTGATGATTTTGCTGCTACCGAAAATGTGACTTTCTACTTAGGAGATTTGGTTTTGACCAATCCAAAAACCTTTTCCATGTTAATCTTGACATTGGGCACTAATATCTTGAGAGCTGTCGGTACTTTCGACAATGGCATCAAAGAAATTAGCTACGAACTTATGGTACAGGAAATCCCCTTCTTTAACTTTGATTTACCTGAAAAAGCATGTAAAAGTGATGGTGATATAGATTTGTTCGCTTTTTTGTCCAACAAAACAGGTACTTTCAATAGCTTCCCTAGTGTAGAAATTGTAAATGGTATTTTTCCTGTTAACACCGCCACACCTTCTACATATGAAATCAGTTATACCGTGCAAAATGAAGCAGGTTGCCAAAGAACAGTGACCAGCATTTTAGAAGTGCCCGAAGAAACTGACCTCGATTTTGACCTTCCTGAGGCTATTTGCCAAGATGAAGGGGAAATTAACTTGCTCGATTATACCAATATCAAAAGAGGGACATTTACCTTTGATAATGGGCTTTCTGTATCGCCCTTGTGGGACGTGGCAAAAGCTAGTGCCAGGGATTATACTATTGACTATACCATAGAAAACGAAGCAGGTTGTATCCAATCAATAACTAAAACCATAGAAGTGGCGGCTTCTCCAGCAATACCAAGTTTTACCTTACCCACCAATGTGTGCCAAAATGCGACACCATTTGACTTGTACGACTTAGTAGCGCCCAAAACAGGCAAATTTTCTTCAGAAAGCCCCAATTTTAAAACTAGCCCTTTTAACCCTTCGAAAATGAATTTAGGTAGCCATACTATAACGTATGTGGTAGAAAATGAAAAGGGATGCCAAGGGGCAATTAGAAAGGAGATTGCAATTGGAATGGAATTATATGTAGAGGCAGGAGCGGACAAAACGATTTGTCCAAGTGCTCCCATAATTGAACTTACCGGATTGCCCACAGGAGGTACATGGAGTGGGGAAGGAGTGAATGACGATAAGTTTATTGGTACTGGCTTGGCTGAAGGGTTGTATACACTTACTTACACCTACGAAAACGAAGGATGTAGCCAGACAGATCAGCTTTCTGTAAAGGTAATCAATGAACTATCAATGGATTTTTCGTCTAATAAAACAGACATTGTGCAAGGGGAGTTGGTGACTTTTTCCACCAATACTCAAGCCGAGTTATACCTCTGGAAAATAGAAGGCAATGCCTTTGTATATGAAGGTAATTCACCTAGTGTATATTTCTATGCCGATCATGATGAAACAGAAAAGTACTATGATGTAACCCTGTCGGTTACCATCGGTAATTGCACATGGGAACTTAAAAAAGAGGGCTATATACACTTGCAAAAAAAATCCTCAGATGGGTTTGTTACTAGCTTAAATAATCTGCAAGAAGAAAATGTCATTACTGTTTATCCTAATCCATTTGAGGCTCAATTGCAGATTGACCTACCTTCTGGAAAAAGGTATGCAATAAGCATTTATGATTTTGCTGGACAATTAGTGCATCAGCAAGCAATTGGCAGTAAAGAAATATTGAGGCTCCCCTCACTTAGTGCGGGCTTATATATGCTCAAAGTTAAGGGTGATGACATTATTAAGAACTTTAAAATACAAAAGAAATGAACGTAAGATTAATGATATATGTGTTGTTTGTTCTGGGTATAGCAGCTTGCGACAGTACCTTAGAAGACTTTGCTAAATTGGATGTTTCCCCTATAATAAATCTGAGACTAGATGTAAATCGCGACTCCATAAAAATAGCTGAAAAGACAGGAGAAGAAGAATATACTATCCGATTTGCTATAAGTGATGAAGATGCAGAAAACCTAATCATTACTACGGTTACCAATAGCATTGGGGAATTCTCGGAAATTACCCAAATTGACAATATAGATTCCTTATACTCAATAGAGTATACACCCAAAGTAGAAGGCTGGCATAATTTGACACTTTACGTGCAAGATAGGTTCAATAGGAAAGCCGAAGTAGCTTTTAGACTTTTTGCCTTTGAAAATCTGGTACCGAATGCTGTTTTGCTTGTAAAAAGCTTATCCGATAACACGTTACGGGAATTTATATTTGATGCTAGCCAAAGTTACGATAGGGATTCAGCGTATGGTGGAGGAATAACCCTTTACAAGTTTTTAATAGGGGAGGAGGAAATCACCTTGGAAGAAAGTAATATGAAATTTTTGTTCCCCCAAAACTTAAGCGAAGCGAAGATTGGATTACAAATCATGGACAATGATGGCACTTGGAGTGAAATAGTAGAGGAAACAGTGAGGTTTTAAATTAATTATCAAAAATCATTTATCATCCATCGGTCAGACTAATAGGAGAGTAGAGGTGTAACCTAGAAATCTCTGCTGTAGCAATCTTTGATATTTGGCTTGTGACTGGATGATAGGTAACTTCAATATATAGGCCTTTCATATGATATAGGTCTATTTTTTGGTTGTAGTAATTTATCGTATTAATAAAAATACCATTCTTGACCAAGGTAAATACACGTTGGTGATAAGGGAGTTTATCAAAGTTTTCCATAATGGATTAATTTATATAAATATAAAAAATGAAAGACTACCTGGCAATCTTTGCTAGACAATCCTTCATTTAAAAAGGCTCATAAGAGCCCTTCGTCAGCAAAGGAAAAGTACTCCTTTCCTTCTGTCAAGATGATATGGTCTAGTACCGAGATGTCCAGTAGCTTACCGCCTTCGACCAATTTTCGGGTTAGGTTTATATCTGCTTGGCTAGGTTTTGTATTACCGGAAGGATGTGAATGACATTTATGTAAAGCTTTACATAAATCGCATTATGCAAAGTATGTGATTATGTAAAGTGGTACATTTCAACCCTTTGATCATCAACGGAAAAAGATACCTGAAAGCGGTACCACTTTACATAATATCGTTCAAAAACTCTTGAGCCATCCT
>Ga0207422_1002529_pt1 | contig 23571 bp, 22 predicted proteins | sample MarCyaLeptolynsp_FD_187757 | JGI IMG/M metagenome (GOLD analysis project Ga0207422, IMG submission 187757) | Marine cyanobacterial communities from Panama - species 1 Leptolyngbya sp. (SPAdes) | ecosystem: Environmental > Aquatic > Marine > Unclassified | place: Panama: Panama City | collected... | reverse complement strand
AATGGGACATTCCTACACGTCACGCCAGTTATGAAACACTGGTCAACGATCCCAAGGTCGATGTGATTTATGTGGCTACGCCGCACCCGATGCACCTCGAAAACACCAAACTGTGTTTAAATGCAGGCAAGCCTGTTTTATGTGAAAAGCCGTTCACACTCAATGAGCAGCATACACAAGAACTGGTTGACCTTGCCCGTGAGAAAAAAATTTTCTTGATGGAAGCGATGTGGACGCGGTTTTTGCCGGCTGTGGTGCAAGCACGAGACTGGATCGCAGAAGGCAAAATTGGGGATATTCGTACAGTGCGCGCCAATTTTTATGTTGATATTGGTGCTACGCCAGAAAGTCGTTGGCTGAATCTGGAATTGGGTGGTGGCGCATTATTGGACTTAGGCGTTTATCCTGTGGCTTTTGTGTCCATGATTCTTGGCACACCAAAAGAAATTAAGAGCTTCGCCCATCTGGGTGAAACAGGTGCCGATGAACAAGTCGTCATGATCTTCGATTACGGGAATAATCAACATGCTATTCTCAGCACTTGTTTGAACCTCACTGCGCCGATTGATGTGTATATCATTGGTGAAAAAGGGTTTATTCGCATCCATGAGGATTTCTTCAAAACTGAAGGTGCAACACTCCATGTTACAGGTGAAGAACCGATTGAGAAGCTGTTCCCGCATCAACAAAACGGCTATGAGTATGAAGCGATGGCAGTCATGGAATACTTGCGTGCTGGCAAGCTCGAAAGCGATATTATGCCGTTGGATGAATCGCTGGAAATTATGCGGATGATGGATACGATGCGCGCTGATTGGGGTCTGAAGTATCCGGGAGAATAAGATGGTGGTTGGGCGTTTCTGGTGGAACGCCCTTATTTTACGCTGTGTAGTGCAGCCGATTCAGGTTTTGCAGAAGCCACTCTTGCAATTCGACTGTTTTGATATTGAGTTGCAGAATCGCATCATAATCAAGCGGAACTTCATGAGGGATATATTCGCCGCGTGATGGATCACTGAATTCGGGTCCGTTACGTTGGGATAAATCATAATCTAACAAGCGGCAAATATAGAAATGTTCTTCTAGATGTTTGCCTGCTTTTTCATGCTCTAGCACAAACGCTTTACCCATAACCTGAAAAATTGCGCCGAGTTCTTCACACAATTCTCGATGCAAGGCATCCATCAATGTGATATCTTCTTTTTCCATGCCACCGCCGGGTGCCACCCAATAGGGCGGACGACCATCCGGTTTAACACGCTTGATGAACATCACAGTTTGGTTATCTGTCAATAAGATTGCACGCACACGTTTGTTTCGTTCATTATGTTGGAGTGCGAGAGCCATAGCTTTTACCTTTTTTACAGGCAACATACAAAACGGCTAGAGTATAACAGCATAAAGAAGTACTGAATAGGCTAATAGCCTCTAAGATTATGTTAAGTTTTGATTATTATTCGGAGAGTTGTATTTCGACTAATATCATTGCAGCGATATTATGCCCGATGATTACTGCCTCGCCATCGATTTGTACGGTCACAGGTCCATCGAATGGATCACGCGCAAGAACAGAGGCTTCGGCTTGTAGCTTGAATCCGCGCTCTGTCATATGTTGTAACACATCATTATCATCGGAAATAAAGCGGGAAATCAACACGCTTGATTGAAGCGGCACTTCTGCAAGCGATTGAAGATTTCGTTTGATGACTGTTCCGTCTTTGTTTGGGATCGGGTCGCCGTGTGGATCGAACTCAGGCTGGTTCATTTTATGTGAAATTGCATCTACAAAGCGATCTGATACGGCATGTTCTAGGGCTTCTGCCTCATCATGGACTTCATGTAGCCCATAGCCCAATTCCTGAACGAGATACAACTCAATCAAACGGTGACGACGCACCATGTTGATGGCAATGCGGTGCCCTTCATCTGTTAGTTGAACACCATAGTATTTTTTGTAATCTAGTAGTCCACTCTCGGATAGGCGTTTTGCCATATCTGTGACGGATGGCGCGACAATATTCAATGCCTCTGCAAGGGCATTGGTGGAGACACGCTCCGATGATTGTTGTAGGGTATACACCGCTTTCAAGAAGTCTTCGACTGATTTTGTGGTTTGCGTCATGATGATCCCAGCGAATTTTTTGTCAGGATAACATATTTTTTGACCAAAAGTGAATTGTTTATTCGCTTAATTCGAGTGTAGCTAAAACGCAAAACAAACTATAAAGAGACGCAACTCAAATTATCATGATGTATACCCTGACAGACATTACATATTCACAACCATAAAAAAGGTAAATTCTCCGCTAAGATGATAAGCGAGGGTCAACCTATAGATAGCTCTAAACAGATCGCTGCTGATTATGCAAAAACAAAGCATCACCGCATTCGCAATATTATTATCTTTGATAGGCGGTCTTTTGGCGGTGCCTGTTGTGTTGGCTGTCCCTGTCCCGAGTGTTTCTCTTGATATGCCAGCAAATGTTATGATCGGTGCTGATTTCACCTTTACTGCAACATTCGATAATATCGCAGCATCTGATGTCGGTTATGGTCCTTTTATTGACCTAATTATCCCATTTGATGGAAACGATGGTGGGAATGGCACCGATACGCCTGATGGCATCGATTTTGTGGATGCGACTTATCAAGGCAATCCTGTTGATAGCTTCGAATTCACATTTCCTGCTAGTGGTTGTGTCCAGCATCCCCTACTCGAAAACACAGATGAAACATCCAGAGAAGTGTGTGGAACGCCGGGTGATAAATTGGTCGTTTTGGAACTGCCCTTCGGGTCTTACGGACCATCACAACCGCCGATTGAGGTTGATGTCAACGCGACGATGAGTTCGCTTGCCGATGCCAATGTGCCTCTGTCGATTAGTGCGCGTGGAGGTTTTCATTTGGGCGCGGATGCACTGAATAATCCTTGCTGCGATTTGCCCGTGGTTAGCCCCAACACATCTGTGCCGATTCGACCAACAGCTGTCAATATCAACAAAACTACCCCATTAACCGAAGAAGAAACCGTTAGTGGACCCAACTTCGAGCAAGAATGGGCGATCACAGTTGATTTGGTTGAAGGGCAAACTGTTGCAGACTTAATTATTACAGATTATCTACCCAATAATGTGGTTGTGGTCAGTGGTAGTGTGAATGTGAGTCTCGGTGCGGGTGTCACGGCGACACCAACAGGCGGAACGGTGACATTACCTGCTGCCATGCCTGCCAATGCACCCAATAATCAGCTCACGGTCGAATTCACTAGCATCACAGGTAGTGATGTTGAAAACGATGTGGAAATCACATTTAATTTTTACGCGACAGACGTTGATGCCAACGGTAACGATGTGCTCAACCCGAATAGTGGTGGTGAAGCTGTATTAGACAATACGGCTGATGTGCAAGGTAGTTGGACACCTGACGATTTCCGTGACCCTGCTAGTACAGATAATTTAGCATCGGGTCTCTGTGTAACTTGTACAGGTAATGTTGCGCCATTCACCAAAGCAATTGCTGCACAAAAAACGTTAGTTTCTGGTGGACCTGTAGCAGCAGGTGCGACGCTTCGTTATCGGGTTAATTTCCAAGTTTCGGACTATTTCACATTCGATGATTTGATTCTGACAGATGTCATCGCCGATGGACAACAATTTAACCCTGTATTTGCGCCGACTTTTGAAATTCAGGAACGGGGCACGACTTACACCGGGAACTTTGCAGTGGGTACCGATTTAATCGTCGATACCTCTCAAATAGGGAATGATACTAATCCAGCAACAGATGGCAGTACAACGCTCGAATTTCGCCTTTCGGATGCGTTGATTGGCGCAGGCGATGATGGCATCGTACAAGGCGGGCGGGCTACCCCACTGGACACCAATTCCGCCGAGGGATTCATCATCTATGAAACGATTGTGCAAGATACGTTTACAGATACCTATCCATCCGGCGATGCTAGTGTTGATCTAGGCGACACATTAACCAATCAGGCGGAAATTGATGGACAAATACTCGATAACAACACGCTGTTGGCAACTGGCTACAGTCGAGATGATGATCAGACAGAGGTAGAGCAAGATGTCGAACGCGGCAGTTTGACGAAGGTACTTTTTGCCATCAATAATACGACCTGCGGTACCTGTCAGGGTGAAGAAATCCTACCGGGAGATGAGGTAACATTTATCATCACACAAGAATTTAACAGTAGCGACTTTGAAAATCTCATCTTGACCGACTTCTTATCATTACCCGTCTTCGATGTCACTGAATTAACAACATTCAATTATACGGTGAGTGGCGCACTGCCCCCTGCTGGAACGGCACAATTTTACACAGGCGATACATTGTATAACCTAATGGTGGCAAATGGCGTAACAGCAGGCACACGCCCCGTTATGACGACGGACACAGTCGCCAATAGCGTCTCATTTGATTATGGGACATTTGATGACCCCACCAATACTTCAACTGAAATCAATATTGTGTTGACGCTCACTGTTCAAGATACGCCGTATGCCGACGAATTGAGGCTGACGAATCAGGCACAATCAGCATCCGGTTCTACGAATTCTGGTAATGATGATGACAATACCAGTTTTCAGATGATTTCTTTACAACCCATCTTGACGACGCGCAAAGGTATCGTCGCAACAGATAATACCAACGCACAATTCACACAAACACCTTCTGCACCCTCAGGCGTGACCTTTAATGCGCCGGGAAGTTCTGTGCCATTCTCGGGAACAATCAGCTCAAATGGATTAGCGGCAAACCCTGTTGATAGCGACCTCACGCAAGCAGAAGCTGGCGATACAATGACCTTCGCGCTTATTCTTGAGAATCGAGGCACATCGGATAATGGCGCATTCGATATTGTGGTTCAGGACTCGCTCCCTGCTGGCTTCATCATTCCGCCGGGTGGACTCAATTTGAATATCAGCGTTGGTGATGGTTCCCCACCCCCCGGTGGATTTATTCCGCTTGATGGCGGTGATGCCAGTGACATTTTCGGTAGCGGCATTGAAATTGTAGACGATGTGAATCGCGGCGCATGCGGACCCTATCACGCAACAGATGGATCGAATATTCTCGTAATCACCTATGATTTGATGATTGATCCAACGATTGCGGTGCCTTCTGTTTTGACCAATGGCGTTCAAATATCGAATTATTCTAGTATTGAGGCAGGTCGGCAATATGCCTTTGCCCAAAGCCTACGACAACGCGATATTGCGCGGGCAGCGATGGTTGGCGCAAGTTTACTCAGCAATGATGACGACGATGATGATGATTCATCCTCCGAAGATACAACAGCAACAACCGTTGCGAGTGTTCAATCACAAACAACAGACTTGATTTTGGATAATTCTGGTTTTGCAGACTGGACGATTACGCTCGATAACACCAGTGGCGCAGACTATAGCGACATCGAAATTCTGGCGACTCTGGCAGATGGACTTGTAGCGATTGATGTCACCAATACAAGTGGAACAGTTGTCATCAACGGGCAGGTGATTACGCTAACGCAGGATGTTCTAGTTGTTGGTGATTCCATCACATTGACGATCCGATTGCAACTTGATGGTAACATAACAGACGTGAATGCCTTCCTCAGCACCTTGATTATTCGGGGCAATGGGTTTGAAACAGTGGCGACCAATATGCAGCTTATTAGCAACATCGCAACGTTGCCGACAACGGGTCAATCACGTTGGAGCAAGTGGCACGATTTAGTGTTCCGTATCATCCGGTGATGTGTTGATGCGATGCAACACATAAAGCAAATCCCCCACTGCTTGCCGCAGAGGAACATTGTTATTGCCTAATTGGGACATGCGCCAAGCAACCGTTTCAATCGTTTCATCGGGGTGTGCATCCATAAATTTGTAAAACAGCATCTCGACCCGACGCGCATAATGTTTTTCTTCTGCGCTGCCTTCTGGTGCATACATACATTCGACAAACGCATTGGTCAAATCTGTGAGTAACGCAGGGTCTTTGATGGGGCGAGGGTCTTCAGACATGGTATCACCATCTCATTTTAAGTGGAAAGAAACACAACAGCCCAAACTTCAGGCGACAGAACGAGACCCATTACTAACAACGCTTGGAAGTGGGTCTCCTGCTTGTTCGTGAGCTGGGAGACCCAAAGCAGAGGTGATGTTCCCAGTAATCCACCACGACGTAACATCGCAGCATAATGGCTAATCGGTTCGCTCTTATCACCTGAGATTTAGGCTGTTGGTACATCCATTGTAGGGCTATTTAAGTGTTCCTGCAACGCTTCATCGGCTGCGAAGCGCACTGCTAGAATATGCTCACAGGGTCCACGATTCATGATATTTTCGCGGAAAAAGGCACATTGACATTGTGCAAATCGAATCCGCGCTTCTCGGTCTACGGCGACAAGCACCTCGTATTCGTTCTCTCCATCAACGACCAAACCATCAGTTTTAGTTTCATTGACGCGCACATCAGAGGGATATATTTTCTGGATAGTGACATGCCCCTCATCGACAAATGCTTGTGCCTGAGCAATGCGCGGATCAGGTGCGAAAATCGTATCCATGTCGATAGGTTCAGGGAACAATTCACGCGAGCGATATTTTCGGCTGACCGGATCGTACATCACACGCCCAGAACGCGACAAATAAAATAATGCGGATTCCACTGATTGACCATCCAACAACGTATGTGCTTCGATGTCTTTTTGGCTGCCGGAAAGGTGCTGCGTCAGATGACTATAAACTGTTGCCACAATTTCTGGATCAGCCGCTTGTTGGGATGCCATCAAGTCGAATGCACTACCAGCCGACCAATCATTCCGCACCCAGCCGGATAGCACCAGCGTGAATTTATAATTACCACAATGCGCGATATAAAAGTGCGGCAATCCCCGCCCTAGAACACCAATCGTCAGTTTATCAGCGTAGGGCAAAATGCGTAATAGCAATTCCAGTCGTTTGCGCCCCCACAAACGCACACTACGATCATAGCCTTCGTATTTCGTGTCTTTGAGCGTGAAACGCTGTTCCCAAGGTTCTAGTACAGCTTGGATATTTTCGCCATTTTTGAATTCAAAACGTAGCCCATGCGGCGGACGACGGGCGACGTTATCCATCAAGAAATGAATCACCGTGAGGAAATCAACCGGACGTACATGAAACGTAAAAGGATTCATGGTGAGCGCAGCTTGCACCTGCAAAAAGCCCTTCAGCCAACTATCCGGCAATTGGACTTTGTTTTCGAAATGCGCGTTAGTGGTGGCAGAAGAAATCTGCGTATCAACACCGAAGCCTGCCAACCCAACTTTGAAGCGCGTATCCCGCGAAGAACGCAAATCTTGCAGCGCATCCCGTAACGCAAAGGTGAAATCAATATTGGTGGTGCCGTAGGTTGGTTCACCGATGACATCGAAGGCTTCTGTACGGGCAGATAAACGCGCATAAGCCGATTCATCGGTGCTGAATGCCTCGAAGAAGATTTCATCAGGATGAACTGTGATTACGGGGTCAAGCACCCAGAAGTTGAGGTCTTGCCGAAAATCCCCCAAGATGACTTCATGCAATCCCGCCATCAATTGACGCATGAGAACAGGCTCCTTGACGCGCCCCTCAAATGAAACGGGCAAACGGCGCAAATTGGCAGCAAAATCTAGCGCAGAGCTATTGAGTGTTGTGGTGACGGCTGTGCGAAAATCGTAGGCTAATGTAACTTCCATGATTTATTCTTCCGAATCCACTATTTCGTATTTGTCGGCATCTGTATATCGTCGTTCCCATTCGTCACAACAAGCATCAATGAAATCCCCTGTTTCTACGAATACTTTAGTCAAATTATTCATATAATCTTCCCAACTTATTTCAAAACTGGAACCCATCCCACCTAACCTCTGCCATCTTCGGTTAGTTGTTGTATCTATCATAGAATCATATGCAGGATCATCAAATACAGTTTCAATTCGCTTAGGCTTATTATGAATCCAATAATCCCTATACTCCCAAACCTGCTCACGTTCGTCAACATACCAAAATGTACGAAATGCTTTTGTTAAGGTGCTCTGAGGGTACTCGTTTGCCATGTATGCGAATATCCTCGCCAAACGCCCACCTTGTTAGCTTAATATTGTTAGCAGGATCAGATTTGTATTTCTTTATGTTCTCTTCGTCAAGTTCAAATAAGTCAGCTATACCTTTACTCGCATGTTCACCGGACGAGTAGAGAAGCAATGGCACATATTCAGCAAAAAAGCGTCTTGTGAAATCAGCTTTAGCGTGATTGCTGTCCCTATCACTTTCACTTTCTTGCATATAATACCCATCAAATGTGACTGCTTGAATCAACGCATATTGTGCGTTTCGCAAGAGTCGTATGGCATCTAACAATCTAGTACGCGAGAGAGTAAGTTTTTCAATCGTTTCATTATCAACAAGAAATTGTCGATGCCATTGGAAATTTGGCTCAAGTAAACGATTTAGCACTTTGAGGTTAGGGATGCCTGACAATAGCTCCTTTTCTCTCTCTTTAGATAAGGGGACTTCAACCATGTTGATTACAATATCTGCCATCTATTTATCCCTCTTAGTATGAATCGTCATGACCTGATGTATATCAAGGCTGGCATCGGCGGCGAACAGCACAAAGTCAATTTTAGGGTCGTATTCATAGACACGCTGTTTGAGGTCGGGTGCTTTGTCCATCAATTCGACCACACCCTGATAGCCCTGAAATGAGACATCATATTGCACGATGCCATCTTCTTGTGCTGTCGTCTGAATATAGATGAAACCGCGCCCCAGCCGCATATAGCTTTCATAGGCGAGTTTGTAGAGTTTGGCAATATCCGCACGAATGAATTCTTGGATTTCGTGCTGCCAGATTTCTACTGTGAAGACAATATCGTGGTCATGCCCATTGTGGTGATGGTGATGGTCGTGATCATGATGATGGTGGTTATGTGTCATGTGATTTGATCCGTTTCTTTCAAACTTGCTTTAAAGCCATCAGGATAGCGCGTCTCCCATTCGTGGCGCAGTATCCCATAGCCTAAATCATCGTAGTATTCATCTTGCCATATACGCGCATCGCGAAAGCGGGCTTCCAGTTGATAGCCAAGTTTTTCCGCGAGTCGCTGCATCCCTAAATTGCCTGACCAAGTGCGAATATCCAAACGGGCAAAGGTCGTTTCTGTGCGCAACAGATAATCGCTCCATAAGCCGAGTGCTTCATAGCCATACCCCTTACCCCAATGCGCCGGATCATAGATGCTGATGCCGATAGCTGTCCAATAGGTTTCGATGCTGATCCAATAGCGCGAAACCATGCCGATCAATTCGTCAGTTTCAAGGTCAGCAATGACGATTTTTTTCCGCAACGGCGGAAAGTTATGGTGTTTGATTTGCAGGCGTAATTTATCAATCACCCGTTCAATGTCTTCGTCTTCCATCGCTGGCAGGAAGGGGCTATCCAGTTCTTGCCATTTATGTCCATATGTCAGCCAATAAGCATAAGAATCCAGATCATCTAAGCGAAAATCACGCAGGTTGATTTTCCCACCACTGAGAAAAAACATGGTGATTTACCCTGCCTCAACTTCACTGAATGCGGTCTGTAATCGCAGGTAAGCGACCATCACATCATCAGATATGGCGCGTTTACCCTGAAAATCCACGATGTCCCGCAGATGTGGCAATATTTGTTGAGCGTATTGTTCACCTTGCCACGCTGCATTTTCGAGGCAGGCAAGCACTTTTTTCTTGGTATTGATTTTGGTTCGCCCTAATAATAATGACCGGAACATACGCAAATTCTCGATGACACGATTAGCAGATTCATCACCGCCTTTACTGAGAATATCTAGCGCAATCAGATTGACATAAATATCCGGGGATTCCATCAATTCAAGGATGCCTTCTGATGAAGCCCGCCATGCTTCATGGTGCTTTTTAGCGAGATAATTCAAGACGGGATTATGCCGAAGTTGCAATTCAAAACTGCCGATTTGGAAGGCGCGAATCCGGCTCATGACATTCGCAGCATGACGCACATATTTTTCTGGTGATCCATCGTAGAGGCGGTTAAACCGCGCGATGATTAATGCACTGGTCGCTTCGATGGTTTCGCGGGCTTTTTCGTCGGGTTTGCGATAATACGTCACGGGTGGGTAAGCCTGCCAGACTAATTGCTGCAATTTAAGCATTTGTGTGTATGTGATGTAATCCAGCAATTCTTCGTCACCATGTTGTGTTGCCAGATCAAACAAGTCAGGTGGCAAATCTTGTATATGATGCTCGACAAAATCCCGCATGGATTCAGGATAGCGTTTATAGATTTCTGTTGCGACATCCGGTTCGAGATACCATCGCCAACCCCATGCCCGCCCAGATGGCTTGGGGGGTGGGGTGTAGAATTGCATCTTATAGAGAAACCCTTCTTCGGTTTCGACAATTTCCAATAATTTTCGTAGTTCTTTGTTCCAGCGTCGGACATCAAATAACCAGAACAGCAACCGATGGAAAGTACCCCACGCTTCATCACGTTTAACCATATCTAATAAGTGGTCGCGTTGCTTAGAATTGGTCGTGATCCAATTGGCATTTTCATGACAACCCCGAGATTTTCCGGTATATGCGGGTGCGCTTGGGTCGATTTGACGAATTGCAGCAACTAAAAAGTCCGAATGGCAAAAAGAAATTAGCCCTTAATCAAGAAGTAGAGTAGTTTATGTCGAAACCACTGGTTTATGTTACGCGCCCCATTCCAGAAGCAGGTTTAAAGCTCATCCATGAAACTTGCGATGTTCGAATGTGGGAGGGGGATTTACCTGTCCCACGTGATACATTGCTAGAAGAAATCAAAGAAGTGGATGGCTTGTATTCTTTGCTAACAGAGAAAATTGATAAAGAAGTCATGGCTGCTGGCAGAAATCTCAAGGTCATCAGCAATATGGCAGTTGGCTATGATAATGTTGATGTTCCAGCAGCGACACAGCACAAGATTCCCGTTGGTAATACACCCGGCGTTCTGACCGAAACCAGTGCAGATTTTGCTTTTGCCTTGTTGATGTCGGCTGCCCGTCGACTCAGCGAAGCAGAACATTACGTCAAGGCGGGCAAATGGCAGACATGGAGTCCGACGTTATTGTTAGGGCATGATATTCATCAAGCGACATTGGGCATTATCGGCTTGGGTCGGATTGGACAAGCAGTCGCCCAACGTGCGCGCGGGTTTTCCATGCGAATTTTGTATCATGGTGGTAGTGATGAAGCCGCAGCCCGTCACCTTGGCGCAGAGAAAGTGTCGCTGGAACAACTGCTGGGTGAAAGTGATTTCATCAGTGTGCATACGCCACTCAATGAGGCAACACGGGGATTCATCAGCACAGAAGAATTCAAGTTGATGAAGTCCAATGCGATACTCATCAACACAGCGCGCGGACCGGTTGTTGACCCAGATGCCTTGTTTGATGCACTCAGTAGCCAGAAAATTTTCGCGGCAGCATTGGATGTCACCGACCCAGAACCCATACCAGCCGATCATCCATTGGTTTCTTTGGATAATTGCTTGATCGTACCGCATCTCGCTAGTGCATCATTTGCGACACGCAATAAAATGGCGGAGATGGCAGCACAAAATCTGCTAGCTGGTTTGCGTGGTGAACATCTGCCCAATTGTGTTAACCCAGAAGTTTATGAAAACGACTCATGAAAAAAACGCTGATCTGGTTCATCTTTTTATCTTTCTTCAGCCTACTCACAGCCCAAGCACAAAATGATTGTGGCATTGCGGATAGCATTCAATATCCTGTGGATACGACTGTTTTTTCGCTGGCTCAGGATTATGGTGTTCCGAGTCCACGTCATCAGGGGCGGTATCACACAGGTGAAGATTGGCATGGTGGACGCGGGAGTACGTTTGGGCAACCGATTCGAGCAGCCGCAAGAGGCATGGTGATGCTCTCGTCACCGAATGCGTGGGGACGTGATGGTGGCGTGATTATTTTGCGCCATAATTTCGCAGATGGCTCAACTGTTTTTACGCAATATGGGCACATCACGCAGGATGAAACGGTGCAATTTCCTCAGCCATTAACTTGCGTCGAAGCAGGTGAAGTCATCGCTGTCATTGGCGATTCGCGTCCGGCACCGCATTTACATTTTGAGGTGCGTGTGGCAAATGGTGATACGCCGGGACCCGGCTATTCATGGGCATCACCTGACAATTTGGGTTGGCGTGATCCGAGCAATTTCATCACCAATATGCAAAGCCGTTTGAATCCCGCGAGTGCATGGAACATCACACTCAATAATCCAGAAATTGGGCTGATTACCCCGCCACTTGTATTGGATGACAACAGCTTGCTTTACTTCGATCAAAACACGATACGCCGCGCTACCTCTGATGGGCGGATTATGTGGCGATTGACGCTACCGCAAGCCGCCGTTGGCATCACGGGTTTTCAGGGGTTTCCATTGGCGACATACGCTGATGGCACCATGCAGATTATCGCCATCGAAGGCAGTTTGGGCGAATCGTGGCGCACTAATGAATCATTGACTGGATTTCCACTGGTAGCGAATGATTTGATTCTTTTTCCAACTGATGACCAAGCAATCGTCGCATTGGATCGAGAACGGCGTAATGTCGCTTGGCGGACGGAGAACGTCCCCCCTCCTGTGCGCTGGCATCAAGCAGATAATGGCATCATCGGCATTATGACACAAACCGATGAAATCATCACCCTATCCCCTGAAGGGCAAATGCTGGATCGGGCGACATTGCGCGAATTGGGCAGTCTAGCAACAGGTTTTGATGGATCACTCTTGATCTATAGCAGAGGCGGTTTGTGGCAAGTTGACCCAACAGGCACATGGTCGGTTTTCTTAGAGGATGCGCCAGCCGGTGGTTATCAGGGGGGCATCGTCACGACAGCAGAAGGCACACTGGTTTTGTTCGATGGTGAGACATTGTACAGCTATTCGCAGGATAAAGCCTTGTTGTGGCAAGAACCGATTAACGATGTTGAAGGCAAGGTCGAATTGGCGGATTATGGGAATGCCCTGCTGCTGATTAGCGGCACAGGGGATGTCGTCGTGATTAATAAATCCGGCGGTGCGTGTAATCGCATCCAAATTGCAGGGGATGACCGCGCACGATTATGGCATAATCTCGGCTCTGATGGGATTCTGCGGGTTGCAATTGGCGATCAGCTTTTGGGCTTGGATTGGGGTCAGCTTACGCGGGTGTGCTGAGAGGCTACACCCTTCGATATAATTAATTTAGGTAAGTTGCAATTTATATTGAAAAGGGCAATATGTTAAAAAGTATCCTAATTGGGAGCTTGATTATATTATTTGGCGCATTAAGCATTGTTGCACAAGATTTACAGCATGAAATAATTGTTAATACCGAAGTGATGACAAGTATTGATGATGGAAATTGCTCTCTAATTGAAGCAATAACAGCCGTTAAATTGAATCGTCCATCAGGAGATAAAGGCGGTGAGTGTATTCCAAGTCAAGAAGAACCCATAATTTTGTTACAATCCAATACATCATATGTAATTTCAGAAGTCAACAATACCACAGAAAATGGTATCAATGGGCTGCCGCTAATAGATGTATCTGTAACAATACGTGGGAACAATGGAACAACAATTGTGCGTGATAACAATTCGGATGACTTTCGATTTTTTGAAGTTTCCGAACTTGGCAGCTTATATCTTGAACAAATCAATTTTGAAAACGGTGCGAGTGCTAAAGGTGGAGCTATATTCAATATGGGTGACTTATCTTTGAATGATACTTCCTTCATATCTAATAGTTCGACAGAAGCGGGCGGTGCAATTTACAATGCGGGTCAGATTAACGCTATTGATGTCGAATTTGAGGGAAATCGGTCTTTCCCACAACAATTGCAAATAGAAAACCCTGAAACAATTGTAGAATTTGCAGGCGGTGCAATTTTTAATGGTTTAGACTCAACGGCACTTATTAGAGATGGATCATTCAAGGATAATGGAGCTAGAGGATATGGTGGTGGCATCTTCAATCTTGGAACTGCCATCATACATAATTCTGAATTCTCGGAAAATAAAGCTCTTCGTGGTGGCGGTGTGTATAGTTGGGAGCTTCTAAATCTATACAACACGACTCTACACAATAATGAATCTCTACATATAGGTGGTGGAATTGATAATTGGGGAATTGCATTTGCTACAAATGTGGAAATTAATGCCAATTCTTCTACTTGGGGTGGCGGTATTTCCAATAACAACTGGCTTACTCTTGCGAATGCTACAATAACGAACAACACTTCAGATTTGATTGGAGGGGGAGTATATAATAATGGAATATTATTATTAGAGAATACAAATATCATAGAAAACCAGAGCGATGATGGGGGAGGAATTTATAATTTGGGTGAAATACTCATGGATGAACTTTCCTCTATCGTAGATAACACCGCAATAAATGGATCAAATAATTTAGCTGATTTAGACCCACAAAACTAAAGTTACAATCATGCCATCATTCGGGGCATTGAGAAAAAAGTCGATATTAAGTAGAACGTCGCTTTCAGGGTTATGGGCGACGTTTTTTGATGCAATTGCGATTGCGCCAAAAGTCTTGCTTAACAGGATAGGGCTAATCGGGTATGATATGCACGTTTTTTCTGATTGAATTGGAGTTTAAGATTTATTATGGATCGTACATTACAGAAGCGTGTCACATTTGTTTTTGGCATTATCTTGGCAGTTGCGATGGCTCTCAGCTTGGTTCTGCCCCTGTTATCCCAAAATGCGGGTTTACACACACAGGCTATCCCAACTGATCAACCGACCCCAACACCCCTCCCACAAATTCAAGATGTGAGCGATATTAACTTTGATGAAAGTTATTTGCATCCCTCTGGCTTATATACGGTTGCTGTGCCATCAGAATGGACAGTTGCTAATAGCTACGCCAATTTCAATGAAGCGCAAGTCTCTATCGAACATGCACCTTCGAACAGCATCACGGAAGTGCGGGTGATGGATGCCGATATGCCGCTTGAAGCTGTTGAAGATTTGGATAATCTGTTTACATCGGGCTGGCTGGAAAGTTCATGGCGCAGTTTTGCATCATGGGAAGAAACCAACCGCTTTGTTGAGGATGGTGAGCATATCATGTCATTCAACCTTGAGCTGAACAATCGCAATTTCATCGCGCGCCAAAAAGCATGGTTCGATGATGACTGGACATATATCGTGCGGGTGATCACACCTGATCTCGGCTCTGATATGCTGCTGTTCGTGCTGGATGGTGTGAGTGATAGCCTAGAACCCAATGCACAATTTGCTGATACACCTATTTCGTGGAGTAGTTATTTTGATGACACAACCCGTCATATTATTCGCTATCCACAGGACTTCAGCGTGACAGATTCCGCCGTTGGCGCACCTGCAACCATTGTTGGTGATGGTATTGCTATGCGCGTGGAAACTATTGCTGGCGCGATTTCTGATGAAAGTGCTGCTCAAGATTGGGTTACATCATGGCGCAGCGATGCAGAAATTCAGACAGTGGAACCTGTAGAATCCGACGGCTATACAGGTTATCTGGTTTCATACTCGCTCATGACATTAGACGGTGAATCTGAAGCAGGTTTGGCGATGATATTAAATGGTAGCAACGAACAGGTTCATGTTGCCAATATGCAAGTCGCGAATGAATCCAATGATTTGCTAGATGACACAGCGTTCCCGGATGGAAATGCGTATCGTGAAATCATTGAAACATTCACTGTGCTACCAGATACTGCGGTTGCAACAGCCGAATAACAGCAAAAGTTAGAAAATTCAGACGGACAAACGCGAAAGTTCGTCCGTTTTTGACTTGCCACGTCACAATCCACACCCTAAGATTGAAGAGTATTTTTCAATCCAAATTAGGTTTATTACATGATTACCTATGTTATAGGCGATATTTTCCTGAGTCCTGCACGAACACTGATCAATCCTGTGAACACCGTTGGCGTGATGGGAAGTGGTTTAGCAGGCGAATTCAAGCGTTTTTACCCTGAAATGTTCGATGAATATCAAAAACTATGCGAAGAAGATGCCTTCGACATTGGCAATCTCTTCCTCTATCGAACCACCCATAAATCTATCCTGAACTTCCCTATCAAAAAGCATTATCGTGCTAAAGCGAAAACAGAGCATGTTGAAGCGGGATTACAGAAATTCCTCAGTATCTATGCAGAGCAGGATATTACCTCAATCTCGTTTCCGGCGTTTGGTAGCGAAGATGACGATTTAGATTGGGATCGTGATGTACAACCGTTGATGGAATCATATCTTGATCCTCTGCCAATTTCTGTGTACATCCATTTGAATCATCTTCCGAATCCATTTGAGCCAGCGCACCGCAGTGTTCGAGCTATCCGCAAATGGTTGAATACGACACCACAAGCTATCACATTTAAGAAATTCTGGTCGGATATTACGCGCGCCCTCAAATCTGATTCCAAACTCAGCACGTTGGGCGACGAAAAACAAGATTATCGGATTCTGATATCACAGCGTAAAGGCAGGCGCAAACCCAACCTGATGATCCGCCCTAATAACAACCCAAAACCAGAATTTGTCGCGGAATCATCGTTGCAGGATTTATGGGGATATATTCAACGCACAGGATTTGTTTTGCCATATAACCTGCCGGGGGGTTTGAGCCAACATGCACCGTATCTATTTGGCTTATTGAGTAAGCTCCCTTATATCAGTCCGGTTCTGTTGTGGACTGTCGGTGGTGAACCAATTATCGGTTTGCAATACATCCCGCCTGCACCCAAGAATGATGCAGTTGATACAATACCCCTTGATTCCGTTAATTCATAAGGAATATTCTCGATGCCAAGCCCTCTAAACATTTTCATCTCCTACGGACGTAAGGATGCGCGTGAGCTTGCATTTCGTCTGCGCGATGATTTGCAAAATCTAGGACATAGCGTCTGGTTAGATGTTGAGGAAATTGCAGGCGGCGCAAGCTGGTCTGAAGAGATTGAACAGGCGATAGAACATTGTCATGTTGGGTTGGCATTGCTGAGTAAACATGCGTATGATTCGCGGTGGTGCCGAGCGGAACAGATGCGTGTGATTCGTAAAGGCAAGCGGTTGATTCCGATCCGTGTGCAACGTGATGCAGAACGCCCTCTCCATCTGGAACATATCAATTATTTAGATTTCTCCGATCTTGAGCGATATGATGATATGTTCCGCGACTTAATTACGGACATCACCGCAGGGCAAGCATTTCGCATTCCGGGCGATATAGTCGAAGAAGCCACCACAAAATCACCTTTTAAACCAAGTAAAAGGCGTATTGCCAGCCAACACGGTGAAAAACGAAACGCGCCTGCATTTCGTCGACAGCTCGCTCGCCTACGACGAGAAGATTGGTTGGATACACGGTATTGGTGGCCCTATTTCCTATTTTATTTCACCAGTGTACAAGATGTTATTGCTATCCTTGAACAAGAAGAATTACACTCCAAAGTAGATCAAGGTGGCACATTCAATGTACGCTGGGATAAGTTCGTGCGGCTGGATTTCCGTCCACGTACCCCCGCCCTCTTTCGTAATGAAGGCATTCGTCCCCGTTCGCACCACGCAGATGAACGCTATGCACCCATTCCCGTCTATCTGTTATTTGATATGGAGGCGGTGATTTGCCATCCAGACTCAAGGTTCAGTGATGGCAATCCTGAAAAAACAAAGAAGACATTTAAAACACCGGGACATTTCCAAGAAATGCCATTCGACCAAATTTATCATGATTCTTGGTTCATGCCCGATGAGCGCGAAGAAGTCATGAAATGCCGCGAAGCACAGGTGGTTATACCCGATAAGCTCGGATTAGAGAGTCTGCAATTCATCTGGTTACGATCAGCAGCAGAGTATGAGACATTGCGCCAATTGCTGCCAGATGAATTATGGCACAAATGGCACACCAAAATCACCTGTCGGCAAGATTATCATCTATTCAATCATAAATGGGCGTATATTGAAGAAGTATCGCTTGAGCCAGGTGCAATGCAGTTTCGCTTTCATTTGCCAGAACAAGCCCCTGATACAGGCGTTTTCACAATCCGGATCACAGTGGAAACCGAGCAAGGACAGCATTATCAATGGGAGCAAGCCGATTGGATAGTCGAGGATATGCTGTATTTCGCATTACCTGAGCCACTTGAACAATATTCCGTCGAGGTCACTTTAGATAATGATTTAGCATATGCAGGTCAATTCACAGGTCAGACCGCTTTATTCTAAGTCAAATGAAAAACGCACCTAGATTGGTGCGCTTTCATTGTGAGCTAGCTCGATGAAACAGGTTCTTGTGTTTCTGCCGGGATTACAGTAGGTGCTGCGGGCTGAAGCGTCGGTTGAGCATTGGCTGGTGCCGCAGGTTCTTCAGCAATTGTGCCTGCACCTGCGCCGAGTGTTGAGGGGTCTACACCACTCGCGGGTGCAATGGGTGCATTGGGATCAATATCTTCAACACAACGGAAGCCAATATAACGTGGAAAATCGGCTTCAGGGTTATCTGGTGCAGGGACGAATGATTGACGGTGAACTGTACGTGCGAAGAAGGGTAAGGCATCCCAAGAACCACCACGCAGCACTTTTTCCACACCTGTGGGTGGACCTGCTGGGTTTTGTACTGGTTGTTGTTGTGAAGCCTGCTGGCTATAGTAGGCTGGGTTGTACCAGTCATTGACCCATTCTGCCACATTGCCTGCCATATCGAGCGCATTATAAGGACTGATAGCAGATGGGAAGCTACCCACTGCGACGGGCACACGTTCACCTGTTGCTGGACGACCTGTTTGGGCAAGTGCAGGATTCCATTCATTCCCCCAAGGGTAAATTCGACCATCATCACCCCGGGCTGCACGTTCCCATTCCGCTTCTGTTGGCAAACGACGACCAATCGCGCGGCAATACGAATCTGCACCATACCATGTCACAGCATATGCAGGGTGAGCAGCTAGATTTCCTTGTACGGTATACGTTGCACCGTTAAAAATAATCACTGCGTCTCCGGGGCGTTCATTGCCTGTCTGAATACAGATGAAACCACTACAACCATTTAGATGAGTTTGACCTTGTGATTGAAGGTGATTTAGAAAAGATGCGTATTGCGAGAAAGTTACCTCAGTAGATTCAATACGATAATTGGGTAATTGTACTTGGAATGCGGGTGTTGAGTCTTCACCATAAGATAATTGGCAGTTACCTGCGTCACGCTCTACACATTGATTGACCGCAATTAATACCTCGTCAGGTGTTGTACCCATCTCAAAAACACCACCCTGTATCACCACTGTTGTACTGGGAACACCAACAAGTGCTTCTGGTAATTGATTACCTGTTGGGTCAACAACACTGACTCCAGTGCTTGAACCGGTTGTCCCCGCGTTTACACCACCTGTTGCGCTATTCGCCTGTACACCCAAACCCGCTTCTTCGGCAGCTAAACCTGCGCTATTGTTAGGGACAACTTGTACTGGTGTCGCCACAGTTACGGCGGACGATTGCGCCTGTCCATCATCTCCGGCGTTTATTTGAACATCAGGTTCAGAGGTTGGGGTAGATGGTACGACAACAGCTACTGTTGTGGGGGTAGCAGGTTCAGGTGTCGCAGTGATCACAATCGGTGCCAATGTTGGTTGGCTTGGATCATCAGTCGCCGTGACAACCATCACAACCTGCTCACTTGAGGTTACAACAATCGGCGTTTGTTCGGACAAGCTGCTTAAATCCAAGACGTTTGTCAAGGAAAGCGCAAAAAGAATCAAACCACCGCATAAAATTCCGGGTAGGAACCCCAGCAGCATCCATTGCCAACTACCGCTACCACCGCGTCTACTACCACCACCTAATCGACCATAATTCTGTGCCATACCTTACGACTCCTCAAATACCGAAACAAACGGGCTTAACTCAGCCCGCTTGATAATTGCTTAAGTTGTACAGGTATTGTTCTAAAACAGAATTGGCTTCAGTTCAAGATGGGGTTGTTGTGGCGTAGGTAAATAGCAGAAAACTATCACGCCAGACATAATATGAGTCAATGGAATTTCAGATTAACCAACACCATCAATATGTGAAACAATATTGCTAAAGATATTACCCACCGCAGGTCCAAAAATAGCCATCAATGCTATCATTGTGACGGCGACTAAGGCAAGCAAGAGTGCATATTCTGCAAGTCCTTGTCCTTCTTCGTCATCTGTGATTAGATAAAGAGACACTATCTTTATATTCAACATGAGTGCTTGCCAGATCATATTCTAACCTCACAACTTATAAACAGATGAATGACAATCCGTTGTTAGTTGAAAACTATCAACCACAATAAAATATGAATATAATTGATTATAACACTAAGAAGCCCATACAAAGCGTTAACGAATCAACATTTTTGTTACAGTTCGTTTATTCCATTAATTTAAGCAACACTATTTCATTTGTTTCGTAATTATTTTTGCCGAATATTGTAGTAATTCTTGACAAGCTATCGAGCAGTCGGTAGGCTTACCGAATACAGAAACTTGAGGTTTTGTTGTGATCAACGCAAAAGTCAATCCATCCACTACCAATACACTCCATGGTATTCGTCCAGTTAATTTGCAAACAGATTTAGCACCCTTAGCTGATCTGATTGAGCTGGTATTTGCCCGCGTGATGGATGATAGTGGTCGTGCTGCCATCCGTGAAATGCGCTATCTGAGCAAGATGGGTTTGGGGTTGAGTTTGTTGGGTCGCCTCAATGATCTCGCATTGGGTATCAGCAATGGTTTTGTCTGGATAGAAGATAATACACTTGTTGGCAATGTATCGCTGTATCCGGCACAAATTCCTCGACAAAAGGGTTGTTCGTGGATTATCGCTAATGTTGCTGTGCATCCAAGCTATCAACGCCGTGGTATCGCTCGACAGTTGATGCACAGTAGTATGGAACTCATCCGTCAGCGCGGCGCAAAACACGGCATTTTGCAGGTCGATGTCGATAATGATGCGGCAATTCCTCTGTATGAATCGCTTGGGTTCGTCAAGGAGCGTGCGTTTACCACATGGACACGCAGTAGCTATGCCAATACACCGGATAGCCAAGAACTCAATGATGTGTTCATCACGCGGCGACGCATGAGTGAATGGCAACAAGAATACGAATTGGCTCAAATCGTGCGTTCTATAGATATGGGTGGTATTGGTTGGCTCAAACCCCTAGAGACCGCTTCCTTCCACGCACCAATCTGGAAGCAATTTATTAAGTGGTTTGCTATGGGCAATATTGAACGGCTCATTGTTCGTTCTGAAGACGAACAGCAAATCCTCGCGAGTCTCTGGATCGAAAACACAATTGGCACTAGCACTATCCGCCTTACCTCGATGACGCATCCAGATTATCAAGGCTTGTATGATCGTGCGCTGTTGAACTCCGTATTGCGGCGTTTCCGAACATCCTCACTTGTTATTGAGCATCCTGCGGATGATGACATCATGGCAGCAATCTTACGACAAGCACAATTCCGCGTGAAGCGGTCTGTTTGGCATATGCGCTGGGATGTCACGTAGATTTTACAATTTGGTTGTACTTTTTTAGCACTTTTCCACGATAATTAAGATTAATAATTGATGCACCAACTCTTAAAGCACGCACATCAAGAAGCCGGGCGGTTTAATCATAAATACATTCGTACCGAGCACTTGCTGCTGGCTTTGCTACATGATCGACAACTAGGGCATAATCAGGCTGTTGAGCCACTAGGATTGACCTATACAACGATAGAAGCGGCTGTTGGGTCATTGCGTTGTCCGATATGTGCGGCGGAGGATACAATGGAACTCAGCGCAGCAGCAAAGCGGATTCTGGAACAGATTGACATGGATAAGCCAGCACAGATGATGATGCAATTGATTCATAGCTCATCAATGGTTCGCAAATTGTTGGCAGATTCACAAATTGACCTCCACCGGGTTTTAGACGCATTGCAAGATGTAAATGAGGACATTAAATGAGCGATACGATACTCATTGTTGATGATGAACAACGCATTATTGATCTGGCACAATTGTATCTGGAGCAGGATGGGTTCCGGTGTAAAAGCACCACAGATGGACTCAATGCCTTGAATGAAATCTTGGGCAACACGCCTGATTTGGTTGTGTTGGACATTATGTTACCCGGCATGGATGGTCTAGAAATTTGTCGGCGTGTTCGTGCAGAATCCGATGTACCAATAATTATGCTAACAGCCAGAAATGAAGACATTGATAAAATTGTCGGGTTAGAATTGGGTGCTGACGACTACTTAACCAAACCGTTTAATCCACGTGAATTGGTCGCACGAGTCCGTGCCATCTTGCGACGGTCAGATCGTAAATTGACAGCTTCATCAAGCAAGCCTCTTGAAATTCAAAACCTGTTCATTGACCCTGATAAACGCTCGGTCAAAGTCGATGGGCAATCTATCGATTTGCGGATGAAGGAATTTGACTTGCTGCTCACACTCGCAGAAAATTTGGAGCATGTCTTCAGTCGCGAGAAATTGTTGGATGTCGTCTGGGGGTATGATTTTGCAGGTGAAACACGCACAGTCGATGTGCATGTGGCACATTTGCGCCATAAATTGCAACAGATGCAGCCTTCCATAGAAACCGTATGGGGAGTCGGCTACAAGCTAGAAACAGGATGATTGATCTATGCGGTTGAAACTTGGTATACGCACCCAACTGCTCCTATCTTACGTTGTGCTACTCAGTATCGCGCTTGGTGTTATTGCGGTTTCGCTGTTTATCTTTTTGAGTGCGCGCCCTGCACCAACACAACCAACCTATAATCGTTTAGCTGCCATTCTTCAGGGACTTAGCCCCCGAAACCTGATTCAAGAAATGGGTGATCTTCGCCCAAATGCTCAACAATTCCAGAGTGCGTTACAAGAATTCGCGGATACCCGTAACGTGCGCGTTATCTGGTTGAATGTAGAGAATGAACGCCGAGCTACTGTGTTGTTTGATTCAGCACAAACCTTTCCTGTGGGCGATGAAATAAATTTCCGCGCAGAACAATTCAATAACAACAATTTACAGCAATATTTACAACCACAATTTCGCCAAGTCTACGGAAGCATCTATCAAAATGATGGGGATGAATGGCTCTTTGGGGGGATTATACAAGCTCCAACTGATGACCGACTTTTTCAGGGGCGACGCAGCTCTGATGTGACAAATTTATGGCTGGTTGCTGAACCACGTCCCAACGCATCGTTACAAGAGGTTTTAGCCACATTTGGGCAATCACTATTTTTCCCTATCATCCAAGCAGCTTTGATCGGCTTAATTATCGCAATTGTGATGGCATTTCTTACGAGCCGCAATATCGCACGTCCTTTACAGGCTGTCGCGGAGGCAGCCGGCGCGGTCGCCAAAGGCGATTATCATCAGGCAGTACCGATCAGTGGACCTAACGAAGTGCAAGAGGTCGCCGATTCGTTCAATCGCATGTGAATTTACGCTCCTTAGCG
>Ga0207422_1002528_pt1 | contig 23588 bp, 16 predicted proteins | sample MarCyaLeptolynsp_FD_187757 | JGI IMG/M metagenome (GOLD analysis project Ga0207422, IMG submission 187757) | Marine cyanobacterial communities from Panama - species 1 Leptolyngbya sp. (SPAdes) | ecosystem: Environmental > Aquatic > Marine > Unclassified | place: Panama: Panama City | collected... | reverse complement strand
ATGTGTCCCAGAGGCCGGGAACGAAAGTTGCGTTCGATAGGGAGTATCGGATGTTTGCGGGCCTAGGAAACAATCTCTGGCACGGCGGTGGTATCGAGCCCGTAACTACCACCGTGCCGAAATTCTCTCTTCTTCCGGTCGCGGCTTCGTCATTCCGCATGTGGTGTTATTCAACCCGCGCGGACTTTCCCGATCGCGTCTGTTTCGGCTGACCAACGGTTCGCGGCATTGACGCAACCCGGGAAGGCTGCACCTTTTTCCGCGGGCCTCCGTTGAGCGCGCTGACCCGGGTCGCGCCCTCTCGAAACTTGCGCGGGGAAACGCCGAACCAGGTCTTCACCGCCCTTGAAAATGTGCTCAGTTCGGAAAACCCGATGAGGTAGGCGATTTCCTTCATCGGAAGATCGGTGCCGCGCAGATATCTCTCTGCTGCAGAGCGCCGGATTTCTTCACTGAGCTTCCGGAAGCTGGTGCCTTCCTTTTCGAGTAGCCTTTGCACCGCTCTTTGCGACATGCCGAGTTTTGCGGAAATGTGCGGCAATGTGCAGGCACCGTGAGCCAGGTTCGTGGCAATCTCGTTGGCAATTCTGGTCAGCGGCGATTCAAGCTGGCCAAAACGGTCCAGTTCTTCCATCGCGGCCTTCTGAATGATTTCATATAGATGTGTGTCGCTCTGTCTGAGAGGGCGCGACAAGAGCGATCTCGGAATGAAAATCCGGTTGTGCGGCGCTCCGAACTTCAGCCGGCCCTGGTATTTCTTCTGAAACGCGGAGGTGTTTTGCGGGGCTGTCGTTGCAAGCTCAATGAGAATGGGCGGCACCTGCATATCAAGCGCGCGTTCTAATTGCTGGGTCGACCAACCGATCCGCGCGAACATGTTCTGCCGCCATTCGCCGCGGCCCTCCAGGATCTGCCATTCGACATAGCCACCTGTCTCATCTTCTTCAAACAACATGCGGTAGGCGTTGGTGCGGATTGGAATGAACTTCACCCAGGCGAGACAGGCGTCCCGCAGTGTCGGCGCGCAGGAAAACAGATAGTCGAAAATCGAAAAGCAACCGATGTCGACATTGTTGAACAGGTCGAACATGACAGCATCGTCGCCAAGGGCCTCAGCGACATGTTCAAACACGCCGTGCCATGCGGTGATGGGCACGACACCCTGGGGATCTTCAATAACGGAAAGGTCGAATTGATAGGTCTCAGCGATCTGTGGCCAGTTCAAATCGCTGTTTGAACTTATGTCGCGCAGGACTCGGAAAACGTCCGCGCGTGCCCATTCGCCTTCAAGCGACATGTTTTTCTCCGGCCAGCCCGTGCACAGTTATTGTGTGAACTGTGCATGACAAGACGGCGTGGATCAAGTTTTGTCCGACATTAGTCGCCGTATTTTGGACTGTGCAAGGAACCATCCCCTTTTTGGAGATGGTTCCCGCAATTTTACGCAGCGTCTTTAGTTGCTTGCTCTACTTTTGGTGGAAATTTTCCGTAAAACGATTCGTTCGCCTTCGCCATGTCGCGGAGCAATTTGTTCGGCTTGAACCGCGGGCCCCACTTGCGGGTGAATTTCTTGCAAAGATCCACGAAAGCAGGTGTTCCCATCATGTCGATATAGCTGAGCGTGCCACCCGTATAGGGCGCGAACCCAAAGCCCAGGATCGAGCCGACATCCGCTTCGCGCACATCAGTCAGGCAGTTTTCCTCAAAGATCCGGGCTGTTTCCAACGCCTGCATCACAAGCAAACGCTGCTTCAGTTCCTCGACATTGAAAGCCTCGGCCGGTTTCGGTTGGCCGGTGACTTCCGTGATACCGGGCCAAAGGCTCTTGTCTTTGCCCTTGTAGTCGTAAAAGCCCTTGCCATTCTTGCGGCCAAAGCGTTCCCGGTTGACGACCATCTCCTCAAGAATGTTGTCCAGCGGCCCTTCAACATATTTGACGCCAAGGTCTTTGCGTGTCGCGGAAACGATCTTCCATGCAAGATCAAGCGCGACCTCATCGCCAAGCGACAAGGGTCCGACCGGCATCCCTGCCATTCTGCCGGCATTCTCGATCATGGCGGCCGGAATGCCGTCGGCCAGCATCATCAGCCCTTCACGGATGTAGGTCATGACCACTCTGGAGGTGTAGAAGCCCCGGCTGTCATTGACGACAATCGGTGTTTTCTTGATTGCCTTGATGTAGTCGAGAGCCATCGCCAGGGCACGGTCGGAGGTACGTTTGCCCAGGATCACCTCCACCAGCATCATCTTGTCGACCGGCGAGAAGAAATGGATGCCGATGAAGTTCTTCGGCCGTTTCGAGGCCTGCGCCAGCGATGTGATTGGAAGTGTCGAGGTGTTGGAGGCGAAAATGGCGCGCGATTTCATTACGGCTTCCGCCTGCTCGGTGACGCCTTTCTTGATGTCCCGGTCTTCAAACACGGCTTCGATGACTAGGTCGCAGTCCGCAAGGGCTTCGTAGTCGACCGTCGCAGTAATCCGGGACAGCAGCTTTTGCTTCTGGTCCTCGCTTGCCCGGCCACGTTTGATCGCTTTGCTGATCAGCTCGTCGGAATGCGCCTTGCCCTTGTCGGCAGCTTCCTGGTCGCGGTCGATAAGGACGACATCGATGCCCGCACTGGCCGTGACATAGGCGATGCCCGCACCCATGAACCCGGCGCCGAGAATTCCGACCTTCTTGATCTTGTTCGGCCGCTGATCCACCGGACGGCGCGCCAGCTTGTTCAGCTCCTGCATGGAGACGAACAGCGAACGCACCATGTTGGCCGCTTCCGGGGTTTGAAGAACTTTGGCGAAATACCGGCTTTCCACCTGCAATGCGAGATCCATCGGCAGCTGCAGTCCCTCGACCACCGACTGAAGCAAGTACCGCGCGCCCGGATAGTTGTCATACGTCTCCCTGCGGTAGATCGCGTTCGCTGCGGGCCAGAACTGGAACCCTGCCGGCGAATACACCTTTCCATTGGGCAGCTTGAAGCCCTTTTTGTCCCAATCCTTGACCGGATCAACTCCGGCTTTCAGCAGTTTCTTCGCGGCGGCGACAAGTTTCTTGGTGCCGGTGACTTCGTCGACCAGTTTCATCTGCTTTGCCTGGGGAGCGCGCAGTGTTCTGCCTTGCAGCAGAAACTGCATCCCCTGCTGACCGTCGGTCATGCGCATCACACGCTGTGTCCCGCCGGCCCCGGGAAACAGACCAACCTTGACTTCCGGAAGCCCCATCTTGAGGCCTTCGTCGACCACGCGTGCGTGACAGGCAAGTGCAAGTTCGGTGCCCCCGCCCATGCAGGTGCCGGTAACGGCCGCAACGAACGGCTTGCCGCATGTTTCAAGCTTGCGATAGATCTGCGTCAGCCGCCGTGAACCTTCAAAAAGCGCCTTGGCAGCGCCTTCCGGATCGTTGCCACGCTTGATGTGAAACTCCTTCAGGAGGGCTTCCAGCATGGTCAGGTCGGCGCCGCCGGAAAAGGCATTCTTGCCGGACGTGATCACCGCTCCTTTGACGGCGTCGTCGCCCGTGACCTGATCGATGATCGCATCGAGTTCATCCATCACCGTCAGGTCGATGACGTTCATGGACTTGTCCGGCATGTCCCAGGTCACCAGGGCGATACCGTCCGCATCTGTCTCGACAGAAAAATTCTTGTAGCTCATCGAAAAATCTCCCTGTCTCAGACCCGTTCGATAATTGTTGCCGTGCCCATGCCTGCGCCGATGCACAGGGTCACGAGAGCAGTGTTGAGGTCGCGGCGCTCCAGCTCGTCAAGAACCGTGCCGAGGATCATCGCGCCGGTGGCCCCGAGCGGATGCCCCATCGCGATCGCGCCGCCATTGACATTCACGATGTCCGGATCGAGGTCGAACGCCTGCCGGTAGCGCAGAACAACCGATGCAAAGGCTTCGTTGATCTCGATGAGATCAATGTCCTTCAGGTCCATCTTGGCGTTCTTCAGGAGCTTTTGCGTAACATCCACCGGCCCAGTCAGCATAAGCGCCGGTTCGGAGCCGATATTGGCAAATGCCTTGATCTTGGCGCGGGGTTTCAAACCTGACGAGCGTCCCGCGGTGCTGGAGCCGATGAGAACGGCAGCGGAGCCGTCGACGATCCCGGACGAATTGCCGGCATGATGCACATGCTTGACGGTTTCGATTTCCGGATGGGCCTGAATGCCGACTGCATCAAATCCACCCATGTTGCCCATCAGTTCGAAGGACGGATTGAGCGAGGCGAGAGACTGCATGTCAGTCTCGGGCCGCATATGCTCGTCCCGGTCGAGGATGGTGATGCCGTTGACGTCCTTGACCGGAATGACCGACCTGGAAAAACGGCCTTCTTCCCAGGACTTTGCTGCCCGTTTCTGGCTCTCGACCGCGTAGGCATCGCAATCGTCGCGGTTGAAACCGTACTTGGTCGCGATCAGGTCGGCAGAGACGCCCTGTGGCATGAAATAGGACGGCACGGCAACCTGAGGTTCGATCGGCCAGGCGCCGCCCGATGCGCCGATGCCGACGCGGCTCATGCTTTCGACACCGCCTGCAATAACCAGTTTGTGCTGACCGGACATGACCTGAGCAGACGCCATGTTGACCGCATCGAGACCGGAGGCGCAGAAGCGGTTGATCTGCATGCCGGGCACGGACGTGTCGTATCCTGCCGCGAACACGGCTGCCCGCGCGATGTCGCCACCGGCTTCGCCTACCGGATCCACGCAGCCGAGAACGACATCATCCACCTTGGCGGTGTCGAGGCCATTCCTGTCCCGGATCGATTCCAGCGCGGTTGCCGCAAGGCGCACGGACGTCACTTCATGAAGCGCACCGTCCTTCTTGCCGCGGCCCCGCGGGGTTCGAACGTGATCGTAGATATAGGCTTCAGCCATCTGGTCCTCCGCTTGAAAGGTTTATTGTTTTGCATCCGGCAATGGGTGGCCGGGCATCAGGTCATAGGGGTGTTTCCAGCCGGGCAGGGCCTTGAGCCTTTCCAGCCAGGCGATGACATTCGGGTAAGGCGTAAAATCGGTCCCGATCTCGTCCTGCCAGTATAGATAGCCGCACAAGGAAAAGTCCGCGGTTGTCGGCTTGTCGCCGACCGCGAACGCGCTGTTTTCGAAGTGTTTTTCAAGGATTGCCAGCCCCGCGCGCATCCGGCCGTCCAGAAACTTCGTCACGTCGTTTTCGCCGGTCTTGGCAAAGACCCGCAAGAACCTCAAAGGCGCGGCCACGCCGGAGACTTTCTGGTTGTCGAAAATTGTCCAGCGCAGGATTTCACGGCGCTCATCGTCGTCAGCCCAACCAAACTTGCCGAACTGGTCTACAAGGTAATCCAGGATGACACCGGACTGTGTCAGTTTCTGTGAGCCGTGTACCAGGACCGGGACCTCGCCCATCTCGTTCACGTTGCTGCGGAATTCTTCAGTGCGTGTTTCACCGTTGAAAAAGTCGACCCACTTGGTCTCCCAATCGGCGCCGCACAGTTCCAGCATCAAGGCCACTTTGTAGGAATGGCCTGACTGGGCCATGCAGTAAAGAATGTGTTCGGCCATATGTTTGTCGTCTCCCTGGCAGATTCTGTTCGGCGCGAGGCTACTACGGCAGCGGTGAATTTGCTCGGGCGAATGTCCGGCGCGGTGCCGCCGGGCCAGGATGGATCAGAATGCGTTTGCGTCGAGCGACATCATCATTTCAGACCCGGAAGAGATCCGGGAAAGATGCGCCGCCGTTTCCGGCATTGTGCGCTCCATGAAAAAGGTGCCGAACGCCAATTTGTTTTCCAGCCACTCGGACTTTTCACCGGCCCCTTCCGCCAGCTTCTCATGTATCGCCTTGGCCATCTTGGCCCACATGTAACCGAGTGCCACCAGCCCGAAGAGGTGCATATAGTCGACCGACCCGGCACCCGCATTGTCGGGATTTTTCATGGCATTGTTCATGAACCACATGGTTGCCGCCTGCAGGTCGTCGGCACCTTTCTTCAAGGGGGCGGTGAAGGCTGCGAGTTCCTCGTTATCCTTGTTTTCTTTCAGGAAAGTGTTGACTTCGTTGAAGAAGCTCATCACGGCGCGACCGCCGTCCGCCGGCAGTTTCCGGCCGACGAGGTCGAGGGCCTGAATGCCGTTGGCGCCTTCGTAGATCATCGCGATACGGGCATCTCGGACGAACTGTTCCATACCCCATTCAACAATGTAGCCATGGCCGCCATACATCTGTTGCGCATTGACCGCATTGGCAAAGCCCGTGTCGGTCAGGACGCCTTTCAGAACGGGTGTCATCAGTCCCATCATATCGTCGGAATACTGGCGGTCGTTGTCGTCGTCGGACCGGTGCGCAACGTCGCCGTGAAGGGCTGTCCAGATGACAAGAGCACGGGCCGCTTCATTAAAGGCGCGTATCGACATCAAGGTGCGGCGCACATCAGGATGAACGATGATCGGGTCCGCCGCACCATCGCTATTCTTCGGACCCGTCAGGGACCGTCCCTGCAGACGCTCCTTCGCGTAGGTGGCCGCATTCTGATAGGCGACCTCGGACTGCGAAAGACCTTGAACTGCGACACCGAGACGGGCTTCATTCATCATCACGAACATGGCCTTCAGGCCTTTGTTCTCTTCGCCGACGAGCCAGCCGGTGGCCTCGTCGTAGTTCATCACACAGGTGGCGTTTCCGTGAATGCCCATCTTGTGTTCGATGGATCCGCAGGAAACACCATTATTGTCGCCGACCGATCCGTCATCGCCGATCGCATTGCGGGGAACCACGAAAAGAGAAATGCCTTTGACACCGTCCGGAGCGCCCTCGATACGGGCGAGCACCAGATGGATGATGTTATCCGACATGTCGTGCTCGCCGGCAGAAATAAAGATCTTTGTTCCGGAGATTTTGTAGGACCCGTCAGCCTGTGGAACCGCCTTGGTCCGGATCAGGCCCAGATCGGTACCGCAATGCGGCTCCGTCAGGTTCATGGTTCCGGTCCACGTTCCGGCGATCATGTTGGGCAGGTAAGTCTGCTTCTGGTCATCCGTGCCGTGGATCGTGAGAGCGGCAACGGCACCGCCGGTCAACCCCGGATACATCGCAAACGCCATGTTCGCGGACGTGGCGTACTCGTTGAAGATTGTCGCGAGCGTGTGCGGCAGACCCTGTCCTCCATAGTCCGGGTGCCCGGACAGCGTACCCCAGCCGTTTTCGCAAAACGCTTTATAGGCGTCCGAAAATCCTTTCGGCGTTGTTACCGTGCCGTCGTCATGCCTGACGCAGCCCTCCTGGTCGCCGACCTGGTTGAGCGGCTGCAGGACTTCTTCTGCAAATTTTCCGCCCTCACGCAGGATCGCTTCAACGAGGTCGAGCGGTGCATCAGAAAAGCCGGGAAGATTGGAATAACGGTCATAGCCGAAGACATCCTTCAACAGGAAAAGCGTGTCATCGACGGGCGCGGTATAGCTTGGCATCTAAATCCTCCCAGATTTGCCGGGTATGTTCAGCTTTACGTTTGCGTAAACGTCATCTTGAGATCTATATACGCATCTCGATTGGGTCCGGCAAGTGGTGTCCCAACGGAAGGGATTGCAAAAAAATGTGCTCAAAACACGCATATTGGACTGTTTTTTGAGGTTGGCTACCCCGGAATCATGTCGTGATGACGTTTTTTTGAGAAAATTGACGCTGCTGCGCCGGCGTTTGTTGAAGGGTATACACAATCGCTTCAACCAAAAAAAACGCCGTGCGGTCAGGCACGGCGTTTTCAAATGAGTGTAGATCCAGCAAAGCCAGGTCATGACATGGCGGGTCGATGACCTTGGCTTTTGTCGAAATGACCTAGCCTTCTTCGGCTTCTTTGTGTTTCAGCATTCCGGACACGATCTCGACGGTTCGGGACAGTTCCTCGATTGCCTGCTCGATGTCCTTGCGCTGGTCTTCAAGGACGGCAATCTGTTCCTTGAATTTGGACAGGGCGACCCGCAACTGGGTGACCTGTCCATCGCGCAGGTCGTAAAGGTCCAGCATGTCCCGGATTTCGGAGAGGGAAAAGCCGACGCGCTTTCCCATAAGAACCAGTTTCAGCCTGGCACGGTCGCGGCGGTTATAAACCCGGTTAAGACCGTCGCGTTTCGGGTTCAAAAGCCCCTTGTCTTCGTAAAATCTCAACGTCCGCAGGGTGCAGTCGAACTCTTTTGCCAGATCGCCGATCGTGAACTGGGTTTTCTTGGTGCTGTCGTCCGAGGCGGACACAACGTCGACAAGGTCGTCTTCGTTGAGGATTGAAAGCGCTTCGCTCATGGCAGTCTTTACTCAATTTCCAGCCGTTATCCGGCTTATTGTCAGGTGTTTTTCAGTTCATCGAAACCGGCTGTTTCGAGCTCACGCAATTCAGCGGCAAAATCGAACTTGCGCCTGCACAGCTCTACCCACCGGTTTTCTGACCTTTCTTTAGCTTACGTTTGCGTCAAGGTCCAGTAGTGGCGTCTGGGCGCGACAATTCGTTAACGTGCGCGAGGCGAAAACGACTGAAAGTGGAGATATGAACAGGCGTTTTTACGCTAAAAGCGCTGATTTTCGCATTTAGCAACACCATTAACGCCCTGTTTACCCTAAGTCGACAAAGTCTATTAAAACACTGCCCCGGTCCGGTGTTTGTCGGAGAATGGGCGCAGCACGCTAAATCAGCGGTCACACCGACCGTCAGTCCAGGGTCAAGATATGCCGGCTTGGAAGAAACACGAGGCAGGACGCCGCGGCCGTGATGCGTATGAAAGCGACGACTTCTATGAAGCAACGGGCAGGGAGACGGCGCAAGAACGCATAGAGCGTCTGACGCGCACCGCCACAGCACTGGGACACGGTTACGATCCTCGCTCACAGGGCGGACGTGACGACGATGACCTGACTGCAGTTGCCGACGAACTGGACAGGATGCTGTCGGAACGCGGTGGACCCGCAGCCGGCCGCCCGGCCGCCACAAGCCGGCCTCACCGCGCCAGCGCTGGCCGGACGCCTCCGCGCCAAATGACTGGTATGGATGACGTTCTGGGGGCATTGGATCGCCTTGACGAGCAGGTCCAGGGCCTCGCAAATGCGACAGGTGCGGGCGATCCCGGCAGGTCGTCGTCAATGCGGTCCCAGCCCCAGCCGGGCCGGTACGCGGTCGATGCTCTGCAAGAGGCTGATCATTATTCCAGCCCTCACAGATACCCCGGCGAGGAGGATGCGGAGGGTTTCGACGACCCGTACGGATACGACCCGCAACCCTATCGTGAGCGCACGCGGGTTCAGCGTGATGCATCTCTCCATATGTATAAGGACCTCGGTCGACGTATTGACGCGTTGAGAGCGCCTCAGGAAAAGGCTCTAAACCAGGTCCGCGAGGAACTGGGGTCCCTGCGTGACGCGCTTGGAACCATTACACGCGGCACCAGCGAAACCGTTGGCCGCCAAAATGCCGAACTGCGCCGTCTTGCCGACATGGTTGAGCGCCTTCGCGCCGACAAGCGCAATGATCAGTCTACAAGGGAAATCCGCAAGGAAATCGCAGACCTGAAAACCATGGTCGGCAGCACCAATGTGGAAGGGGCGCTGCAGACACTGGAGCACGGCTATTCGCACATTCTTCAGCGGCTTGATGAACTCTCCAGAGCCGCGATAGATCCGCGCGTTCTGCGTGGTGTGACCGCCCGGTTGAACGAAATCGAGGATGCGTTTGCCGCGCTGCCCCGCTCCGAGCACATGACGGTCCTGGAAGACCGAGTCGTGAACATTGCCGAGCGCATGGAAGAGTTGCTGGAGCGCAAGGGCCAGGCGGAGATGGAACCGCTCCGGGCCGAGCTGCGCGAAGTGCGTGGCTATGTCGAGCAGATCGATATCAACGGGCTCGTTGAAGGCATCGACGACCGCATGAAGTTCGTCTCCGGACGGCTGGATGACATTGAAGTTCTGGCGCGCGAGCAAAGAGGCCTCGACAGCCGTCTGTCCGCGATGGAAGAGCGGATGCCGGAGCCCGAAACAATTGCGAGGCTGCAAGGGCGGCTTGAAGATATCGCCGGCATGATGGCGGATGATCGTTCCAACCCGGCAGACATGGAGCATCTGACGCAGGTCGACAGGCGTCTTGACGATATCGTCGACCGGCTCGAGCGCATGGAACAGGCCGCGCCGCTGCCGTCAGCCGATGCCGGTGCATTCGAAGCCCTTGAAAAACGCCTGGAGAGCATTTCCGGCAAGATCGATGTGATCGAGAAGAAGGCTTCCCGTCCCGCGCCGGATATTGATGCAGAGGCAATTAAGGCTGTGTCGGGCGAGGACAAAAAATTCCTGGTCCAGCTTCAGGAGCGCCTGAACGATCTGTCTGCACGCTTGGATGAACCAAAGGATACCGTGACCTCCGCCGATCTGGACAAATTGCGCGAGGAAATCGGTTCCATGCGTGCAAGCGTCGCGGCGCCGCAGTCAACGGATGCACTCGAACAACGCATTTCGGATCTGGCGCAGCTTGTGTCCGAAGGCGCAAATGTTGCCGATGATGCGCGTTTCGACCAACTGGGTGCCAAGGTTGCGGCTCTGGCGGAACAGATCGAAAGCAGTTCGGCGAACACGCCGGGGATCGAAAAAGTTGCCCCGGTTCTGGAGCGGATTGAGCAGGGTCTTGTGCAAACCCGCACCGACGTGACCGACATTGCCAGAAAAGCGGCCTTCGACGCGGTTGCCCAGGCACCGCAGCCACATTTCGCCCAATATGACGAAGCCATTAACGCCCTGCAGGGCGATCTGAAGCGGCTTCTCGATGCGGCAGAAGGTGGTGAACAGCGGACGCGCAACACGTTTGACAGTGTGAAGTCGGTTCTCGGGTCTTTGACGGAAAGACTGGACAACCTGGAGCGGGTGGACATCAAGACCGCTCAAGCCGCTCCGGTTTCGGCACCGGCAGTTGAAGATGCATCGCCCGCGGCGAGCATCTCGTCGGTGATCGTTGAAGACACGTCGCCGGCCTTCACGCACCAGATGCAGCAGACGCAGGAACCCCTGGAAAGCCCGGCCGCTGCTGCAGACGCAACAACCATTCAGCAGGACGACCGCTCGCGGGACCGCAAGGCCGACTTCATTGCCGCTGCCCGGCGCGCCGCCCAGGCAGCTTCCGTGGAGGCGGCGCGGCTGGAGCAATCGCAAGCCGAGAGCAAGAGTGCGGAGAACGCCGACGAAGAACGCGGCAAGGCTAGGGTCGGCTGGTTGCGCAATGTTCTGAAACGCGACAAGTCCGTCAAGAAAGAGGACGAGAAGCCCGAAGAACAGGACGACCTGGAGCTGGGCGTTGATGATGTCGCTGAAGAAACGTTCGAAATGCCGGAGGCACCGGTTCTTCCCGGCGACCGCCCGGCACCGGAAGCTGCGCAATCCGGTGGAGGCCGCCGCCGCGCCATTCTGCTGACCGCAGTCGCCGTTGTGCTGGCACTCGGCACGTTCACAGCGTACAGGTTCGTCGCGAATACACCCCAGGATGGCGACAACGTCGCATCCGCGGCACCGGAGACAACGACAGTTGCCGATGCAGCGCCGACATTCTCCGATGTTGAAGCAGCGCCTGCACCGTCGTCGGACTTCGCCGATTTCCAGAGCGATCCCGGAAACGCCTTCGGGGCCAGTGAAGACACCGCAGAAACGGCGCCTGCCGTCGCGAATGCGGAGGCGCCTCCTGCACCGACGGAACCTGCAACAGTCGCCGAAGCGGCAACACCCGCACCAGCTGCACAGCCGAGAGCAGTTGCCCAACCGCGCAACGTTCAGGCGGCTTCTGCAGCAGGCGGTCCGGAAGCTGAGGTTGCGTTTGCGCCGCCCGCAGGCGTCTCTGGCGGTTTCGACACCAAGCCGGCGGATAATCCTGCAACCTTTACCCAGACACCGGCGGCCTCCGCCAACCAGGATGCCGCCTCAAACCTGATCGCAAGCCTTCCACCGGAAGGCGTCGGCACGGTGGCGCTGCGCAGCGCTGCGGCAAGCGGCAACCCGGCGGCGGAATTCCTGGTCGGTGTCAGGTACACCGAGGGGCAGGGTGTTCCGGCCGATTTGGCAGAGGCTGCGACCTGGTATCAGAAAGCGGCCAACAAGGGACTGCCCCCGGCGCAGTATCGCCTCGCCAGCCTTTACGAAAAGGGGCGGGGCGTCGAACGGGACGTTTCCAAGGCCAAGGCCTGGTATTCCCAGGCAGCACAGGCAGGCAACGCCAAGGCCATGCACAATCTTGCGGTCCTTTATGCAGAAGGCGGTGGCGCTGAACCCGATTACGCCAAGGCGGCCATGTGGTTCGAAGCTGCCGCAAACTACGGTGTCAAGGACAGCCTCTTTAATCTCGGAATTCTTTATGCAGGCGGCATCGGCGTCGATAAGGACCTGGTAGCCAGCTACAAGTGGTTCGCGATCGCAGCGGACAAGGGCGATCCGGAAGCTGCCAAGCGGCGGGACGACGTCGCGAACATGATGGATCAGCAGACACTTGCCAATGCGCGACTGGCGGTCGAAGGCTTCACGCTTGAAGAGCCGGATCCTGCGGCGAACAAGGTCACGCTAGAACCGGATTGGGCCGAAGAGGCCTCGCTTCCGGCATCCAATGTCTCGGTCGCGCCTCCTCCTGACAACACCGCGATGATCCGGGAAGCGCAGGACAAGTTGAACTACCTCGGATTTGACACGGGCACGCCCGACGGCCAGATGGGACCGCGCACGCGCAGCGCGATCCGCGCCTTCCAGCGCAGTATCGGCATTCCCGAAACGGGAGAAGTCGACGGCAAGCTGATCGAAGAGCTCAAGAGTCAGGCAATTTGAGGAAATTTCACTCTGCCAAACCGAAGTGACCCGCTGGCTGGTTGACACACCGGCCAGCACCGGTCTTTAACCAGTTCAGTCTATTATCCTTGCAGTCTTATCTGCTGTCTGTTCCGGCGTAACCCTGTGCAACTATATCTGCCCATAGCCGAGATTCCGGTCAATATCTTCGTGATATTTGCCATGGGCGGTGCTGTAGGTTTTCTGTCCGGCCTGTTCGGTATTGGTGGCGGGTTCCTTCTCACGCCCTTGCTGATCTTTTCCGGCATCCCGCCCGCCGTGTCCGTTGCTACCGTAACAACCCAGGTGGTGGCGTCCTCAGCGTCGGCCGTTGTGACTTATTGGCGCCGTAAGGCGATTGACATGAAACTCGCAACGATCCTGCTGGCAGGGGGTGTTTTCGGGTCTCTTATCGGGGTTATCCTGTTCGATGTGCTGCAATCCGTCGGACAGCTGGACCTCGTCATTTCGCTCTCTTACGTGACATTTCTGGGCGCGATTGGCGGCCTGATGCTGTTTGAGTCCGTCAGGGCGATCCGGCGCCGAAAGGCCGGTGCTGCGCCGAGCGCAAGAAAGCCGGGTCAGCACAACTGGATCCATGGCCTGCCGCTCAAGGTGCGTTTCCGTCAGTCGAAGCTTTATGTCAGCGTCATTCCGGTCGTCGGGCTTGGCGCGATCATTGGCTTCCTCGGGACGATTTTGGGTATCGGCGGCGGCTTCATGATGGTTCCGGCGCTGATTTATCTGCTCCGGGTGCCGACAAACATCGTCATCGGCACGTCTCTCTTTCAGATCCTGTTCACAATGGCGGCCGCGACCATATTCCACGCCATGGGGACAAAAACGGTCGACATCGTGCTGGCGATGACGCTCATGATCGGCGGGGTCATCGGAGCGCAGTTCGGTGCCCGCATGGGCCAGAACCTGCGCGGTGACCAGCTTCGCCTTCTGCTGGCCCTTTTGGTTCTGGGTGTCGGCCTTCGTTTTGCCGTGGATCTGCTGCTGACACCGGAGGATCTTTATTCGATCGCAATCCGCAAGGGGGCAGGCGCATGATCCGGTTTGCCCTTTTGTTTATTGTTTCCTTGTTGGGCGCGTCGGTCAGTGTGGCGCAGGACGAAGACCATTCGAATGATCTGGTGACAGCGCTGTCGTCGGACATGGTGTCGATCCAGTCGAACTTCACCGGGACCGAAATCGTGATTTTCGGTCAGGCAAGCGACATTGAACGGGCGCCGCATGCCGCAGAGGAATTCGAGCTTGCGATCGTTGTGGAAGGACCGCCGCAGGACATAACCACCAGGCGCAAGGGGCGTTTCCTTGGTGTCTGGGTCAACCGTGAAGCCGAGCGCTTTCAGAACGTGCCGTCCTTTTACGCGGTCGCCAGCACGGCCGATATTGGCGAGATCGCCGATAGGACGCTGCTGGACGAATACGGCATCGGGCTCAATCACATCAATCTTGCTGTGTCGGGCGTGTCAAACGTACCGCTCTCGGACCGCGACGACTTCCGCCGGGCGTTCATCAGGTTGCGTGAGGAATCCGACCTTTATTCGGAACGGGAAACGTCGATCGAGTTTCTGACGGAAACCATGTTCCGCACCACTATTCCCCTCCCGGCGAACATTCCCGTCGGCGACTATTCCGTCAAAAGTTTCCTGTTCAACGGGGGCGAACTGGTCTCTCACACGGAAGAAACTCTGGCGGTTGCCAAAATCGGCTTTGAGCAGGTGACGTTCGAACTCGCACAGAACTATCCGCTCGTCTATGGCGTTCTGGCTGTGATCCTGGCGATCTTCACCGGCTGGCTTGCCGGCGTCATTTTCAAGAAAGATTAGGGTACGGACTCATAAATGAAGTCGGTTTGGTTTGGATCGTTTTGGCCATATGAAAGGAGCGAACGCGCAGGAAATGTGGTTCATTTTCAAGCCTTTCGCGACACGGCAGATGGCCAAAACGATCCAAATCCGAAGGACGGCAAGATGGCTTTAGCTCGCAGCGTCATCTTGCTTGACCGGGCACAAAGCCCGCTCTTCGCACGCTTCCTCGCGAGATTTCGCCATTTCTGCCGCCAAATCAAATTCATTTATAGGTCCGTACCCTAACCCTCCCACATTCCGCTGGAACTCGGGCTTGCTGTAGCTATTCTGACGCAAGGAAAGTTTCGGGAATCACAAAGTGGGGCACCATGACCGATCAGTCTTCTTCCGAACCGTCAGGTGGGGGATCTGGCAAGCGCGAGCTAACGCTGGATGCCAAGGTCATCGACATAGCGATCCGTCTCGGTGTCCTGGGATTGTTCGCTTATTTCTCCCTGCAGCTGATCGCGCCGTTCTTCCTGTTCTTGCTGTGGGCTGTCGTGCTCACGGTGGCGCTTTATCCTGCCTATGGCTGGCTTGCGAAAAAACTTGGCGGGCGCAAGGTTCTTTCTGCGATCTTGATCACCCTTTTGTGCCTGGCAATCGTCATCGGACCGGTGGCGGTGCTCGTTATCAGCCTCGTTGAAACCCTGCAGGGCTGGTTTCACGGCATGACAGGGGAAGGCCTCAAGCTGCCCCCGCTCCCAGAAAGGCTCGCCGGTTTGCCAGTGATCGGCGACAGAATTGCCGAACTTTGGAACCTGGCCAGCCGCAGCCTTGAGCTGTTCTTTGAAAAGGTCGGCCCAATGGTCGTGCCGGCCGGTGGACGCATCCTGTCCATGCTGGCCTCGCTCAGCGGCAGCGTCCTTTTCTTTATCGTTTCAATCATTCTGGCCGGCTGCCTGTTTGTTCCAGGGCCCAAGCTTGCGCACGGTGCGAAGCGTTTCGCCGACCGCATCATTGCCCCGCGCGGCGCCGAATTCGTTGACCTTGCGGGTGCCACGATCCGCAACGTGTCGCGCGGTGTTATCGGTGTCGCCGTCATCCAGGGCCTGCTGACCGGGGTTCTTCTGATTGTCTTTGCCGTACCGCTCGCGGGCCTTCTTACCTTTGTGGCGTTGTTCCTGTGCATCATCCAGATCGGCCCGGCGCTCGTCATCGTTCCGACGATCATCTGGGCGTGGAGCTCCTGGGATCTTGTGCCTGCGCTCTTGTTCACGGTCCTCATGGTGCCGGTGATGCTGGTCGACAACGTGCTTCGCCCGATTCTGATGTCGCGCGGTCTTGATGTGCCGATGCTGGTCATTCTGATCGGCGTTCTCGGCGGAACACTTGCCTACGGCTTGCTCGGTCTGTTCCTGGGCCCGGTCATCCTGGCGGTCTTCTACGAACTGGTCATCGCCTGGGTGAAGGTGGGTGAGGAAGGCTGACTTGGGACAAATCGAGGCGATAGTTCGCTTCGCAAACATTTGTCCCCTCACCCTAACCCTCTCCCAATGGGAGAGGGGACGTGGATGTTGTAATGCAGAAACTCAAAGACGGATCGTGGTGTCTCAGCGGATCCTGAGGCAACCCCTCCCCGTGGGAGAGGTCGGAGCGCAGCTCCGGGTGAGGGGACAGAACTCTCAACATTTATGGAAATGGTTTCAAGAAAGAGCGCATCCTCGACAAAGCCTCGCGGCATGGCTCTCTGACGATCAATCCACCACCAGCCGGCTCGCCGTGAAGGGATAGAGCCGGTCATTGCCGAGTAGAAAGACAGAAAACTGCCTACGGCGGAAGAGCGTCGTATAGGCACGGTCGGTGACGTTGAGCCCGCCCGTCAACGCACCGAAGGCCGGCAAGACAAGGCGGGTTCCGTCGGTGATGAAGCAGGAACGCCGGATCGAGCGGCCGAAACGGCGCACCCGGGCAACCGGATGAAGATGTCCGCAGATTTCTCCGGCGGTTTCCTCCAGGCCGATCTTTTCGACTGGTTCGTGCCGGAACTTGAGCGGTCCGACACTGATTTCGTCGACGGTCTCGCCGCACAACCGCACCGGTGCAACTGGATCGTGGTTGCCCGTCACCCAGATCCATTCGCGGCCAAGCTGCAAAGTCGTGAGCATGGCACGATATGGCGCGGGCAGCCGGTCGGAACCGCTGGCATCGTGAAAGCTGTCTCCAAGGCAGATGACGCAAGTCGGGTCGAAGGCATCCATGACGCCGGCCAGCTTCTCCAGCGTTGCGGCTGTATCATAGGGCGGCAGCATGACGCCACGCCGGGCGTAACTGGAGCCTTTTTCCAGGTGGAGATCGGCGACGACCAGGAGCGATTCATCCGGCCACCACAAAACACCACTGTCATGCAACCCAACCAGCTGGCCGTTGATCTGAATGTCATGACATACCGGCGCAGATGCATATTTGCGCATTCGCGATGTCAGAACATTCATTCCATGGCCTCCAGAACCAGATCTTCTGCCGCGCCTTCCAGAAGGGAATCCATAGCCTCGCCGTAGACCGGTTCTTTTCCTATTTCAAGAAGGATGGGCACGGCGAGAGGGGAGACGCGCGAAAGCGCAGTATGAGTGATTCGCCCCTGAATACGGGCAAGAAGTTCTCCAAGACGCGAGATATCCAAAAGTCCTTCCGCGGCATCGTTCCACGTTGCCTTCAGCAGAATATGGTCCGGCTCGTGGGCGCGCAGCACGTCGTAGATCAGGTCCGAGGACACAGTGACCTGGCGTCCGGTTTTCTCCTTCCCCGGGTGTCGGCGTTCAATCAGCCCGGCAATGACCGCGCAATTGCGGAACGTGCGCTTCATCAGGCTGGAATCCGCGAGCCAGGCATCGAGATCGTCGCCGAGAATGTCTTCTTCAAAGAGCTCATTGAGCGGAATGCGGCCTGATGAAAACAGGAGCGAGAGATCGCCAAGACCCCAAACGGACAAAGCATAGTCATTGGCGACAAATCCCATCGGCCGCGCTCCCAGCCGTTCCAGTCGCTTTGTCAGCAACATGCCAAGCGTCTGGTGCGCCAGGCGCCCCTCGAACGGATAACAGACCATGTAGTGCTTGTTGGAGCGCGGAAACGTCTCGACCAGGAGGCCATCGGGCGCAGGCAGAACGGACTTCTCGCGCTGGATTTCCAGCCAGTCGCGCACCTGGACGGGCAGCTCTTTCCAGCTCGACGGTGTCGCCAGCATCGCTCTCACACCCTTGGCCAGGTAAGTCGACAGCGGAAACTTGCCACCCATGTAGGAGGGGATCATCGGATTGTCGGAATTGGTCCGCGAGACAAAGGCTTCGTTCTCGCGAACGCCCTCGAAACGGACGACCTCGCCTCCGAACAGAAAGGTATCGCCAGGAACCATCTGGTCGATGAAATACTCCTCCATTTCACCGAGTACGCGGCCACCGCGCCCGACCGGTGTCCGCCGACCGTCCGCCTTTGAGCGCACCAGCCGGATCTTGATCTTGGGCGCTTCGACGATGGTGCCGACATTGAGCCGGTATTGCTGTGCGATCTTCGGATGAGCAATGCGCCAGAGACCGTCCTTGCCTTTGCGCAGCTTGGCATACTGGTCGTAGCTCTTCAGCGCATAACCGCCTGTCGCGACAAAATCGACGACACGCTCGAAGGTTTCCCAGTCAAGCGCACGGTAGGTTTCGGAAGAGCAGATTTCTTCATAGGTCGCGGATAGATCCAGGGCATCGGCACAGGCAAGGCCGAGAATGTGCTGGGCAAGCACGTCCAACGCACCGGTACGCAGCGGCGGCGTGTCCTGCTCGCCCCGCTTGGAGGCTGCAAGCGCAGCCTGACATTCCAGCACCTCGAAGCGGTTCGAGGGAATGAGCACGGCTTTGGACGGCTCGTCCATCCGGTGGTTGGCGCGGCCGATCCTCTGTGCGAGACGGCTTGCACCCTTGGGTGCGCCGATATTGACGACAAGATCGATGTCGCCCCAGTCGATGCCCATGTCGAGCGATGACGTCGCGACCACGGCCCTGAGCGTGCCCGTGGCCATCGCCGCTTCGACCTTGCGGCGTTGGCCGACGTCGAGAGATCCATGGTGAAGCGCGATCGGAAGCGTGTCCTCATTGATGCGCCAGAGCTCCTGGAAGACCATTTCCGCCTGGCTGCGCGTGTTCACGAACAACAGCGACACGTTGTGTGCCTTGATCATCCGGTAGATGTCGCCGATCGCGTAGCGAGAGGAGTGGCCTGACCACGGCAGGCGCTCCTCAGAGTCCAGAATGGAAATCTCGGGCTGCGCGCCTCCGGTGACTTCAACAACATGGGAAAGTGCTCTGGTGTTGTTGCCCGGCTGGTCGACCAGATAGGCGCGCAAATCATCGGGTTCACCAACCGTTGCCGACAGGCCGATAGTGCGCAGCTCTGGAGCGAGCCGGCGTAGGCGCGCAAGCCCTAGTGCTAGAAGGTCGCCGCGCTTGGAGGTCACAAGCGCATGGAGTTCGTCCAGGATGACAGTTTTGAGGGAAGAAAACAGCCTGGCGGAGCCTGGATCCGACAGAAGCAGCGCGATCTGCTCCGGCGTCGTCAGCAGGATATCAGGCGGGTTGAGCTTCTGGCGTTGACGTTTGTGCGTTGGGGTATCGCCAGTGCGGGTCTCCAACCGGATCCCGAGCCCCATCTCGGCGACGGGAGCTTCCAGGTTACGGGCAATGTCGACAGCGAGCGCCTTTAGTGGCGAAACGTATAGCGTATGTATTCCGTTCCCTGCCTGTCCCGGCTTGCGTTTGCCGCGTTGGTCGAGCTCCACAAGGCTCGGCAGAAAGCCTGCCAGCGTCTTGCCTGCCCCTGTAGGAGCAATCAGCAAGGTGGAGTGGCCTTGAGCCAGGTGGTCAATGAGCTGCAGCTGATGCGGCCGCGGGGCCCAACCCCGAGAGGCGAACCACGATTGAAAGCGGTTGGGTAGCAGCAGTGCGTCCATAAGACGGTTTTAGGCGACGGACCGCGAAAAGGCGAGGGGATGGACACAAAAATGTTCACTTTGTGTTCCGCTCGCCGCTTCGACATTCGATGGTCACTTGATTGTGGTCTTCATTCGGGAATTAATAACGCCAATGTCCGATCTCCTGACGATCACACCTGAAGGCCTCTTTTGCGCGGCTGCCGACGCTCATATCGACCCGGTCCGGCCGGTGGCAAAGGCAATCATTACCCACGGTCACGCGGATCATGCCCGTGCTGGTCATGGGGCTGTCCTTGCAACACGTCAAACCCTCGACATCATGGCGATCCGCTACGGCGAGAATTTTTGCGGGACTGCCCAGGACACCGGCTATGGCGACACTCTGAAAGTCGGCGCTGTGGATGTCTCGCTCCATCCGGCGGGGCACGTTCTGGGATCGGCCCAGGTTCTGCTTGAGGCCGGCGGCAAGCGGACCGTTGTTTCGGGAGACTACAAGCGCCAGTCCGACCCGACCTGTGCGCCCTTCGAGTTGGTAATTTGTGACACGTTCGTAACCGAGGCGACCTTCGGCCTGCCTGTCTTCCGCCACCCGCCCGCGCGGAGCGAAATCGCCAAACTTCTGGCGTCGCTCGATCTCTTTCCGGATCAAACCCATCTGGTTGGAGCCTATGCGCTCGGCAAGGCTCAGCGCGTGTTAGCCGAAATCAGGGCGGCAGGTTACGACAAGATTATCTACCTGCACGGTGCCCTTGAGAAGCTGACGGCCTACTACCAGAGCCAGGGGATCGACTTTGGTCCCTTGGAGCCGGTTGGAAAGCGGGGCAAGGAACTGCAGGGCGAGATCGTTTTGTGCCCGCCCGGGCAGTTGAGCGATCGCTGGGCGCGCCGGTTCGGCGATCCGGTCGCGGTCATGGCGTCAGGCTGGATGCGGGTCAGGGCAAGGGCACGCCAGCGAGGGGCGGAATTGCCGCTTATCCTGTCCGACCATGCCGACTGGGACGATCTGTGCCGGACCATTCTTGAAACTGGTGCTGACCAGATCTGGGTTACGCATGGCGCCGAGGAAGCCTTGGTTCACTGGTGCGAATTAAATGGACGAAACGCCCGCCCGCTCAATATGATAGGCTACGACGATGGCGAGGATGCCGACGGTGCGCAGCTTGAAGGGGCTTGATCAGGCCTGCGCGATTGTTCAGCTCCTCAGGGGAGGCGGTCATGGCGGATGACGGTGGTATCGAAAAGACCGGCGACGGTCACACGAACGGGGCTGGCTCGGGCACAAACGGTGATGCGGAAGAAGCGATCGCGCAGCTCTTCGACGATTACCAGGCCGGGTTCAATGACTACGACATCGATCGGATCTGCGACTGTTTCGCGCTACCGGCAATCATTTGGCAGCACCAGAAGGGCCACGTCTTCGCCGACGACGAAGAGCTGATCGAAAACATCGAGGCACTTTTGAAAGCCCTGGAAAAGGAAGGCGTAGCGCATTCCGATTTCCAGGTCGTCTCAAGCCATGTCAGTGGATCCGCCGCGCTGGTCACACTGGATTGGATCCAGGAAAGTGCAGACGGTGAAGCGGTTTTCGAATTCACCTGTCATTACCAGTTGATCCAGGACGGAGCGGACTGGGTGATTGCCTGTGTAGTCAACGAATAGACCGCAATAAGCCGGCAAATGATCATGCAAGCAGAGCATCGCTGAACGGATATGTCGTCATCCGTTCTAGGCCGTCTGCGGTGATCAGGAACTGGTCCTCCAGCTTCACGCCCTCGCTGTCAGCCTCTGCGCCGATATAGCTTTCGACGCAAATCACCATGCCGGGTTCGAACTGCCCGTCAAACGCGTAAGGAACATCGTCGAAATAGTGCGGTACGTAGGGAAACTCACCGCAGAGCCCAAGCCCGTGGCCCAGGCAATAGTAGCCGTGGCCGCGATATTCGGGCGGGACGGGCCACGCAGCGCGGGCAAAGCCTTCGTAGGAAACACCTGGACCGAGCAGCGCGGCATTGTGGTGGAGCTGATCGTAAGCGAGCTTGTAAAGGTCTCTTTGCGCCTGGTTTGCCGGCGTATCTCCACACAGGAATGTTCTTGAAAAGTCAACGGCATAATGCAGGTAGCCGAGAGCGTCCGTATCGAAACAGACAAGGTCGCCTGACCGCATGCGACGGGCTCCGGCTTCCTGAAAATAGGGAAATGTCCTGGAGCCGGACTGAAACAGCCGGGTCGAGATGTATTCGCCCTCTGTCGCGATCAGGTGCCGGTGAAATTCCGACCAGACTTCGACTTCGCTGGCTCCTGGGGAAATGGCGGCTTCAAGCGATGCGGCGGCAGCTTCAACGCGGCTGACTGCTTCGCGCATCACCGCAATTTCCAGCGGCTGCTTGATCAGGCGGGCGGTTGAAAAGACATCTGTTGCATCGGCAAGCTCAAGACCGCCGCTTCGCAGCGCGTCGATGACAGGCAGGTCGAAACCCTCGACCGCCAAACGCCTTTCTCCACCAAGGGCAGACTGAAGTTCGTCAACAAAGCGGGTGATCTCCTTAGTGTAACTTGCGCCGAATATGGGGGAGAGGCCCGGGGCTGGGCGAACATCCGTCGCAACTGGATTACCTGCCTGAAGGTGTTCGCAGCCGGCAAATTCCCATAGGACAACGTCGCCCGACGCCAGGATGAGGGCGAAGCGGAACGGCCCCATCAAACTGAAAACCGTCATGTTCCGGGCACCGGTCGCGTAAAGGATATTGATGGGGTTTGACGTCAGGACGGCGGGGACATCCAGGTCAGCCATGACCTTCAAGAGCCGTTTATGCGTTTGCCTGACAAGGTCGGCGCGGTCAATTTCCATGGCTAAGCACCCTGTCCCAGAATTTGAAGCAGCAAATTTTTTGGCGGAAGAGCAAAGGATCTTTCCCTTTGTGCATCGGGCTGCGATTGACCGCAAGCGTGAACGACCAGCAGGTTGTTTTCTGGTTCAAGTACCTGACATTGCCTATACTGGCTCAGGGCTACACAGGGGGAGCCTGACCGATGAGCCGTGAGAACAACAGATCCTTGAAAGACCGGCTGAAGCAGGCTTTCGATCTCGTGTTCGCGGTCACCATCCACCTGCTTTTCATCGCGATTGCGCTCCTCGGTGGTCTGGTCGTTTATGGCATGGCCGATGCGTGGCGCACCGGGGAAGCCGGGACAACTGAGGCGATCTTCTTCGGGGCGTTCGGTCTGCTGATGGTCGTGATCGGCGTTGGTTTCTTCTATGTCGCCTATATCGGCGCCCCCCGATTTCTTGCCAATCTCGAGCGCCGGCGCAAAAAGTACCGGGACAAGCCTTGGCTGCTCAATCGTCAATGGCGCGCGCGCCGCGTGGTTCATTCGACAAAGTATACGGCGTGGTTCATGTGGTTCTGGTGCATTGGTTGGTGGGGGATCATGGGCTTCCTCTGGTCCGTCAACAAAGACCTGATCCTGGCAGACCTCCAGGGAACCTGGGATCAGGCGATCCCGACCGCACTGCCGATCGTCGTCGGCGTCATCGCACTCCTGGTGGCGATAAGTGTAACCTGGCGGCGTCTCCGGTTCGGCGACGCCGTGATGATCATCGACACGCTGCCGGGGGTCCTTGGCGGGGAATTCCGCGGCAAGGTGATGGCGCGGCTGAAGAATGCACTTACCGAACCGGTCGGCATCACGCTGACCTGCGGCAGCCTCCGAAGCGAGAAGCGGGATGTGCACGGGAGCTGGCAAACCGTCTGGATCACGGACGAATTGTGGGCGGAAAAACAAGAGTTTCATCCGACGCAGACGACCTATGACAAGGGCTGGATTACGCTGCGCGTCCGCTTCCGTATTCCAGCCGATTTGCCCGAAAGCGGGCACATCCTGGATGACCCGCAAATTGTCTGGAAACTCAAGGTTCGGCCGGAATCCGTGCTTGATCGGTCATTGAAGGCCGAATTTCAGGTGCCGGTCTTTGCATTACAGGAAAACTCCTGACCAGGTTGGTGCACTCA
>Ga0207422_1002524_pt1 | contig 23636 bp, 25 predicted proteins | sample MarCyaLeptolynsp_FD_187757 | JGI IMG/M metagenome (GOLD analysis project Ga0207422, IMG submission 187757) | Marine cyanobacterial communities from Panama - species 1 Leptolyngbya sp. (SPAdes) | ecosystem: Environmental > Aquatic > Marine > Unclassified | place: Panama: Panama City | collected... | reverse complement strand
TTATGATTAACTTAAGAATATTTCTTGGTTGGATTTATGATCAATTTATTTGCTGAGTTCGCCGTTTACTACCATCAACCTAAGAAATTGACGCTTAATCTCGAATTCTTTCGAGCCATTGTATCTGCTTAAACAAAACTTACACTATAATAGAAGAAGAGTCATTAATTGAAAAATAAAGGAGAGTTAACCATGTGACGCATAATTGTCGCTTTATTGGTTAGTGTATTGCTTCTCATAATCAGTATTGGCGTGAACACCTAAGGAGAGATTGTACCCCAAACAATACTGTTAGGATCATTTGACCCAAGTGTATTCCAGACAGCAGTTACGGACCTAAATGCCATCGGCTACACGCCCATCAGTGATATGTTATTGCAAGTCTCATAGCAACCTTTTTGGATAGAAACCGTGCTAGTGAGTCATTCACCCTAACGGGAATAGGTTGTACTGATGACATGACTGGAAAACCCACCGAAGCCAAAAGCCTGACCGTAATCGGAACGTTTGAAAACGTACCATTCCGCCCTGAATAAAAAGGAGTTCAAAAGCATGTCTAAAATCAAAATCTTGAGTATCGTTTTGTTGAGCCTGATCCTCTTGTTGGTTGCCTGTAGTAGCGAAGATGAAGATGTTGTGTTACCCACGCTTATGGCAGAGAATGTTGATACGGCTGTGACGAATGAAGAAATATCCTCAGCAAATGACGCAGTACCTGCTCAAGAAGCTGATCCTGTTGAAGCTAACTTTGATGGTTTGGGAGTGGGTGAGTATGAACTTACCCTCACTGGCGACCTCACAAGCACAGGAAACTATACAGGTGATGCTGTTCCAAACCTTGTCTATGCAACTGTGGATGGTAACAACACACAAGGCACACGTCGCGTGAACTTGGTCGCCAATATTGACCCCTTTGAGCCTTTTGAGAGCGAAACACAGGCTATGGTGCAATTTATCTTGCCAGATAGTTTGGCACCGGGGACATATAATATCGCGCCTCGTGACGATGAGAATACAGGCGAGGTGCAAGCTGAGGTCGATAGCGGAACGGCAATGGGGTTTGAGTTTGATGATGAAATTTCGGGTACACTAACCATTGTTGAAGTTGGCGATGTCTTCAGCGCAGCATTCGATCTGACAGCGGTAGGGGTTCGCTTTGCAGATGATGCCCGCTTCACAGTTAATGCCAGTGGACGTGTATTCCAACTACCGTTCCGCTTTCGTCCACAAATGACAGCGGATTATTCGATGCTCATCACCGAAAGTATCGACTTTCAAGCCTCTTTGGTTGATGATACCGATGACACCACACGGATAGATTTTACCTATGACGATTTCCATGATGAGTACAACATAACCTTGCTTCGTACCAATGTAGACTTTACTAATGTGATAGAGTTGAATTTTTGGCTAGCGAGTAACATCACACCTGGAACCCATAATCTCATCGCTGACACCGGTGTACAGGGAGGTGAATATGTGCCTGACGAGGCTGTAGTTACTGCCCGCGTTAGCATTGATGATGAGGCGAATGGTATCGACTATTTTACCAATGAGATAATAGGTAGCTTTACCTTTAGCGAGGATGTCAATGGGCGTTTGGAAGGAACGTTTAGCCTTACAGGTGCAGATACTGACACCGGTGAAATGGTCAGAGTTAGTGGTACATTCGAACATTTGCTTAATCTATTTGCAGAAAATTAATAATTTGAAGATGGCAGGCTGCATAATATGCGAGTATAGGGTGATCTATCGATGATTGAAGTATGTCGCATACGATATATATTGTTCATGATTTGGGGTATGATCTTGGTGGAGGTTCTCCCTTCAGTCATTGCCCAACGGAATCTAGAGTCACCTACTTTAGATTTTGAAATGGGCTTTGCGTTGCCGCATCGTTGTGGCATTCTAAGCCCAGATGAGAGCTACATGCTCGGCGATAATCGTGTAGTCTACGATATGAGGAATGGCGAGGTAGTGCTCGAAGCGGACTTCTTCGCTTTGTCGTTCGATCCGCGTGGGCACTTTAGCCCCAATGGACGTTACATCCGCACCCCTGACGGAGTCTATGATCTAGCACAACATGCTATGGTATTTAATCCGGGAGATGTTCGTCGCTTCATCTTTAGCTTAGATGGTGGTTTGCTGTTCGTCGAAGATCAAAACTTTGAGACGACCGTCTACTCGACTGAAACATGGGAGCCTATCACTGAGGTAGCACCTAACAGATTGTTTATAAGTGATTTTGGCACGCGAGGCATCATGCCTTGGATAACGTTTGACGTGCCGCCTGGTCTTGACCACTACACTAGCCCCGACCTACGCTGGACACCCATCGCCAGCCAAGGCATTTATGATCTGGAAAATGCCCAGTTTGCCACTTTGCCTGAATCGATGGTGCAAGATGAATTCGTAGACCTAGGCATGCTAGGTAGTGTATCTGCCTTCTCACCAGATGGGTCAATTTTCATGATAATGGAAAAAGGTGCTTTTGAAGCTGAGACTTGGAAATTCTTATACGATCTGCCAGAAGGGGTTTATTTGGAGGTAGGCGAGTCCAATCTCGAATTCAGTCTCGATGGTAGTGTCTTTACCATTCAGCAAACGAATGCTATACCGAAAACAACCTTTGGCATTTACGATACCCGCACTGGACAAGCTCTATATCTTGCTGAAAAGCCACTGAACTTCAGTCCAAACCTAGCCTACTTTGCAGTTGAAGATGATGGCATCTACGATTTCGTTACAGGAGAGCGGTTGTTCGAGATTACGGGTTCAGCGACTTTCAGCGCAGATGACAATTCAGTGATAGTTTGGGATACTGGGGTATATGACACTTTATCCGGCGAACGACGCTTTGACCTGACGCTACCAGAACCTTTTCAGTTTGAGTTTTCGCGGGATGGGCGTTTTTTGTTCCAATCGATGGGTGTGCTTAATCTGCAAACGGGCACTTTCTTTGATGGCATTCAGTATACCAATGTAGACAACTTACTCCTTCAAACGGTAGATTATGGTGGTGCAGGTGCGTGTTTGCTTTATGGGCAAGATCGAGATTGGGTGCGTCAGAGTGGGTTGATTGAAGTAGCTTCCGACACGCTCATTTATGACGTACCAGACGGTGAAGTAATTGGCGAAACGTCTCTTGGTGGCAATTTACGAGTTGTTTTCTCCATAAGCGAAGGTGGTGATTGGTATCGCATTTTTCCAGGGCAATGGATCAATGTCGCCGATGTCATATCGCTTGAGATACCAGATGGTGTACCGATTGAGTCCTTGCCAAGGCGTTGACATAGGAGAAAACCTGTGTGATTGTCACAATCGTTTGTAGTTGCGACATTGCCTCTCGGATACCCGACGCTGTATTGCAGGTTACACTACTTCTGCAGGAAGTGATACACTACCAGATGGCACATACTTCACCCTGACGTACATCAGAGTGCAAGTCTAATGACTTGCTCGCGATTTTCGCCCTTGAGTGGTCTTTTTATCTGGAGCTCGTACTATAGTGAGGCCTGTTTTTGAGACGAAAATGGGTCGGCACACTATGCGAGAGAGCGTTTCTCTGACACTCATTTGAGATCTGGTGCAATCTGATGTGGTGATTTATCGGTGCAGTTATTTTTAGGGATGTGGCGTTGTGGCAATGAAGTGCATTCAAGGTGCAATGGTGTGGTGCTCTGTTGATGGTATAACCGAATCTAACAAATCACTATGTTATAAATCGTATAACACGCATGGAGCATCTGGCGTTTGTGGCAGATGTGCACCTACTTTAGCGGTGGAAGTATGTTATCCAAATATGATTAAAAATGTGGCAGACTGATATCGAGTTAGCTGAGGACAAGAAGTAATTGACCATAAAATTCCATCAATGTATTGATAAAAATATTCTGCTTCATGATAAACTTGTTGTCCATAAAAAAATCAAAACGACAAAACTGGATATCATAATGCTAACTCTCCTAACATGTTTAACATATTAAAAAGCCTACCTCTGTTATTTTGACCTATAAGAGAGTTATAAAATTGGGTTTACAGAGATAATATAATGTCTTATAATTGTTATAATTAGACATTATAAAGCAAATAAACCAATGACAACAAACGCTATCACTCAACTACAAACTGGACTTGTCATCAACGATGATATGAGCAAAGACACCATCAGTCGTATCAATATCTTCAATGCTTGGCTGGTCTCTTCTACCAACACCGTCTTAAATCCGCGACTCAATCAGTACCGCGACTATTTGCTGAATGATTATCAAGGGCGTGGTACATCCGGACTCACACCAGCATCGACCCAAGCACATCTATCGACCATCCGCGCTCAATATCAAAAGCTACTGATTGACAATGATTTTCGTGAATATCTCTACAGCTTCGCACCTGACAATTTAAGGTTAGCTGATAAAAAAGCATTTGCTGACGAAATCGTGGAGCGCATGAGAAATATGATTCACCCTAAGAACGCACCGGTTACAATTGTAACGGTTCAAGACGTGGCTGATAGTCAACATGTCCGATTGACTGCAACACAAGCCCAACAGCTTCTACGTTTACCGCGCATTGATACATTGGCTGGTTTGCGTGATACAGCATTGATTGCACTAATGCTTTGCACTGGGATTCGAGAATCTGAAACAGCGAACCTCGAAGTAGACGATCTACGTCAAGAAGTAGATGGCGAATTGTCCTTGCAAATCCGACAAGGTAAGGGGGCGAAACAACGACTTGTGCCTTATGGCTCACTAGATTGGTGCTTGGTCTATGTGGACAAATGGCTCGAAAATGCAGGTATTAGCACAGGCAAGGTATTCAGAGGTTTCTATAAAGGCAACAAGAAAGTACGATCAACTGGGCTGACCACACGCTCGATTTTGCGTATTTTGGACAAGTATCCTGTGATGATTCAGGGGGAACAACAAATTGTGAAGCCCCATGATTTGAGGCGCACCTATGCCAAAATTTTGCATGACAGTGGGATGCGTTTGCTATATATCTCACAAAATTTAGGACATGCCAGCATTGAAACTACCAAAACCTATATCGGTGACCAAGACTTTACCAACCGCAAACCAGCAGCGATGATTGAACCACCACACAAACTCAAGCTGGTTGGTTTACTCTGAAAGTAAGATGTAGCAGCCATCTGTGGATGGTTGCTACAAGGTGAGTTTAGGGGTAATACGTGGGTGAGGGTAGATTATCATTATCATGGTCATCCTCGATACGATCTTCGCAGTCTTTGTAACATTCGATGATGGCATTGACCAACTTCTCATTGCGCTGATCTTGTCGCCAGTTGAGATACAGTAGAATTGCCACTGCTGGTGCGAATTCCAGAGCTGTAAATATGAACTCTTCCATCTATTTCTACCTCCTTTCTCACAAGTTTCACAAACTACAGAATATACTGATTTTTATCGTGCACATTTGTTCTTTAGATGGAGAAAAAATATAAGCTAGTAAGCCACAAGACCACTATCCAATGTACCCGAATCGAGCACCATCCATTCTTGAGTATCTGCAGGTTCAAGCATCCAGGTTGTTTCGAGCAATGTGCCATTATCTGATAAGCTGTGTCGCTCACCAATGATGAAGTATTCGGTATCGTGGTCAGTTTGCAATTCTTGCACCTGAATCCGACTCCCAATCGTCAAACCCAATTGTTGGGCATGGATTACCGATGTTTTGGGAGCTTGGTCGAAACCATGACTTTTCAGTGTTAGCGAAACTACCCGCCCACTGGGGTCTTTGCGTCGCTGCAATTCAAAATCGGCAACCGTTTGTGCATCTTCCAGATCATTCAGCGATTTCAATTCAAGACGTAATTTGCGTTCACCATGATTCATCTTGCTTAAACCATCGCTCGCTGTGGCTTCTAATTCACCATAATCTGTGATCTTTTGACCGCGAATTTCAGCACTGGTGAGCCACGCATTATCTGTACCATTATTGATAACAGTCAGTGTCGCTTGATTCGCATTGGCACTGAAAATAATCTCGGTGTTGTTGCCTGAGAGTGCCATATTGACCAAACGCGGATTCCAACCCGCCACCCGATTACCATCTTCGTCTTTGTATTCCGCTTTGATCTGCTGATTTTGTCCTGGACGCACCACAATATTGGAATCAAATGACCATAAGAGTGCATTGTTATCTTCATTGATGACACGCGGGTGACAAATCACAGTCACATCATTAGCAAATTCAAGATCATCTGCATATTGATATTGCATATCCGTCATTGAATTATCGAAGGTTGCAGTTGAACTCACTTGTTGCAACAAATGATGCCGATTCCAGAAAATACCATGCCCTTCACGATCAAAGTAGAAGCGACCGCGTTCGGCTGAGACAATATCTTTGATCGCAGCATAGACATTGAAGGTTTGTCCTGAACTGCGTTGATTGGGTTTGTAAATCCAGTTATCTGCGGCATAAACGACCTCAGTTTGGCCTGCTTGCAATGTGCGTTCGGGTGAATCATCCATCAGATAAGCATTGCTATCCAATTCACTCGAACCAATCACATCTAAGAAGAAGCCTTGTTGCAAAGGCACTGGCAAGCGCACTTGACGCAACAGGGTTTCCAGCACCTCATCAGTACGTTTGTTCTCTTGAATGCGAAGCACAGCATCGGTATCGCGCAAATAAGTAACAACATCTGTCGCTTGAATCATTGCTGTACGATCACCGTGTCTATTTGCGTTGGGTGAGATGGACTCAATCCAACCTGTCCAATGAATACGGGTGATTGTGCCATTATCGGATAGAATTTGAACAGGCAACAGATTTTTCACCTTGCCCGCCAATGGATTGGAGTTATCGCTGGGCGTGTAAGTGGGAGAAAAACGTTGATCGCTATTGTTGAGTTTGAGGGTCAATCTAGCGCGTTGACAAATATCCCGATAGGCAGCTTCAAATCCTAATGACCAATCTGCCTTCATCACAAAGGGTGTGATATTATCCAATAGATCGTATGTGCTGCCTGTATTGTAACCGAAAGGCATAGAACTTCCTGCAACCAACATCCAACCTGTGACTTGGAACAACACATCAGTTGCATCGTTATCTTTGACCATTTCGATATAGATATGGGTGCTAGCTGCACCTGTTGTGAAGCTAATGCTTTCTTGTGACCAATCTGCACCAAGATTAAAGACAGCCGATTCACTGAGCAATGTATTTGCCTGATCTTTCACGCGCAAACGGAAAGGTACACTGCTATAGCTACTGATGCCTTTGACTCGCACTGATAAACTATATTCACTTGAGGCATTTACGCTGATGTCGTCAGTTGTGGGTGTGGTATCTTGACCCAAGACCAATCCATTATTATTCGCTGTGCCTGATTGCACCTCAAATACACGCACCCCAGACAAGCTTTTGACATCCTTGAGCGTGATGCTACTAGCTAAATCACTGCGCCAATCTAAATGCAAATAACGCAAGGGTTCTGGAAATAGATTCAGCGCATCCCCTGCTTGAGCATCCCAGCAGATCATGCCTTTTCGGTTCCAATCGATTCCAACTTTGAATTCTGTACTCATTATCTTCTTCTCCTTTTTACATTTGGTCAAAGTAGCCACCAAGTGTTGGTGGGTCTTCCATGTTCTTTTCTGAATCTGGATTATCTTCGATACAATCACGCTCCAGACATTCATCCAATTGAGTTTCCAGATCGTAAATGTCTTGATCCATGCGCTCAATATCCTTGATGTAATTTTCGATCTCCGCTTGTAAATCACGCGGATTACCTTGAAAGCCTTTTAAGGCTTGTGCCTCTGCGATAAATGTACGTGCCGCACTGATTGCAGCACCCACTTCCGCATTACCAGATTGATTTTCTTCTGATGCCATACTTTAATCCTCCTTAATCTTGTTGATTTTTACTATATTTACTCACTGCTCCCAACTTGCTGTTTCGATGTTGCCATTAGGGAACACTTTTACTTCAATTGCATTAGAGTCATTCAAATCTACATTATCATTTTCATCAATTGGGACAAAGATTACAGTCCAATGATATGGTTTTGTTTCTTCATCTACATCTCCATCAATTCTGGGACCAGCAAAGATTATCATGTGAGGTATAGATTCTTCCTGCAAATGCGTTTCTGCCAATAGCATTGCTTCTTTTACTGATTTTACCTTGTTCATATTACCTCAAGTTTCCTAATAATAGTTTGGCACATAAGATATTACGCCATTACTTGCATCAACATATACATCTATGTCGTTTGGATCACTTTGCATTGGTTGACCATCTTTATCAATTAATAAAAATACAACACTCCACGATTGTGAAATACGACCTTGAACCAAAGTAATAGATACTAGGATTGTACTCTTGTCTTTTACAGCATCTTCAGCTAGGCGAATTGCATCATATGCGGAAATATTAATTTTCATGTCACCTCCTCCACTTTTCATCAAATTTATCTGCATTTTGATAACTATTATCAATGATTTTGTAGTCTAATTGAAAGCTTTCTCGGATTAAAGCTTCATCAACACCTAAATCAAGATCAGGAAAACGTTCATTGAAAGTAGTTAACTCACCCAAAACTAATTCCTCCCAAAGGCGATACTTCCGCTGGAAATAAAAAACATAGTCTGCCGCATCTCTTAGCTCGTCAGTGTTCAATTGGTCTCTTATTTTTCTCAATTCATCCCAAACGAATAGCTCTTTGATATACCGGCCTTTCCATGCTATCTCAACATACTCATCTCCCCTTGGAGTTACTCTACCGAGCCATGTATATGCCTCATAACCAAGTTGGTTATAATGATTAAAGTGTCGCAGTTCATGCCAATACTCGAAAAGTGTGGGATTTGCTTTCAGCAACATTTCTAAACCTGGATTATCTGCTGAATCACCAGTAACTCTAAATGCAGCGGTCTTACCTTGAGGTAGTAGATCATCAGCATTTTCGTTGACACTTACCCCCATCGACTCTAGTCGAGCAATTTCTTGCTCACGATAACTTCCTGTGAATGGTTCACCTGGAACACGTCCACCAGCCATATAATCAGTTGAGGTTGTTCTACTGCTCCATTGCCTTACATTGTCTGCTTGAGAATTACCTAAACCATCTTCAATGCTATTAACACTGCGCCGAAGTTTAGCAGCTTCGTTGGGCACATCAGTGGCATTGGATACACCTCTTGGGATTTGCCTATAGAGTGCTTCTGCACCATCAGCCAGCTTCCGTGAACGTCTCATCAAGCGACGTAGATCATTGATTTCATCTAGCCCAAAGATCAGATTCGCACCCGCACTAACTAGATCACCCCGCGCCAAGTCTGTTACAATATCGGCGATGGTCATCACTTGCCCAACGACAGGAACAAAACCTAATGCAAAGAAAGTCAGTGCTGCACCAATTTGTAACCATTGTCCTGATGTCATTTCACCTTTGATTAGGGCTTCTTGATCGTTGAATTGCCCCAACATGAGCGCACCTTCTGAAGATTCGCCCCATGTTGTACCCGTAATTGGATACTGTTCATTAATTGTGTCGGTTACCAACTTTCGTTGTGCTTCCAAATCAAGTTCAGTGAAGTTATCAGGTATGGATTGTCCCAAATCTTCTAGCCAACGTTCATAAGTCATGCTCAATTGTTGTTCTGGAGGAGAATTCACAAAAATGGATTCTTCTTGCAAATCAATCAAACCGATTTTGACTTCATGTAAGTCTTTTTGCGAATCATAAACTGCCTGAAATGCATCAGCTACAGGAGCGGTTGGTTTACCAAAAACATCTCCAATATCACGGATTTCTTGGATTTTCCCATCTAGTGTGGCGAGTTGTTCAGCAACAATTTCTGCTTTTCCGTTGGCATAAGCTTCAATTTCTGCTTTGGCTTCAGCAAGCACTTCAGCACGATTCTCATCTGTGATTTCAGCTTCTTGGTAACCTAGTGTGAAAAGACTTGCTTCATCTAAAATGTCGCCATAGGCTTCTTCATCTACACCAATAAAGTCAGCTAATTGTCCCATACCTTGAATCATCGAATCAAATTGATTTGGGTCAATTGCATTGATTTGTTGCAACACTTCTGGATCTAAGGAATCCATCAAGTCAAAAAATAGCATCTCAGAACCAGCATTCTCCGCAATCAAATCCATCACTTCGGATGGCACTCCTAAAGAGGCATAAATTGACCCCAAGACCTCTGGTGTGACAAATGGCAATCCAGAAAGCTGGTGAATTTGCAGTAAAGCATCCACTTTGTAGCGCATATCAAACCAACTGGGGTCTAAGCTTAATGCGTCTTCATAAGTGAGATTGTGCTTTGCCATCATCCACTCGATAAAAGACAGTTGATTCACTTCTAGTCCCGGTAGTACTATGGTTGGTCGCAACGCTTCTGCATATTCCAGTAAACGGTTTAACTCTGCAACATAAGAAGGGTCTAGCGTTTTGGGTGTTGCATTCACTTCTGCCATAAACTCAGCATCAGCTTGCTCTTGCGCCTCTTGTTCGAGTGCTTGGCGTTCCTCATCAGGCAAATCTTGCAAAGGGACATTCTCAGGTGCGCCATCGTAATAATTATCATCTTCATAAGCTCGTATCGTGCTAGATTCAAGTTCTGATAGACTAATCGCACGACCTGTACCACTTTGAGGGTCAATAATCCAATAGCTTCCAGCAAATGTGCCATCGGTGATATAACCTGTAATCCAATTTGCGACAGGTCTCCCTTCGATTTGATCCCAACCAGTTCCTTGTTCTTTACTTACAAAATCCGACATCATTCCTCCTTTCGTTTTGGTAGCCCAAGTGTTCTTTTTAGCGATAAAAAAAGAGGCTGTGGGAGGAATATGCTAACGCTCCAATGCACATTACTCACACACAGCCCCTCATCAGCCAACAAAGTTTAGGTTGGGGCTAGCTCACAGTGCCCCAACTGGGTGCTGTGCCTGTCGCGGGTTTCAACACCGCTTCAAAGCTCACTGCACCACCTGTTTCCATCATCGGTTTGTAGCTTTCCACAATGAATTCACCACTGAATTGTGGGTCACCTGAAGTGGGAAGTGCGTTGCTGCCCACTTGCACCACCAGAGAGGCTTGTGCACCGGCTGCAAAGACACCATTAATCACAGTATGCGTGCCCACTGTTGCATCATTGGTCAAAAAGCCTTTGATGGTCACAGGAGATTGCAATTGTCCATTGATGAAGTTTTGTGCTGCTTCACCAAATCCCGAGACATCGTGTTGGGTAAAAGTTTGACCCAAATCCACACTATTGATGTCACCATCATTGAAGGTGCGAAGAGTGCCACTGCTATCGTCCATTTGTACAATAATATGATCGCCTGCTAATGCCATGATTTTCTTTCTCCTTTTATATGTTTTGTTTTCATGGATTAAAATCGTACCAATGACAGTGCCAGACTGACACTATCACCGGCTGATCCGCTGCGTGTGGCGTTGTAGCGCACATAACGCGGAATCGTGCCCGAGATGCTCTGACGTTCTGAATCGCGTGCAGAAGCATCCAATGTGAATGTCGCTAGGGTAGATTGCTCACCACTAAACGACCCGGTTGCTGAGCCTTCAAGTATCACTGTGTAAGTGTCACTGGCGGCTGCTTGAATAATGTGCAAGTAAGCTGCACCCCCGTTACTGGTGGCTGCGTTGTTATCCACATTGCTGCCACTGGTGCTGTTGGTGATGGTGATCGGTGGGGTCAATAACACACCCCAACCGCCAACCAACCCGCGATTGGTGAAGCTCGCTTCAAAGGGGATCGTCTGGTTCACTTCGGGTCGCACACTGTAAATCTCTTGGCGAATCGCCATGCTGTAAGTGGGATCACCCACAGCGGGATCAGCATTTTGCCCCAAAAGCACCGAGACAGACCCATCTACAGCTACCCCATTCAATACCGGGTGAGATTGTGCGCTTGTTGTGTTCAGATAACCACCGTGTGTCAGCTTCACCATGCGTCGTCCCGCAATAAAATTCTCGGTTCGATCACCAAAGGTAGTTGCTGACAGCAAACTGCGGGCATCTTCAAAGGTTACTGAATTCACATCACCCGTGAGTTCATAACCGCCAACCAGCACTTGCACATGATCGCCTGCTAATGCCATAAACTTTTCCTCATTTAAGGTCGACTATATTCATAACGGTTGACGTAACCATGTAACACAATCACGTCAGCGGTGTTGGCAAAAGCACGAACTTCTGCCCCATTGTTGAGCACATGACCGGGAATGACTTCGATAAAGCCACTTTCTCCAGCAATGCTGACTTCGATCAGATCATCTGGTGCAGTTGTGCCACCCCATTCGATTGTGAGTTTCACACTCGATGTCGAGGTGTTGACTGCACGCAAGACAATCTCATCCCATTCGTTGGTAGCTGGGCTACCGAGTGCCTGATGCACAAGCGTTCCAAGACTCGCTGTTGCACTTACCTTAATGCCGCGCCCATTGGTGCTAGCACTTAGGTTACGTTTACGCGAGTCGCGGTAGTCACGTGTGTTTTGGATCATGAATTACCTTCCTTCACGCTTAGGCAAATAGGTCAATACAAGGTGTCAATGTATAACCAGATTAGCACAAACGTTCTTTTTTGTGTGATACATATGATCGATCATTTAATCACTTTTGGTTTTTAAGTAAATTAAACCGTTTGTCAGCTGATGTAATCTATTTGCTACTTATATATGGATACTATTCGCTAGCATCATTCAGCAAACATCCCACTAACTGACCCATCGCTTACAAGTCACCGCGCAGATCGCGGATTTCTTGTTCCAACCAAGCCACTTTACGCGCAAGTCGTTTGATGGTATCGACATCGTTGTTACTAATACCATCAACCTCTAACGCGGTACGATTCGCTTGACGTGCTGCACGCAAACGCTGGATACGGTCGACTTCACCGCTTTGCTCAGATGTTAATTGCGTAGCATCATGGTCAAGTACCAAACGCTGTGCTTGATTTGCTTGAGATTTGCTAGCAGCATCCGAAAGATGTACCACAATCGCACCCGGACGAGTGCTCATCCCCGCAATAACATCGCCTAATGCACTGCGTAATTCAGCATCAAGAGCTTCGATATTCACTGCATGACGTTCTACGATAATGTTCTGCATCATTACACCTCCAATACCCAAAATTGCGGATGCATATCAGCCGGACGGCTGAAACCATCGTTGCTACCAGCACCTGCATATAACGTTGCTGTGCCTGCATCAACCTTCCATTGCAATTTAAACGTATGTGCTCCTCCAGCCACATTGGTAACCAAATAGATAAAACTACCACCATTAATATTGTTACTGGTGGTTGAGGAAATAATCACAATGCCATCATCACTTGCAACACGTGTTCCATCCATATCAACATCAAAATAAACTGGAAGTGACCCTCCACTCATTTTGATTGAGGCATTAAAGCCAATCAATACATCGCCACCTGTGGTTGTGATCGTATGTGAAAATTTTGTTGCATCAACATCCGCAAAACTAGTTGATGTTGTGGTGTAGTCAGTTGATTCATCCAATAGGTATTGTGCACTATTGGTTGTTTTGAGTGCGGTTAGGTTATCGCGTACTTGCTCATTGAGCAGGTTGGCTGTGACTACTTCGCCAACTGCCCATGTTTTAGGGTCTGTCCATGACATAATTGTCATTCTCCTTTTTGTTTTTTTATGTTTCACTTCTTGTAGGAGAAAAATCCAGTAAATAGTCCACTAGATTCTTCTCTTATTGCTTCTTGCGCTATTCACTTGAGATCAAGCCTTAACACAACCAACTAAATACCGCGTAAATCACGGATTTCTTGCTCCAACCAAGCTATCTTATTAATCATTTGCTTGAATGTTCGCAGATTGACTCGCCAAACACGATCAGCATCTATTTTTTCTTGATTTGCATCCCGTGCCGCATACAAGCTCTGTGATTGAGCCAGTTCAACTGTTTGAGCAGTGGTTATCACTGTTTCATCATGACTGATTGCAATTTTCTGGGCTTCTGCTAGTTGTTCGGATGTTGCTTCATCTGATAGATGCACAATCACCGCACCCGGACGTGTACTGAGCCCGATAACAACTTCATCTAAAGCATCTCGAAGATCGTCATTCAAAGCATCAAAGTTAACAGTGTTGCGTTTCACTGTAATATGCTGCATGATTACACCTCCAATGCCCATAGTTGTGGGTGAACATCTGCGTTACTAGTACTTGCACCGGCAAATAGTGTAACCGTACCATTTTGAGCTTTCCACTGAAGCTTAATTGTATGATTGCCAGCACTCAAATCGGTCAATAACACAGTAAAGCCGACAGGTTTATTCTCTGATGCTTGTGAGTAAATGCCAGTAATACCATCATCACCAGCATATGGATTCCCATCCACATCCAAATCGAACCACATCCAGTAGTTACTGCTGTTTTTAACCAAACCCATAAACCCTACAAGTACATCACCACCTGTTGTTGTGAGGCTAAGTGATAATTTAGTGGCATCAACATCCACAAATGATGTTGAGTTGGTCGTATAATCTACTGATTCATCGAGTGTGTATTGTGTGCTATTAGTTGATTTTAATACTGTCAAGTTGTCACGTAATTGCTCATTGAGCAAATTCGATGTTACAATTTCACCGACTGCCCATGTTCTTGGCTCTGTCCATGACATAAGTCTCATTCTCCTTCTTTGTTTTTCGTTTTTTAAGCCTTGTAAGGATGTGCAACGGCACATCCGTTGTTTGATGATTTAATATGCCAGCACCTGCCCACTATCGAGTGTCATTGACCCCACAACAGTGAATTGAGCGTTATCAGCAGGTTCTAGCAACCATGTCACGGTATGTTGAAATCCACCTTGTTCGACCGTATGTTCTTCTGCAACAATCAAATAATCATTGCGATGTCCGGTTTGGGATTCCATTATCGTGACCCGATCAAAGAGCGCTAAAGCTAAGATTGTTGTCTGATGTGTGCGTGTGCTGGTTTACAATTGGCCGATAAAACCAGCAGGTTGGCTGCGACGTGCCAATTCATAACGGGCGATATTGTCCGCCTCTTCTAACGAAGACAGTGCAGGCAAATCCAACGAGAGAATACGTAAGCCGTAATACGTGATGCTTGTTTGGTCTGCATAATCCAAAATCATCGGGTTTGCCCCCGCAATTGGAGTTCCCCGCACTATCAATTCCGTCGAGAAGATGGGCTGATTACTATTATTTTTGATAGTAAACAGCGCACGATCCGCACCAGAGAAATCCATCATCTAACTTGCAAGACTTTGCCATCCAAACTAACAATACTTATCATATAGTTAGAGTGAGTCTGCATCCAACACATTGACGTGATTATCACTTTCACCTTCGTAACTGTGAGGAATACACTATGTTCTCCATAATCTAACTATGGCATAACCATTTCTAGCTGACCAATACTATATATAGTGATTTTGAGCTACACTCATGTGCGAACATCCACAGAATAAGCAACACCTCAATACTCCCAATCAACAGCAAAACAATCATTGACAAATGTATTGACTAGCATAAGATGACAACTTAAACGAACTGACTTGAAAGAATTGTTGATATTAAGTCATCATAACGTGCTATCAATCAGTTAGTAAATCACATTTTTAGTACATCTAGCATAATTGGCTTAGCAAGATTACTGAATTCACTGTTAGTTTGGTGATCATGACAATAATGAATAATCTCCTTCCTCAATTTACAATAGCACTATTGTTCTTTATTGAGTGGTGATTATGATCGATAATTTGATCCTTTTTCTGATTGTTGCTGAATGATGCGAACACTACGCGCTTTATTCGCATCCCGCTTAATCACACCCTGCGCTTGCAGAATATCCAAGTAGCGCACTACTGTCCCATACGAAATATAACAACCCACTGCAATTTCTTTTAGGCTTGGTGCAATACCTTCTGTTTCAGTATATTGCTTGATGAAGTCTAAAATCTTATCTATGGTTTCTTGATTGACTGTCATACCTCCTCCGTTTGTTTTTTGTAATGTCCACTTATCTTATTCTTTTTAGCTCATTTGGTCTATTTGCAATATGTACTAAAATCGTTGCATTTCTGTATGAAATTTTGACTTCCCTACTGCGAAAAATACTGTATTCGTCATGAGCTTGACAAAGAATATTTAGTTTATTCAAGGAGTTTATATAGTTTATGGAGTGCTCTACGCGCATGTAGATACAATCGCTATAGGTGCGACACATTGGACAAAGTTTTTGAATGCACAGCCCTTTTAATGAGGTTCAATATTTCAGTTACCCTGCCCCGCTGGCATTCCCACATGCGTGTGGAGTTAACCGCTGCACTCACCGGCTAAAGCAAACAGCGGACAGCATTCCCCACATATATAGGCTTCTGAACCACGCTTATCCCAATAGGCTGCGTTATGGCTCAAGGGTACATCTTACCCTATTTAAAATATTAATCACTGCATTATGATCGCGATCTAAGCTCATATGCACAACCTAACTAGTAGTCTTTCAATGTGATACTTTCGTGAATTTTACCAGCTATTTTTCTACCTAGTACAATTGCCTAAAAATATAACTATGCAAGCTATTCAATAGATTAGTTTCACTTCACGGTTTGGGTGTAAATCACTTGATTTATATATTGTCGTTTAGAGCTTAAAAAGGTTTATAAAGAATCAAAAATATTTCCTAAGATGTTTGCACTGTTTTTTACATCCACACTAAATGGTTAACTTGTCCTACACATCTCCGTTGTAAAAAATTCGTAATAAAAATACCTTAAGAGGAACAATAATATATCGAATAACGTTATATAAGTGACGACAATCTATAATTAAATGGAGGAAATACAATGCGTAAATTGATCGTTCTATGTGTTCCAGTTGTGATGTCGTTAGTGCTAGGTGTTGGAACATCATTTGCTAATGGTATTGTTGGTGTTCTTGAAGTCAATGACGGTGGTGGCATTATTAGCCCATCTAGTAAAGTAGTTGACGGTGGTATCACTATCAGTCCATCTAGTGAGGTAATTGACGGTGGAGGTATTATTGCTGTTAGTGATGTTGCTCCTGATTTTCCAGCTATGCCTCCAGAAGGTTTAGATCACTGGCTGAAACAATGTTATGTAGCTAATAGTGATGGTAGCATTCCTGTTGATTGTTGTTCATTAGCCTATTGTGTACCACCAATGGCACTTGTTGAAGACAACAGTCTTGCTTTTTCTGCAACTATGCCAATGTTACTGGTAATTGAGAATTAAAAGTTAGCAAACTTCTCAAGCCAATAGTGGTTTGTCTTTAGTATTTGTCAAAATCACCTAATTGTATAGTCTTGTAGTAAAGGAAGTAGTCGACCTATTTTGTCGGCTATTTTTCATTTCTTACGGGATGCCCTATAAAATCCACCAACTTTAGCAGTGGGAGTATGTCACTCAACTTTGCTATGTTAATCATCGTCCCCCTGTTGCTTACGCAGCATATTCAGTTCATATTCCAATCGTCCTATTTTCATCATCAGTTCATCACGCTCTTGACGATTCATACGCTCAGATTGCAATGCGGATAACTCACCCTTAGCGTGACCTAATTGCTCTCTTGCGTCTATTAAATCTTGTTGAAGTATCTGATTGCGCTCATGGGAATCAGTCAACTGGCGTTCTAATGTTGAAATAGTCTCTTCCAGCATATCAATATTTTGTTGCATGATACCGCGCTGTTTATCCATAACCAATTGTGCAGCATCCGATGATACTAGTGTTTCCGAGAAACCAATTGGTTGTGGTGGCATTTCTGGTAATTCATTCCAACCATTCAAGTGCATTGACTCAAGTGCTTGCTCAATGTCTGCCCGCTTTTGCCCCTTGTCTTTCCGATCAGCAATGAAGGCAAATATGCGTGCATCCTGCTCATTAAACATTCGTGTTCGACCACCACCACCACGTGCTTCAGCCGACAGAAATGCACCATAACGTTCTGTTGTCCATTTCCGGATTGTTCCATCGTTTAGATTTAGCCATTTTGCTAAATCTTCAGTTGACAAATTCATATGATGCCTCCGTACCAAACGTTATGATAATAGAAATACGGCACAAAGCACTTTTTAACCTAAAAAACGATACATTATATTTATAGCGCGCTTTTTATTTTGGTTGTATAATGCTACATAATGCACTTTGCATTATATGCAAAACTGTTATTAAACGCAAAACGCCGTCGGTTGCCGAACACAACCAAGCGGCGCAATTACACATAAAGTATATGAAGGAATTATATCATGAAACAAACAAGTTTTCTAAACCAGACGAAGAACAAGCCAAAATCGTTTCGATTACAGCAGAAATTTTGGCTTGACCTATCCAAACCTGAAGAAGCGGGACTAGCCGACATTTGCGATAGCTTGAAACAAAATCGCACGTTCAGCAAGACAATCCGCGATGGAATCCGCCTAATCGTGTCACTTCGACAAGGCAAAACAGATGTGCTTGAGGAATTATTCCCAGCCATTGTGATTGCAATTCGGGGTAGTCAGTCAACAGTCAATGACGATTTTCAATCCATGATGAATGAAATTGCAGAACTAAAAAGCTTAGTTTCCAGTCAACCAGTTAGCCAGCCACGTGCTATCCAGGTACCAGAGGGTGGCGAACTGGAAGTGGTCGAAGCTGCTACTGGCGATGCTATTGTTTCCAATTTCCTATCTGGTTTTGATTTTTAAGGAGCGCAATTATGTCTATCAACTATGTATCAATTGATGCAGGCAATGGATTCACCAATGCTGCAACATTGAAAGGGAAGTCAGTCAAAACAGTTGGCTTTCCATCGATTCGCGCGATGTCACGGGCTGATGATTTTGATATTGAAGGTTTTGGTAGTGTCAATTACCCAATCTATAATTGGCAAGGCTTGCGCTATGTGGTTGGTGACGATGCCAGTCTCATCAGCCTCGATAGTGTTGAATCACATCGAGGATACAATCGCTATGGCAATGAAATGCAGCGTTTTTTTATGGCAGTTGCCATGTATCAGCTTGGCTTAAAATCGAGTGATATTGATTTGACCATGTTTGTGCCACCTAGCTTGCTTATTGAGCAAAAAGATACCATTTTAAGCCGCTTTGAAGACGTGAATAACCAGCTTGCTATTCTGCCAGAAGGTGAGCGTAAACCCATAATCTATAACCTTGTCAATATCAATATTGTGCCTGAAGGCATTGGTGCAGCCACTTGCTTCATGTTAGACAAACGTGGCAAACCAAGCCAGTCAGCGAGTGAACTGTCTGGCAATGTGTTATTTGTCGATATTGGCATGTACACCACAGATGTTGTTTTACTGCAAAATGGCGCATTCAATCGTGAGTCGTTATCAACTGCAACCAGTGAAGGTTTCGGCATCGCCGATCGTATTTTGTCACCCTTAGCTGAAGAAGTACGGAAAAAAGCCGCTGATTTTAGTGCGATTAATCTTTATGACATTGATAGAGCATTACGCAATGGGTTGAAAACAGGTGAATTTACTGTTTCTAGTGGATTGTCTAATATCGACATAGAAGAGCGATTTAACGCCTATAAAGGAGCATTTTCTAATGCAGTTGCTGATTTATTGGATAGTCAATATTCCAGTTTGCGCAATGTCCAGAAAGTCGTCTTAGTCGGGGGTGGGGCAACTTTTATCAATGATCTACTCGCTGAAACCTATCCAAATCGAACCGCGACATTGGAAAATTACTCCAGCATGAAAGATGTGTCACCATTGGAAGCGAATGTGATAGGTGGGTTGCGTTTGTCTTTGATGAAACAACTACAGACAGAATAGAAGCATATGTTGCAATTTTGGTGGGGGGATCAGTTCAAAATTATCCCCTCAATATCGTAAGGGAGCATGATGAATCCACAGCAGGAATGATATGAGGTAATTGAGGAATAATCAAAATAGAGACCCAATTGGATGATAGAAGATGTCATTAATTTGAATTTTTAGAACTAATAAGCTATTAAAATGCACTTTTTTTTAATATACTGTGTTACATGAGTAGACAAGCGATCACTTTAATGTAATGATAGTTAAAAGTCTAAAGTGGCATTAAAGCCAAATCGCCTCACCAAACCGTGTATTGTTTTTGCGGGCAATTACGGGAAGGTGGGCGACATGATGATATCTTCCAGGTGTCATCATTAACAGCATATCAAAAAACTTGACAACTTTCAAAGTTAAGTTTTTTTAACAGTTGGCTTTATGTGTCCAGATTACCCGACTTTCGCTAAGTCGGATTAGTGTAGAAACAAAAAATAAGGGACACATATGAGTACCCAAAGTAAAATTGATTGCATCACACAATTAGAAAAACGAGCGAATTTTCAACAATCTCAAAACTTGAGCGATACAGACGCAAAAATCTACCAACATGATTTCAACACTTATCCACAAGGTGAAAATCATGGCTAATTATAATGACATTTTAAAACAACGCGGCATTTACGAAACAGCCATCGCGTCTGGCTGGGAATTACATAATAAACGCTGGCACTATCCACTATTTGATATGTTGGGTAATCGGACAACAAATCATCATCGATCGAAATTGGCTAGTGGCAATGGTCAAAAATACTTATGGCATCCTAGCAAACCTAAACATATCAATTTTTACGCGCTACCGGGCACAATATCAGCTATTCAACAAGCAAATGGCACAGTCTACCTTGCCAATGGTGAACCATCTGTTCTGGCATATCATACGGCTGGTATCAAAAATGTACTGTCTTTAGGATTTGGTGAAGGCAATATTCCGCAGGATACAGTCAATATCTTGGAGCAATTTGGTGTTACACATGTAAACTACATACCAGATAATGATAAAGCTGGCACAAAATCGGCTGTCAAATTGCGTGATAAGCTATACGGTAGCAACATTACTTTACACGTTTTCGCTTGGAACAGTCATGCAAAAGGCTATGATGCCAATGATTTGTGGATAGATTGCGAATTTAATCGACAAACATTCCAAAATGAAATCAACCGCTTAAACGCGCTTATCTTGCCAGAGACTAACCACACAAAAGCATCGGTAAAACATCGGCAAAACATCGGTAATTTAGCCGATTACGATAGCATCAAACAACAAGTTGCCTTGCTTTTAGGCTATAGCTTAAATGATTTCAAAGCAGACGGCTGGGCACGCAAGAATATTTCCTCACCATTCCGTGAAGATCGCAGCCCATCTGCCAATTACAATATTCAATCTGGTGTGTTGAATGACTTTGGGGATCGCGCTTATCGCCTTCAAGAATTATGTAGCTTCTTCCATATTGATTTGCCAAAACCAACACGCAAGCAGGGCAGGGCAAAAACAATTGACTTAGCGACTGCACCTAAATCATCGCGTCCGATACCTGAAGCAGTTTCAGTCGATCATTTAACCCACGCCAAGCAAGTCAATGTTCGTTATATCTCTGATTTGCTAGATGATCTTGCAACTCAGCGCACATGGGTGATTAAATCGCCATTGGCGACAGGCAAAACAGAAGCGATCCACCACTATATTGCAAAATATCAGATCAAGCGTGTTTTGATGATTACTCATAGTGAAGCTCTCTGTGCAGATATTGCCCAACGACTTGATTTCACCAATTATCAAGATATTCCACATGATTTACCTATTCATGGTGTCGATCAATTGGTTTGTTCACTTAACTCATTATATCGACTGACAGGTGCACCTGCTTATGATCTAGTGGTACTGGATGAAGCAGAGCAAGCGATTCAGCATCTATGGGGTGGCACCATGCGCGGTGGTGATGATGAACGCGCTTATACAACCTTAACAGAAATCACCACGCAAGCTGGGCAATTCATCGCACTTGATGCTCACATGACAGATAAAGTCGCAAATTGGCTGCAATCTAAACGAGGCAATCTGACAAAAATCCAGAATCAATATCGACCTAAGCGCGATGATTTGTGCTTTATGGGAACAATGGGCGCAACACTAGAAGCTGCCATTCGATGCACACAAAACAACCCAGATGCTTGCACTGTTTTACTCAGCAGCAGCCGTAAGCTAACACGCACTTTGCATCGTTATTTTACCAGTCAATATGGCGAAGAAACTGTGATCTCGATTCATGGCTGGAATAGCTCAGAAGCTCGCATTCGTGAAATCTTGAAAAATCCTAACAAAGCCATTCAAAAAGCACGTATTTTTATTGCATCACCATCTGTTGGTACAGGCATTGATATTCAAACGGAAGTCGCAGGCGTTTTTGGCTTCTATCATCACAGACCGTTGATTGCAACACAAATCATGCAACAAATGATGCGTTTCCGAAATGCACAACAACGTGCTTTATATGTACCTCAGATTGAAGGCAATTTGCCAGAAAATGCACTAGATATTCTATTATCTGAGCGAGGCAAAGCAAAACGAACTGCACAACTTGCTCAGATTCCAGCCAATCAAATTGCCACCCAAACACAAGCAGAAATTGTCGAACTTTGGGTGCAATATGAGGCAGATAGCAACCAACAACGCAATAATCTATTTGCTTATGTCTATCATCTAGCAATCCAAGAGGGATTCACGCCTATTCTTGATGAACATACTGGGGAAATTGGCAAAAAACTACTAGCACAAATCCGCAAAGAACAAGATGCTCTTGACGATCAAGTTCGCTGTACAATTCCGGCAATGAGCCATGAGGAACTCGATCAAAAGCGACAAAACAGAACAATCCAAGAAATTGACTTTATTGGATATGAACGCTGGAAAATCGAAGATACCGTTGGGCTAGAAATCACACCTGAATTGAATGAACGCTACAAAAAAGCCCGCGCTCGATCGGGATTGGTGCGTTTTACTAATTACATGCTGGCAACCGAAGTCAGCCAAGAAATTGACCATACAGAATTACGACTTTTGCCACATGAACGGCACAATCATACAGCAACACGCCATCTCTTTGAATCAGCGATCGAAGCGGCTTTTGGCAAAGCTGGGTTGACATCCACTGAACAAATTCATCGCCAAGAATTAGAAACACGACTTAGTGATTTCATCAACCACAATCTGAAAGACATTCATCACTTTGTAGATAAGCGCAATGACTTATCAGAAGAAGTGATTCCGATCTTTCGAAGAATCCTTGCATCACACGGGATAAAATTATGTAGTAGACAAATAATGCACAATGGCAAACGATTTATGGTTTATTGGTTAGACCAAGACAACTTAGAGATATTGAAAACACATGCTCGTGCTCGTATTAGACACCTAAACACTAAAGAGCACGCTACTAAAAACGCGGAAATATCTACATTTAGTTACGTGAATTTAGTAGTAAATCCGAGTGCTGATTACTACTCAGAGACACAGAACTCAATTAATGAGCTGCAACGGCTGTTTACAGGGGATGAAGCAAACAATAAACTACCAGATTAGCATTAGAGAACACAACTAAACCACATACTATGCCAGATAAATCAACTGCAACCGTAGCTGATTGAGTTTAGTGTTATGATTAACTTAAGAATATTTCTTGGTTGGATTTATGATCAATTTATTTGCTGAGTTCGCCGTTTACTACCATCAACCTAAGAAATTGACGCTTAATCTCGAATTCTTTCGAGCCATTGTATCTG
>Ga0207422_1002522_pt1 | contig 23681 bp, 21 predicted proteins | sample MarCyaLeptolynsp_FD_187757 | JGI IMG/M metagenome (GOLD analysis project Ga0207422, IMG submission 187757) | Marine cyanobacterial communities from Panama - species 1 Leptolyngbya sp. (SPAdes) | ecosystem: Environmental > Aquatic > Marine > Unclassified | place: Panama: Panama City | collected... | reverse complement strand
CTTAGTTTCTTAACGCCCATTGCTCTCTAATTAAATGCCGCTGTAAAAGTCAATTACTTCACCATCAGCAACAGTTACGATGGCTTTCTTAAACGAATTCTTTCTTCCTGAAATGATTCTGGACTTAGTGTATCTAGACTTCATTTTGCCCTGATACCTCATGGTGTTCACATCTTCTACTGTAACACCGTACATATCTTCAACTGCTTTCTTGATCTCGACTTTGTTGGCGTTTTCATCAACGATGAAACCGTACTTGCCGCTCTCATTAAGCTCTGATACTTTCTCCGTTACTAAAGGCTTCTTTAAAATACTCATGTCGCTTACTTTAGTAGGTTTTCAATTTTCTCAACTGAACTCTCGCTGATCAACAAGCTATCTGCATTCAATACATCATATGTACTTAATGTGTCAGCAGTGATCACCTTTGTATTTTGCAAGTTGCGTCCTGAGATAGCTACGTTCTTGTCTTCGTTAGAAACCACAAAGAGTGTTTTCTTATCAGCAACAGAAAGGCTGTTCAAAACATTTACAAAATCCTTAGTCTTAGGAGCATCAAAAGAGAAGTCTTCCAAAACCATTAGGTTATTATCCTTGGCCTTATAAGCCAAAGCAGATTTTCTCGCTAAAGCCTTAAGCTTCTTATTCAACTTAAAACCATAGTTTCTTGGTCTTGGACCGAATACACGACCTCCACCTCTGAAAATTGGTGACTTAATACTACCAGCTCTGGCAGTACCAGTTCCTTTTTGCTTCTTAATCTTTCTAGTAGAACCAGAGATCTCTGCTCTTTCCTTCGACTTGTGAGTTCCCTGACGTTGGTTAGCCAGGTATTGCTTCACATCTAGGTAGATCGCGTGATCGTTTGGCTCGATCGCAAAGATATCATCAGAAAGGCTCACCTTTCTACCAGTATCTTCTCCGCTGTTTTTTAATACTGCAATCTCCATCTTCTTATTTCTCTAGTACTACGATTGAATTCTTAGCGCCAGGTACGGACCCGCTCACTACAATAAGATTCTTCTCAGGTACAACCTTCATTACTTCAAGGTTAATCACCGTTACTCGATCGTTACCCATTCTACCTGCCATACGAGTACCTTTAAATACTCTTGCAGGGTATGAAGCACCACCGATAGAACCAGGAGCTCTCAACCTGTTGTGTTGACCGTGCGTAGCTTGTCCAACACCACCGAAGCCGTGTCTCTTAACTACACCCTGAAATCCCTTACCTTTAGAAGTTCCGATAGCGTCAACAAAATCACCTTCTTTGAATACATCTCCGACAGTGATCTGATTGCCCAACTCTACCATTCCTTCAAATTCCTCACGGAAATCTCGAAACTCAACTACCTTTTGCTTTGGAGTTGTATTGGCCTTTTTGAAGTGACCTTTCAACGCATTGGGAGTATTTTTCTCCTTACGCTCTCCATAAGCTAATTGAACAGCTTGGTATCCGTCTGTTTCCTCATTTTTTACTTGCGTTATCACGCAAGGACCAGCCTCTATCACCGTGCATGCGACATTACGTCCATCGGCACTGTATACGCTAGTCATTCCGACTTTTTTTCCGATAATTCCAGACATCTTTCAATTCATTTAAAGCACCATAAACAGAGTGCTCCCGCGAAACGGACTGCAAAGATAGGGATTTAATATTTTGTAGCAAACAGTGCTCATTAATTTTGAGCAATAATTTACAGCTATCTCTTCAGTCCTTGTCTCGACTTGTTTTAAGCATAAAAAAGAGGCCATTCTTTACAGAACAGCCTCTTTTGAGTTATTTAAAAAGGTACTTAAACCTTGATTTCTACATCAACACCTGAAGGCAATTCAAGCTTCATCAAAGCATCAACAGTCTTAGCACTTGAAGAGTAGATATCTACTAATCTTTTGTAAGTGCAAAGCTGGAATTGCTCACGAGCTTTCTTGTTCACGTGTGGAGATTTCAATACTGTAAACTTCTCCTTTACTGTTGGCAATGGAATAGGACCACTCACAACAGCTCCAGTAGTTTTTACCGCTCTCACAATTTTCTCTGATGACTTATCCACCAAGTTGTGATCGTATGACTTTAATTTAATTCTAATCTTCTGTGTCATTATAGTAAAATTTACAGCTTATTCTCCTTTTGCTTTTTTGATTACGTCTTCAGCAATGTTGTTTGGTACTGCTTCGTAATGAGAGAATGTCAAAGAAGCGGTAGCTCTACCAGAAGACATTGTTCTCAAATCAGTAACATAACCGAAAAGTTCTGAAAGTGGCACATCTGCTTTAACTACAGTAGAAGTACCTTTTGTATCCATACCTTTCATGATACCCCTTCTTCTGTTCAAGTCACCAGTAATACTACCCGTATACTCATCAGGAGTAACCACATCAACGGCCATAATTGGCTCCATCAATTTAGGGTTGGCTTTTCTAGCAGCTTCTTTGAAACCTAATCTAGCAGCCATTTCGAAAGATAGCGAGTCAGAATCCACATCGTGGAAAGATCCGTGATACAACTTCACTTTCATTCTCTCTAGAGGATACCCAGCGAGTGGACCATTATCCATTGCAGAAGCAAAACCTTTCTCAATCGCTGGAATGAATTCTCTTGGAATCACACCACCAGTAATTGCATTTTCAAATTGCAATCCATCCTTTTCGTGATCTTCGTCTTGTGGACCTAGTTCGAATACGATATCCGCAAACTTACCCTTACCACCAGACTGCTTCTTATAAACCTCTTTGTGATCAACCAATGAGTTGATAGATTCTTTGTAAGCCACCTGTGGTGCACCTTGATTCACTTCTACTTTGAATTCTCTCTTCAAACGATCCATGATAATGTCAAGGTGAAGCTCACCCATTCCTCTAAGGATAGTCTGTCCAGTTTCTTCGTCAGTGTTTACTCTAAGGGTAGGATCTTCTTCTACTAGCTTGGCGATTGCCATACCTAGTTTATCAACATCTGCCTGAGTTTTAGGCTCAATCGCGTATCCGATTACCGGATCAGGGAAGTCCATTGATTCGAAAACAACTTTGTGCTTCTCATCACATAGGGTATCTCCTGTTTTGATATCCTTAAATCCTACCACAGCAGCAATATCACCAGCATGAAGGCTATCAATAGCATTCTGCTTGTTTGCGTGCATTTGGAAGATTCTAGAGATACGCTCTTTCTTGTTTGTTCTTGTATTATACACGTAAGAACCAGAATCAAGCATACCTGAGTAAGATCTCACGAAGCAAAGACGACCTACAAATGGGTCAGTAGCAATCTTAAATGCAAGTGCTGCAAATGGATCTTCTGGAGAAGGCTTTCTAGAAGTCTCTTCTTCAGTATCAGGATTAGTTCCGACAATACTTTCTCTATCTACTGGTGAAGGAAGCAATTCCATCACGTAGTCAAGAAGTGTCTGAACACCTTTATTTTTAAATGCAGAACCACACATCATTGGAACAAAGTCCAAGTTGATTGTAGCTTGTCTCAATGCTGCAAGAATCTCGTCTTTTGTAATTGAATCAGGGTCTTCGAAGAATTTCTCCAACAATGAATCATCATACTCAGCGATTGCCTCCAATAGGCCTTCTCTGTACTCTGCAACATCATCGACCATATCTCCAGGAATTTCGATTTCTTCGAAAGTCATTCCCTGGTCAGCCTCGTTCCAAACGATCGCCTTGTTCTCAACCAAGTCAACAACTCCTCTGAATCCTTCTTCTGCACCGATAGGTAATTGCAAAGGCACTGCTTTAGTACCTAACATTTCTTTTACCTGGCCACAAACCATAAGGAAGTCAGCACCAGCACGGTCCATTTTGTTGACAAAACCGATACGTGCTACTTTGTAGTTGTCTGCTAGTCTCCAGTTAGTTTCTGACTGTGGTTCAACACCGTCTACTGCTGAGAACAAGAACACCAAACCATCTAAAACTCTCAATGATCTGTTTACCTCTACTGTGAAGTCAACGTGACCAGGAGTGTCAATGATGTTAATGTGATACTCATTGTTTTTGTAAGGCCAGAAAACAGTCGTAGCAGCTGAAGTAATAGTGATACCTCTTTCCTGCTCCTGCTCCATCCAGTCCATTGTAGCAGCACCATCGTGTACTTCACCAATTTTGTGAGATACACCAGTGTAATATAGTATACGCTCGGTGGTAGTAGTTTTACCAGCATCGATATGCGCAGCAATACCGATATTCCGAGTCAATTTTAAATCTCTTGCCATTTGAGTTTAGGAATTAAAATCTAAAGTGTGAAAATGCTTTGTTTGCGTCTGCCATTCTGTGGGTATCGTCCTTCTTCTTCACGGCAGCACCTTCACCCTTAGAGGCGGCAATTACCTCTCCAGCTAGTTTTTCAGTCATGGTTTTCTCACCACGCTTACGCGCGAACATGATCATCCATTTGATGCCAAGTGATGTCTTACGACCTGGTCTTACCTCGATAGGCACTTGAAAAGTAGCACCACCTACTCTTCTACTCTTCACTTCGACTGACGGCATGATATTACTCAATGCTTTCTTCCAAGTTTCAAGACCATTCTCACCAGTACGCTCTTCTACAAGTTCAATCGCTTTGTAGAACGTATTGTAGGCAATACTCTTCTTTCCATCGATCATTAGGTAGTTCACAAACTTTGTTACCAAAGTATCATGGAACTTAGGATCGGGAAGAATATATCTCTTCTTTGGTTTAGCTTTTCTCATTACTTATATAATTGTCTATTTTTTGTCTTTAGGTCGCTTAGCACCATATTTTGATCTTCTCTGAAGACGACCGCTTACACCTGCAGTATCTAATGCACCACGGATGATGTGATATCTTACACCAGGAAGGTCTTTTACTCTTCCTCCTCTGATCAATACAATTGAGTGCTCTTGAAGGTTGTGACCTTCTCCTGGGATATATGCGTTCACCTCTTTACCATTGGTTAACCTTACCCTGGCTACTTTTCTCATAGCTGAGTTAGGTTTCTTAGGTGTAGTCGTATATACCCTTGTACAAACACCCCTTCTTTGTGGGCAGCTATCTAATGCTGGAGATTTTGACTTTGAAGTCAATTTCTTTCTGCCCTTACGTACTAGTTGGTTTATAGTAGGCATTTACAATTCTTTAGATTAATTTTTTCCTAGTTAAATTTTCGGACTGCAAAGGTAGTAAAAGAAGTTTTCGAAACAAACACCCTATCTCAAATAAAATGTCTCTGATTTCTAGCTTCTTAAAACCAAGCTTTCTAAGTCCTTAACATAAAAAAGGGCTGCCGAAGCAACCCTTCTTATTCATTATATATTTCTCAACTAAGCTTCGCCTACTGTACCACCAAAATTCATTGGGAATTTCGGTGGCTCTTCGCTTTGCTTAATCGGACCAAAGTGATTTTCGAACTTGTCGATATTGTCCTTTAGTGCCAATAGCAATCGCTTGGCGTGCTCAGGCGTAATCACTATTCTCGATTTTACTTTTGCCTTAGGAACCCCAGGCATCATTTTGATAAAATCGATCACAAATTCACTGTTCGAATGAGCAATCATTGCCAGGTTTACATATTGTCCTTCCGCAATTTCTTCCGAAAGTTCAATATTCAATTGGTTCTGATTTGCTTGCTCGTTCTGGTCAGCCATTTGCTTATAGTTCTACGCTTTCTTCTTCTGATTGTGCCTGATAAGCTTCTCTTGCAGCAACTAGCTTGTCATATTCAGCCTGGTTACCTACGATCAGGTTATCATACTCTCTCATACCTGTACCTGCTGGAATCAAGTGACCAACGATCACATTTTCCTTCAAGCCATTCAATGTATCCGCTTTACCTCTAATAGAAGCTTCACTCAATACCTTAGTGGTCTCTTGGAAAGATGCAGCAGAGATAAAGCTTTCAGTACCCAATGACGCTTGAGTAATTCCTTGAAGTTTTGGCTTAGAAACTGCAGGTTGTGCATCTCTAACCTCTACTAACTTCATGTCCCTTCTTCTCAAGCTTGAGTTCTCGTCTCTCAACTCTCTTGGAGATACAATCTGACCAGGCTTCAAGTTCTCTGACTCGCCTGCCTCAGTCACCACCTTCATATCAAGCATGGCATCATTTTCTTCTCTGAAGAAGAACTTATCTACCACCTGACCTGGAAGGAATTGTGTATCACCAGCATCCATGATCTCAACTTTCTGCATCATCTGCTTCACAATCGCTTCAATATGCTTATCGTTGATTTTCACACCCTGTAGTCGGTATACTTCCTGAATCTCATTCACTAGGTATTCCTGAACTGCGGTTGGTCCTTGAATATTCAAGATGTCATTTGGAGTAGTTGCTCCATCAGACAACTGGTATCCAGCTCTTACAAAGTCATTGTCTTGTACCAAGATGTGCTTAGACAATGGCACCATGTATTTCTTCTTCACACCATCTTTAGATTCGATGAAGATTTCACGGTTACCTCTCTTGATACCTCCGTAAGTCACTACACCATCAATTTCTGACACTACTGCCGGGTTCGATGGGTTACGTGCCTCGAACAATTCAGTTACCCTAGGAAGACCACCCGTGATATCCCTTGATTTACCCATTGTTCTTGGAATCTTAGCCAATGGCTGTCCAATTTTCACTTTGTCACCCGCATCTACTGCCAAGTGAGCTCCAACTGGAATGTTATAAGCTTTAGACTCAGACTTAGCGTTAACAACCACCGCTGGGTTCTTCGCCTTATCTTTTGTATCTGTAATTACTTTCTCTCTGTGACCTGTTTGCTCATCAAACTCTTCTTTATAAGTCACGCCTTCTTCGATCGCATCGAACTCGATGGTACCGTCAAATTCTGAAAGGATTACCGCATTATACGGATCCCACTTACAAAGCTGATCATCCTTCTCTACCTTCTGGCCTTCCTTCACTTCAAGGATAGCACCGTAAGGTACGTGGTTAGAGATAAGTACTTTTTTCGTTTTAGGATCAATGATCTGGATTTCACCAGTTCTACCCATTACGATATTAATCTTATTGCCATCATTGTCAGTAGTAGGCAATGATCTCAATTCTTCAAATGCAATTACACCAGCAAACTTCGCCTTCACAGTAGCGTCTACTGCAATGTTAGAAGCAGTACCCCCTACGTGGAAAGTTCTTAGCGTAAGCTGAGTACCAGGCTCACCGATGGACTGTGCAGCAATAACACCTACAGCCTCACCTTTTTGTACCATCTTGTTAGTAGATAGGTTTCTACCGTAACACTTAGCACAAACACCTCTCTTGGTTTCACACGTCAATACTGATCTGATTTCCACTTCATCAATCGCTGTTTCATCAATTTGATCAGCAATTTTTTCTGTGATTTCCTCACCAGAAGCAATGATCAGCTCCTCAGTGATTGGATCGTATATATCGTGAACAGATACTCTACCAAGAATTCTCTCAGATAATGGTTCAACTACTTCCTCGTTGTCTTTCAAGGCTGAAACAGTCAATCCTCTTAGTGTACCACAATCCTCCTCGTTGATCACACAATCTTGTGCAACATCAACAAGACGTCTTGTTAGGTAACCTGCATCAGCAGTTTTCAATGCTGTATCGGCAAGACCTTTACGAGCACCGTGTGTAGAGATAAAGTACTCCAATACGTCCAAACCTTCTTTAAAGTTTGAAAGAATCGGGTTTTCAATGATCGCCCCAACAGAACCTGCAAGGTTTTTCTGCGGCTTGGCCATCAATCCTCTCATACCTCCCAACTGACGAATCTGCTCTCTAGAACCACGAGCTCCTGAGTGCATCATCATAAAGATAGAGTTGAAGCCTTGATTGTCTTCTTCCATCTCCTGCATCAATCCATTGGTCAATCGTGTATTTACACGTGTCCAAATATCAATTACCTGATTATATCGCTCATTATCGGTAATAAGTCCCATCAAGTAGTTTTGCCATACAGCATCCACTTCTTCTTTAGCACTTTGTACCAGGCTATCTTTTACATCTGGAATGTGAATATCATTCAATCCCATTGACAGACCACCTTTATAAGCCATTTGGAAACCAAGCTCTTTAATATCATCCAAGAACTTAGCAGTCTTTGCGATACCGCAAATTGTCACCACATTCTGGATAATTTTCTGAAGCTTCTTCTTCGTCAATAGCTCATTTACGTATCCTACTTCTTCCGGAACACTCTCGTTGAAGAGTACTCTACCTGCTACTGTTTCGATCACTTTCTCAACCAGCTCATCGTTTTCACGAACTGTGGTTTTCACATGAATGTAAGCGTGCTTAGAAAGAACGCCTTCGTTCATTGCGATCAATACTTCTTCTGCAGAGTAGAAACGCATGCCTTCACCCGCTACTTTATGATCGTCAGTAGATCTTCTACCTTTAGTCACATAGTAAAGTCCCAATACCATGTCTTGAGATGGTACAGTTACCGGAGCACCGTTAGCAGGGTTCAAGATGTTGTGAGAAGAAAGCATCAACATGCTTGCTTCCATTACCGCATCTTGTCCTAGTGGTACGTGAACAGCCATTTGGTCACCATCAAAGTCAGCGTTAAATGCCGTACATACTAATGGGTGCAATTGGATTGCCTTACCTTCAATTAGTTTTGGCTGGAAAGCCTGAATACCCAATCTGTGAAGTGTAGGAGCCCTGTTCAATAGTACTGGGTGTCCTTTCAATACGTTTTCAAGGATATCCCAAACCACTGGATCTTTTCTGTCAACAATTTTCTTCGCTGACTTCACTGTTTTTACAATACCTCTTTCAATCAGTTTTCTGATGATAAAAGGTTTGAAAAGCTCAGCTGCCATATTCTTAGGCAAACCACACTCATGTAGTTTCAATTCAGGTCCTACTACGATCACTGAACGACCAGAGTAGTCAACCCTCTTACCTAAAAGGTTCTGACGGAATCGACCTTGCTTACCTTTAAGCATGTCACTCAAAGACTTCAATGCACGGTTTCCATCCGAACGTACTGCGTTAACTTTTCTTGAGTTATCAAATAGTGAGTCAACAGCCTCTTGAAGCATACGCTTCTCATTTCTAAGAATTACTTCAGGAGCTTTTATATCGATCAATCTCTTAAGACGGTTGTTTCTAATGATCACACGTCTGTAAAGATCATTCAAATCTGATGTTGCGAATCTACCACCATCAAGCGGTACCAATGGTCTCAATTCTGGTGGAATAACCGGCACCATTTTGATCACCATCCACTCAGGACGATTTTCGATTCTAGTTTTTGCATCACGGAATGCTTCAACTACCCTCAGACGCTTCAAGGCTTCTGCCTTTCTCTGCTGAGAAGTATCTGTAGCTGCCTGGTGACGTAAAGCGTATGACATGCTGTCCAAATCAAGTCTCGCCAATAACATTTCTAGTGCTTCTGCACCCATTTTGGCGATGAACTTTTCTGGATCATCATCATCAAGCATTTGATTCTCGCGTGGGAGTTTGTCAAGAATATCCAGGTACTCGTCTTCTGTTAAGAAGTCCATGTAGCTGATTCCTTCCTCTTCCTTGATACCTGGCTGGATTACAGCGTATCTCTCATAGTAGATAATCTGATCCAACTTCTTAGTTGGTAAACCAAGTAGGTATCCAATTTTATTAGGAAGTGACTTAAAGTACCAAATGTGTGCAACAGGAACCACCAATTCTATGTGTCCCATTCTCTCTCTTCTAACCTTCTTCTCGGTTACTTCAACACCACATCTGTCGCAGATGATACCTTTATATCTAATTCTTTTGTACTTCCCACAATGACATTCCCAGTCCTTAACAGGTCCGAATATTCTTTCACAGAATAAACCACCCATTTCAGGCTTATAGGTTCTATAGTTGATGGTTTCCGGTTGCGTTACCTCCCCATGAGAAGACTCAAGGATAGATTCCGGAGAAGCCAAGCTAATAGTGACTTTGTTAAAGTCGTTGTTAAGTTTTCTATTCTTTTTAAATGCCATAGCTTTTTTTGATTCTTAATTGTGGCCTAAACCAAACTCAAATTTTGTAATTAGTCTAAAGTGATTTCTAGTGCGAGACCTCTAAGCTCGTGAACCAATACATTGAATGATTCAGGAATATTTGGCTTAGGAATAGAATCTCCCTTAACAATCGCTTCGTAAGCTTTCGCTCTACCGATTACGTCATCTGATTTTACTGTCAGGATTTCCTGAAGAACGTGTGATGCACCGAATGCCTCAAGTGCCCATACTTCCATCTCTCCAAATCGCTGACCACCGAATTGTGCTTTACCACCTAGAGGCTGCTGAGTAATCAATGAGTAAGGTCCAATAGACCTTGCGTGCATCTTATCATCAACCAAGTGACCTAGTTTCAGCATATATGCGATACCTACTGTTACTGGCTGATCAAATCGTTGACCTGACAATCCATCATTTAGGTACTCACGTCCTGCGCTTGGTAGACCCGCTTCAGCTAATTCAGCCTCCACTTCTTCCATGCTCGCTCCGTCAAAGATTGGAGTAGCATATTTTCTACCCAGTTTCAAACCAGCCCATGCCAACACAGTCTCATAAATCTGACCGATGTTCATCCTTGAAGGTACACCCAGTGGATTCAGTACAATATCCATTGGCGTTCCGTCATCAAGGAATGGCATATCCTCTTCTCTTACAATTCTTGCAACAACACCTTTGTTACCGTGACGACCCGCCATCTTATCACCTACTTTAAGCTTACGCTTCTTAGCAACATAGACTTTGGCTAACTGCACGATACCTGTCGGTAACTCATCACCTACCTCGATAGTGAAACGCTGACGTTTGAACTCGCCAGTGATATCATTACGCTTTAGGTTGTAGTTTTTCACCATCTTCACGATCAGGTCGTTGGTCTTTTTATCTTCTGTCCAACCGTCAAGGTTAAGGTCAGAGATTAAGTTCACTTCTTCCTGAACGCTATAGTTACTCTCATCTCTGTAGATGTTCTTTTCAGGGAAAAGATTCTGAGAGATGTTGTTCTTATTGAACTTCACTCCTTTAGAGATAATCTCATCTCCAAACTTGTGTGTTACTCCGCTACATGCTTTACCTTCTAGCAACTGAGTCATTTTGTCAATGATCTGAGTTCTGACGGCAAGCAAGTCTTTGCTGTATTGTGCTTTAAGCACTTCTACCTCTTTCTTAGACTTAGCACGTAGGTCTTTATCTTTCTTAGGACGAGAGAACAACTTCGTATCGATAACAACTCCTCTTAATGAAGGAGAAGCTTTCAATGAAGCATCCTTAACATCACCCGCTTTATCACCAAAGATCGCTCTTAAGAGTTTCTCTTCAGGAGTTGGATCTGTTTCACCTTTAGGAGTAATCTTACCAATCAGGATGTCTCCTTCTTTGATTTCTGCTCCTACACGGATGATACCGTTTTCGTCAAGATTCTTCACAGCTTCCTCACTCACGTTCGGAATCTCAGAAGTCAATTCTTCCTGACCACGTTTTGTATCTCTTACTTCAAGTTCATACTCATCAATGTGAATTGAGGTATAAACATCGTCTCTAACAACTCTTTCAGAAATTACGATTGCATCCTCAAAGTTGTAACCTTGCCATGGCATGTAAGCCACTTTAAGGTTTTTACCTAAGGCCAACTCACCTTTTTCAGTTGAGTATCCTTCGCACAGCACCTGACCCTTTTCTACTTTTTGACCTTTAAGTACAATAGACTTAAGGTTAACTGTAGTGTCTTGGTTGGTTCTTCTAAATTTAATTAGATCGTAAGTCTTGTATTCTGTATCAAAGTTGACCAACTGGTCATCTTTAGACTGATCGTATTTGATAACGATTTTAGTAGCATCAACAAAGTCAACAACACCAGACTCTTCAGCAATAATCAATGTTCTTGAATCACGAGCTGCCCTTGCTTCCAAACCAGTACCTACAATTGGAGCTTCAGGCTTCAATAGCGGCACCGCTTGACGCTGCATGTTAGATCCCATCAAAGCACGGTTCGCATCATCATGCTCCAAGAATGGAATCAAAGAAGCTGCAACCGAAACAATCTGGTTAGGAGCAACATCCATATAGCTAAGCTCTTTTGGCTCTACTACTGGGAAGTCACCCTCATATCTGGCTTTAACTTTATCATTCAGGAAGTCTCCCGCATCTTTTAATGGTGCATTCGCCTGAGCAATGTTGTGCGTATCTTCCTCTTCAGCAGTGAGGTAAATCACATCTTCAGACATGTTTACTTTACCACTTTCTACTTTTCTATATGGTGTCTCAATGAATCCCATGCTGTTTACTTTAGCATGAACACATAGAGATGAAATCAAACCAATGTTCGGACCCTCTGGTGTCTCAATAGTACAAAGACGGCCGTAGTGAGTATAGTGAACGTCACGTACCTCAAAACCGGCTCTTTCTCTTGAAAGTCCACCAGGACCTAAGGCTGACATTCTTCGTTTATGCGTGATCTCTGCCAACGGATTTGTTTGATCCATGAACTGAGATAACTGGTTGGTTCCAAAGAAAGAGTTAATCACTGAAGACAAGGTTCTCGCGTTGATCAGATCAACGGGTTTGAAATCCTCGTTATCACGAACGTTCATTCTTTCTTTAATGGTTCTGGCCATACGAGCCAAACCAACACCAAACTGAGCATAAAGCTGCTCACCCACTGTTCTTACCCTTCTGTTAGAAAGGTGGTCGATATCATCTACGATTGCTTTAGAGTTGATCAAACCGATCAAGTATTTCACAATAGAAATGATATCCTGGGTAGTAAGCACTAGTTTTTCAGAATCGATATCAAGATCTAGTTTCTTGTTGATTCTGTATCGTCCTACTTCTCCAAGGTTATATCTTTTATCAGAGAAGAATAGTGACTGAATGATGTCACGTGCAGTCTGCTCATCTGGTGCGTCTGTATTTCTCAACTGACGATAGATTTGCTCAACAGCTTCTTTTTCTGAGTTAGAATTATCTTTTGACAGCGTGTTATAGATAATCGTGTAATCAGCAATGTTGATATCTTCTCTGTGAAGAATAACAGAGTCAACATCAGCTTCGATGATCATATCTACATGCTCTTCAGCAAGTACTGAGTCTCTTTCTAATAACACTTCATTTCTATGAATAGATACTACTTCTCCAGTATCCTCATCCACGAAATCTTCAACCCATGTTCTCAGTACCCTTGCAGCCAATTTACGACCAATGGCTTTTTTCAAAGCGGTCTTCTTAGCTGAGATCTCTTCAGACAAACCAAAAAGATCTAAAATGTCTTTATCCGTTCCATAACCAATTGCTCTTAGGAGTGTGGTTACAGGGAACTTCTTCTTTCTATCGATGTAAGCGTACATTACACTGTTTACATCGGTAGCAAACTCAATCCATGACCCCTTGAATGGTATAATTCTCGCTGAATAAAGCGGAGTACCATTAGTGTGCTTGCTCTGGGCAAAGAATACACCAGGAGATCTGTGTAATTGAGATACAATAACTCTTTCGGCACCATTTACGACAAAAGAACCCTTCTCAGTCATGTAAGGAATATTCCCAAGGAATACTTCCTGCTCAATAGTCTCGAAATCTTCGTTGTCCTCATCATTACAAGTCAAGCGAAGTTTAGCCTTCAAAGGCACAGAATAGGTTAGTCCTCTATCGATGCATTCTGCAACGTCATATTTTGGAGGATCAACCAAATAATCCACGAATTCAAGAACGAAATTCTCTCTTGAATCGGAAATAGGAAAGTTCTCAGAGAAAACCTTGAACAAACCGTCCTGTGTTCTTTTGTCAGCGGGTGTTTCCAATTGGAAAAAGTCTTCAAAAGACTTTACCTGCACATCAAGGAAATCAGGATAATCTAAGATTGATTTAATCGAAGAGAAGTTTATTCTTTCTGATTGATTTGCTAGAATAGCCAAGGCCTTATATTTTTTGTTATTGAATAATTCTTGATTGCATCTATGGAGATGCAGAAAAAGGGATTGCTCCCTAAATTGATACAAACAGGAAAAGACCCGTGATCTCGAGAGACCAGGGCCTATTCCAAAGCCATTTTAAAAATGGCTAATCAAATTACTTAAGCTCTACTTCAGCACCAGCTTCTTCAAGCTGCTTCTTAAGTGCTTCAGCTTCGTCTTTAGCTACACCTTCTTTGATTGCTTTAGGAGCGCTGTCAACAATCTCCTTAGCATCTTTCAATCCAAGACCAGTAAGTTCTTTCACTAGTTTAACAACTGCTAGTTTAGAACCACCAGCTGAAGTAAGTACTACGTCAAACTCAGATTTTTCGTCAGCACCACCTTCGTCTCCGCCACCAGCAGCAGGACCAGCAACAGCAACAGCTGCAGCCGCAGGTTCGATACCGTACTCATCTTTAAGGATATCAGCAAGTTCGTTAACTTCTTTTACAGTTAAGTTCACTAACTGTTCTGCAAATTCTTTCAAGTCTGCCATTATATTATTTGTTATAAAGTGTTTTTAAATCTTGTTAATTAATTAGTTTTCACGCTCAGACAAAGTCTTGAGAATACCAGCCAATTTGCCTCCAGAACCTTGAAGTCCTGAGATAACATTCTTAGCAGGTGATTGAAGTATAGTAATTACTTCGCCAATTAGCTCAGCCTTAGACTTAAGCTTGCTTAGCATATCTAGATTCTCTTCTCCGATAAAAAGATCTGTATCGATGGAAGCGCCTTTTAATTTTGGAGAATCTCCGCCCGATTTTTTTCTGAATTCTTTGATCAATTTCGCTGGAGCATTTGAGTCCTCACCTGAGAACATAACACCAGTAAAACCTCTCAATACACTCTCGTCAAAAGGCACGTAGTCAGTGTCTAACTGCTCCAATGCTTTTTGCACCATAGTGTTTTTAACTACTCTGTACTCGATTCCTCGCTCGAAGCACAATCTTCTCAAATCGTTGGTCTGAGCAACCGACATTCCGGATGCATCTGTGATGTAGAAGTTGTCGTTAGCCGAAAACTTCTCTACCAACTCTTCAATTAAAGCTGCTTTTTCTACTCTATTCATGATTATAGTCCGGAAATTGAGTTTTTATCTATTTTCACTCCTGGGCTCTGAGTTGTAGAGATGTTGATACTTTTAAAGTAAGTACCCTTAGCAGAAGCTGGCTTTAGTTTAGACAATGTCTGAATCACCTCTTGCGCATTCTCAGCGATTTTCTCCGGAGAGAAAGACGACTTACCAATGCTTGTGTGAATGATTCCGGCTTTATCTACTTTAAAGTCAATCTTACCACCTTTTACATCATTTACAGCTTTCGCCACATCAAGTGTAACAGTTCCTGCTTTTGGGTTTGGCATAAGACCTCTTGGTCCTAAGACTCTACCCAAACGACCAACTTTGGCCATCACAGTAGGCATAGTGATGATCACATCAATGTCAGTCCAACCACCTTCTATCTTAGAAATGTAATCGTCCAAACCTACGTGATCTGCACCTGCATCTTTAGCTTCTTGCTCCTTATCAGGAGTACAAAGCACAAGCACCGTTACCTCTTTACCTGTACCATGGGGAAGCGCAACTACACCTCTTACCATTTGGTCAGCTTTACGAGGATCCACTCCCAAACGTACGTCAATGTCTACTGAAGCATCATAAGAAGCACCGTTAATTTCCTTAACAATGCCGGCCGCTTCAGACAGTGGATACTGTTTGGCTGGATCATATTTACTAAAAGCTAATTTTTGCTTTTTTGTCAACTTTGCCATTTGTACAAATCTTTAGTTATTCCAAGGTGCTTTACCACTCACCCTTAACCCCATGCTTCTTGCTGTACCAGCTACCATTTTCATAGCAGATTCAACAGTAAAAGCATTCAAATCCGGCATTTTAACCTCTGCGATCTCTTTTACCTGATCCCAGGTTACGCTACCCACTTTAACTCGGTTAGGTTCTGAAGAACCCTTCTTTTGTTTAGAAGCTTCTAGCAACATTACTGGTGCCGGAGGTGTTTTGATTACAAATTCAAAAGACTTGTCACTGAAGATGGTCACGAGTACAGGCAATACCTGACCCATTTTATCTTGAGTACGTCCGTTGAATTGCTTACAAAACTCCATGATATTAAGTCCTTTCGAACCTAATGCCGGACCTACCGGTGGAGAAGGGTTGGCTTGGCCACCCCTGACTTGCAACTTCAGATAACCAGCTATTTCTTTAGCCATATTAATCTTGTTTTTCTACTTGCATGTAACTTAATTCAACAGGTGTATTTCGGCCGAAGATCTTAACCATAACATTAAGTTTTCTTCGCTCCTCAAATACCTCCTCTATAGTTCCCGTAAATCCACTGAAAGGACCGTCCATTACTTTCACGGTCTCTCCGACTATGTATGGAGAATCTAGTTGCTCGTCAAAATCATCAATCTCTTCAACCTTACCTAAGATACGGTCTACTTCGCCTTGACGTAATGGGACTGGCGGTGTGGAAGCTTGGCCAGCCTTTTGACCTAAGAACCCTATGATTCCAGGAATATTTTTGATCATGTGAACGACTTCACCATTGGCAAGATTAGCTTGTACCATGATGTATCCAGGAAACATGTTACGATCACGAGATTTTTTCTTTCCGTTACGGATCTCGTAAACCTTTTCCGAAGGAATCATTACCTGAGGGATCTCTTCTGTGAACTTCTCACGGTCAATCTCATTCTCAAGATATTCTTTCGCTTTTCTTTCCTGGCCTGATACGGCCCTAACCATATACCACTTTAGTTCTGACATCGTTCGATCGTTTCTTATAGCTTGTAAAACCAGTCCATTATTTCATCGAACCCTAAATCAATCACACCAATGAAAAGTGCGAAGATTAAAGAGGCCACTAATACTAACACGGAACTACTCTGAAGATCAGAATACTTAGGCCAGCTTACTTTATGCCTCATCTCGTCATAAGAAGCGGTAATAAAGGACTTTAATTTACTCATCGGTTTTACTTCTTTTTTTTGCACGGGTGGTAAGATTCGAACTCACGACCTTTGGTTTTGGAGACCACTGCTCTACCAACTGAGCTACACCCGTATTCAACTCCATTCAGACTTCTAACAAAACTCCTTGATTTTCAAGGGGTTAAAACACTATTTTGATTGATAAAAAATTCTCAAAAAAAGCGTCTCAAATGCCACAGAAGCCCGAAACGGGCTGCAAATGTAGAAAATTATTTATAACGAAACAAACGCGCTTCCGAAAAATCGAAAACGCGTTTGTAATAAAAATCTATAAAGACTGAGTGTCTTAGTCTAGGATTTCAGTTACCTGACCAGCACCTACAGTTCTACCACCTTCTCTGATCGCAAAACGTAGTCCAGGCTCAAGTGCAACAGCGTTGATCAAATCAACCTCGATTGTCACGTTATCACCAGGCATAACCATTTCAATATCAGCAGGAAGCTTAATCTCTCCAGTTACGTCAGTTGTTCTCAAGTAGAACTGAGGACGATACTTGTTAAAGAATGGAGTGTGACGACCACCTTCTTCTTTTGAAAGCACATACACCTCAGCTTTGAAGTGAGCATGTGGCTTCACAGAACCAGGCTTACAAATGATCATTCCTCTTTTGATATCAGTTTTCTCGATACCTCTAAGCAATAGACCTACATTGTCACCAGCTTCACCTCTATCCAAAATCTTACGGAACATCTCAACACCAGTGATAGTAGACTTCATGTCTTCTGCACCCATACCGATGATGTCAACAGGATCTCCAGAGTTGATTACACCTCTTTCGATTCTACCAGTAGCAACAGTACCACGACCAGTGATCGAGAATACATCTTCTACAGGCATCAAGAAATCTTTGTCAGTCAAACGCTCAGGAAGTGGAATGTACTCATCCACAGCAGCCATCAACTCTTTGATTTTATCAACCCACTTGCCTTCGTTGTTCAACCCACCTAGAGCAGAACCTTGAACAACTGGAATATCATCACCAGGGAATTCGTAGAAAGAAAGCAATTCTCTTACTTCCATTTCAACTAGCTCAAGAAGTTCTTCATCATCAACAAGGTCAACCTTGTTCATGAAAACAACAAGAGCAGGAACACCTACCTGACGAGCCAAAAGGATATGCTCTCTAGTTTGAGGCATCGGTCCATCTGTAGCAGCAACTACAAGGATAGCACCATCCATTTGAGCAGCACCCGTAACCATGTTTTTTACATAATCCGCGTGACCAGGACAGTCAACGTGAGCGTAGTGTCTGTTTGCAGTTTGGTATTCAACGTGAGAAGTGTTAATTGTAATACCTCTCTCTTTTTCCTCAGGAGCGTTATCAATCGCTGAGAAGTCTTTTACTTCAGCAAGCCCATCATTTGCCAGTACTGTAGTAATTGCAGCAGTTAATGTGGTCTTACCGTGGTCAACGTGACCGATAGTACCAATATTAACGTGCGGCTTGGAACGGTCAAAGGTTTCTTTAGCCATGATTAATTTTAGTTAATATTAATGTTATAATTTATTCTTAAGCCATGAACCGTACTTCGGTTCAACGTATTAATTTCTTATAGAGCCAATGACGAGATTTGAACTCGTGACCTCTTCCTTACCAAGGAAGCACTCTACCCCTGAGCTACATCGGCTTTTCTCCGGCTCTCAGTTCATTGTTCATTGTTCTTAGTCAAACAACTTGGAACTCAGAACTTCGAACTTGCAACTCGAAGTAATGAGCGGGTGACCAGGTTCGAACCGGCGACCTACAGCTTGGAAGGCTGTCGCTCTACCAACTGAGCTACACCCGCTTGTCAACTGAAACTAAGATGCTCACTCATCAGTGATCATCTTAGTCAAAATTGAAAAATGTGGGGGGAGCAGGATTCGAACCTGCGAAGTCATAAGACAACGGATTTACAGTCCGTCCCAGTTGGCCGCTTTGGTATCCCCCCTTGATTATCAGAACGTTAAAGAGCGCATAAAAAAACCTCTCTGCGAAAGGGACTGCAAAATTAGACCCTTTTTTATTTTATTCAAATAATTGCAATAAAAAGATGAACCTTTTTCACAATGTATGAAAATAGCCTTCACAGGGCTTGTATTGCCCTTTTCAAAGAATCATCTCCTTTTCTCGCCTTGAGCAAAAGTAGCTTCAATTTGACATCAAACCATTCAAAATAGTTCTATATATTTGCGTGATTTCAACCGGGGTATTTATGACAAGTTCTTCGGTTAGAGTCAATAGAATAAAACCTACTGAATGTATCAGACCAAAACCTCTACTGGAGCGCCCGTTTCAATAACATTTGAAGGTGACCAGTTGCTGTATAACAACCAGCCTTTCGACTGGTCACTAAACCAAAAGAGCAATAACTCTTTTCTGATCTTAAAAGACCATCAAAGTTTTCGGGCTGAAATATTAAACATCGACACCAGCTCCAAGACGGCAACCATCAAAATCGAGAAGTCTATTTTCGAAATCGAATTGAAAGATAAGATGGATATGCTTCTAGAAAAGATGGGGATCTCCAACCTAGACAGTGCACAAGTCAATGATATGAAGGCTCCAATGCCTGGTCTGATCCTTGACATACTTGTTACGCCTGGGCAAGAAGTAAAGAAAGGGGATCAGCTTTTGATATTGGAGGCCATGAAAATGGAAAACGTGCTCAAGGCCCCGGGAGATGGTACAGTGAGCTCAATTGAAGTCGCCAAAGGTGATAGTGTAGAAAAAGGCCAAGTCCTTATAAAATTTTAGAAAGTAGAAATGGGTTACAAGAGAGTATTGTTAAAGCTGAGTGGAGAAGCCCTGATGGGAGAGCAGAACTATGGCATTGATTCGGCTCGTTTAGAGCAGTATGCTTTAGACATTAAAAAGATACACGATTCCGGAGTAGAAATCGCCATTGTTATTGGAGGTGGAAATATATACAGAGGTGTTCAGGCCGAAGCTTCAGGCATAGACAGAGTTCAGGGTGATTATATGGGCATGTTGGCCACCGTGATCAATGCCATGGCAATTCAAAGCACACTCGAAAAACACGGCATGTACACCCGTCTGATGTCTGGTATCAAAATGGAAGCCGTTTGCGAGCCATTCATCAGGAGGAGAGCCGTTCGTCACCTAGAGAAAGGGAGAATTGTGATTTTTGGTGCAGGCATCGGTAACCCCTACTTCACTACAGACTCAACCGCGAGTTTGAGAGCTATTGAAATTGAGGCGGACGTGGTGCTCAAAGGAACTCGGGTAGATGGTGTTTATTCTGCCGACCCTGAAAAGGATCCAAATGCGGAAAGGTTTGAAAAACTCAGTTTTGACGAAGTCATCCGCAAAGGATACAATATTATGGATATGACGGCATTCACACTATGCCAAGAAAATAATGTGCCGATCATTGTGTTTGACATGAACAGAATTGGCAACTTAGAAAAACTCGTTAGCGGAAACGAGTCAGTTGGTACACTTATAAGCTAAGCCTAATGGAAGAAATTGAGATTTACTTAGAGACAGCTAAAGAAATGATGGAAAAGGCCATTGCACGATGCAAAACTGAATTGGCCAAAATTCGAGCAGGCAAAGCAATGCCCAGTATGCTAGACGGTCTGATGGTCGAGTACTATGGCACTCCTACTCCAATTAACCAAGTAGCAGCCTTGACCACTCCAGATGCTCGAACCATCTTCATCAAACCATGGGAGAAGTCTACCATTCAAGAAATTGAAAAGACCATTATTAATAGTGGTTTGGGTTTTAACCCTCAAAATGATGGTGAAAACATTATCATCAGTGTACCTCAACTTACCGAAGAACGCAGAGTTCAATTAGTAAAACAGTCAAAGGCAGTAACGGAAGATGCAAAGGTTAGCGTGAGAAACGCACGAAAAGAAGCCAATGATGAGCTAAAGAAACTTTTGAAAGAAGGTGTTTCTGAAGATGCGGTGAAAGGAGCCGAAGGCGATGTACAATCCTTGACCGATCAATATGTTAAGATGCTTGATGGCCTACTTGAAACCAAAGAAAAGGATATCATGACGGTTTGATTCGAACTTCTCTATCTTATCGATCCTACCTCCTTCTTAAAAGAACTAAAAGTCCTGACAACTGTCAGCACTTTTGATTTAAACCCGGCAAGTGCTCGGATTACTGGTAGCCAGTAGTTTTATCTCCTTACTATTTGATCAAAGTGATATTGTAATTTCCTTCAACACCGTGTTCTCCATTAACAACACTTCCGCTACCTGAAAAGGAAAAAGTGAAATTGAAAAGTGTCTCAGTCAGCGTTACGATTGTCACTAATTTCCCATCATCCAAAGTAATCTGCCGCGCTTCCTGGTCAGCCCATGCCCAGGTACCGGAAGCGGAAAACAAATCTCCGGCATTCACCGTTGTGAAGCTCCCATTTGTGAAAGAAAGGCCAAAACCTGGATAGTTTAAACTAGCATCTTGCCCATCTACCATGATGGCATTTGTGCCTGAGAGCCCCCAAGTACCAGACAACTTTTCAAAGGCTAAATCCTGCAGGGTCTGTGAGGAAGTATCATCAGGGCCACAAGCCATAAAAGCGGTCGCCAAAATCATTACAAACACAAATTTCAATATGTTATTTTTCATCATTTAAACCTTTTAAACTCATCTATTGATCTCAGACCTATCGTCTGACTATGACTTTTTTCTTGACAATTGACTTCTTTGTTTTGATCAGCACTATATAAAGGCCTTGATCAAATTTGCTGACATCTATTGACAGACTGTCCCTATTTTCTACCTCTCGATCGAACATTTTCAAGCCTGACATCTGTAGGATACTCACCTCAGCAGATTGCCCATTCAGTTTTGATAAATCGATTTGAAGTCTCGTTTTTGCTGGGTTCGGATAAGTGATTATATCCTTTGATGAAACCACATCATCTTCAACACTGGTAATCACAACACCTTCGCCTGAAAGACTAACTGTCCTTTCACCACCCTCATAGGCTACTATCAAGTCGCCTCCATAGCTTCTCGCCTCCAGCGGTCTGAATGTCACAGGAATGTCTTTAGTTTCATCGACCGCAAGAATAACAGATGATAGACCAGCTGTAAAACCTCCTGGTGTTGATATAACCCTAACCTCAATAGCCTTTTCACCCGTATTGGTGACACGAAAGCTCTCTGAGCTACCCAGTCCCAGCGCAGTGTCATCGAAAGTTATGCTTCCGGAGACTGAAATATTAGGTTCCAGAACATTGAGAATATTAATAGTAAACTCCTTTTCGAATGTCCCACCTTGACCATCATCTGTCTTAATACGAATACTGTAGCTCGACTTTGTTTCAAAATCGAAGGCCACCGCTGCTTTAAGCTGTGATCCATCTATAGTGAAGCTTCCATTATCCGTATCACCGGTTCCTGAAACCAAAGAGTAGGTGTGACTATCGTTAATATCCGGATCGGTTGAACTTAACAAACCAATGACATCACCTGCCTGATTGTTTTCTTCGACACTGGAAGAACTTAAACTGATATCCGTAGGAAGTGTGTTGAATTGTCGGCTAAGTACATTGCTGATGCTACTTCCATTACCGACTAGATCTTCTGCAACATTCGCAAGTAAGGAGACCTGTACTTCCCCAGCAGAGGATGGTGTGATTGTAGCACTCCATACCTTGCCTTCTGCTACAGTAACAAAATCACTTGCAGTACCATTAACAACTGAAATGTCTGATAACTCGAAATTTGAAACGACTTCACTATAGGTAAAGGTTACTGGAAAGGACTCATTGACTATACTACTTGCATCTGAAGAAAGTATGGCTGTCGGCCTGATGCCATCGACTAATACCCCCGATATATCTGTTACATTATTTAAGTCAAGAATGGCATCTACATTATTTGGGCCTTTAACACTTCCTCCATTCAAGACAATTTTGCTTCCTATTTCAATGCCATCTGCTTCGAAATCAGATTCTTCAATACTGTATGAGAAGGTTGCGATGGTGCTGTTGCTGACTGGGCCATTTACAATGGCAGATTTAGAAGAAGAACCAATAGTCAATGGAATAGACACTTCGCCTGAAATATTGACCAATTGAGAAAATGTAACGACAAAGCTTAAGTCTTGACCAATACCAAAGGTTCCGCTAGTCGGTCCTACAACTTGCGTAACAAAGCTTCCAGGTTTGACAGTAAAAACACCATTGATTAAAGAAAACCCATAGTTGTCATCTGTCCCTCCGGAAAGTATAATGGGGTACGAACCTGTTTGAGTATCCTCATCAACAATTGTTGAAATGCTTGGGGGAGTATCAATTACACTTTCACCTTCCCCGTTTACAAAACCTGAATAGCTGATGGTTAATGTTGGATTGGATTCACCTTCATTTTTACTCTTATCGTCTGCTATTGCAGTTAAAGTAGCCTTGGTAATGGTTAAAGTTCCATTATTCAGTGTACTGATATCATAGTTATTATCAGTACCACCCGTCAAGGTAATATCGACTGTTCCTACTCCCGTGGTTGATGTAGCAGTTGTTGAAGCTGTCGGTTCCGTATCGATCACAGAAGCATCTTCTCCATTTTTAAAACCTGTGTAACTGATACTAAAGGCTGGGTTTGCATCACCATAAGCACGACTCTTGTCATCAGCAGTCGCAGTAAGTGCAGCCTTGTTGATGGTAAGCGTTCCGTTGTTCAATGAGATGCTGTAGTTGTCATCGCTGCCACCAGCCAATGTAATATCAGCAGTACCCACATTAGTCGTTGTTGATGCTTCAGTTCCTGGTATTGGTTCTGTATCGATCACTGACTTGTCTT
>Ga0207422_1002517_pt1 | contig 23707 bp, 23 predicted proteins | sample MarCyaLeptolynsp_FD_187757 | JGI IMG/M metagenome (GOLD analysis project Ga0207422, IMG submission 187757) | Marine cyanobacterial communities from Panama - species 1 Leptolyngbya sp. (SPAdes) | ecosystem: Environmental > Aquatic > Marine > Unclassified | place: Panama: Panama City | collected... | reverse complement strand
GATTGGCTGCTTCAGTAACCTCAGTAGCTTTCTTCATGGAGTCGATTTCACTTCCAAATATTTGAATTCCAATTGGCCTTTCATATTCAAAAATGTCCAGCTTTTGTGTGCTTTTTACCGCATCTCTTATCAATCCTTCAGAAGAAATGAATTCGGTGTACATCAAATCGGCTCCCTGCTCTTTACAAAGTGCTCTAAATGGTGGATCACTTACATCCTCCATAGGTGCAAGCAATAAGGGAAATTCTCCCAATTCTATGTTCCCAATTTTCGGCAATTCAAAATTTTTGCAAAGTTAGTTATATTTCTAATCCTCTATTATTCAAGCCAAAATGGTCGATCTAGGAATTGGGATTTGTAAATCGTTCCAATCCTTTACTCATTGCTGGATAAAAAACCAACAACCAAATGAGATTATCATAATTCAAGATATCCATGAAAATCCAGCTTCCAATTATGAATAGACAATAAAAAAGAGCCAGTAAACGATCATATTTAAGGCTAAAAACGCCTAGTATAAAACTGAATTGTATAAGCATAAGCCCAATCCAAAATGCATGAGCAAGCAGTGGATTAAAGATCATTTTTAAGATAAGTTTTGAGCGCCAATGTTCCGGATTTGCATCAATTAAATATAGGTTTTGAGACTTCAAAACATTGGTAAAATGTTCCATGTCAAGCCAGTTGAGTCTAAAGAATTTCCAACAAAAAGCAGAAATCATCATAAAGAAGAAAAAATACCGCAAAGCGCGAAATACCACCTCTAGATTTTTGGAGTTTTTTGGCAGGATAAAGAAAAATCCAAAAAACAAAATACCTATACTGTGATAGTGGTGCGCAGCAAAGGTATTGTAGGTAAAAAAGTATGTAAAGTACAAAACAGCAAAAATGGTTTTAATCCATTTATTGGGATAAAAAATGGATAACAAGGCTGTAATAAAGAGAAGAATATCAATGGAAGAAGAGATTAAAGAAGACGATATTATCCATTGAGGAATTTGCATCCCAATAAGAGACCAATAAAACAAATCCACTCCTTCATAAGCCAATACTGCCTGTTGCAATTGATGCAACATTACCCCATTAGAATATTTAACTCCCAATATGATCAATACATAGATATAGAAGATTCTATTTAGCTTTATGTAATGATTAACTATTCCCAATTGAATGATATTTAAATGCTAAGTATTAATTCTTTATGCTTTTCTACTAGCATTGATTCTTGATAAACAGAATATTTAGCAAAAACTTCCAATCGTTGAATCTCTTTTCCAATACTTTGTTCCAAATAACTTTTATACCAATTAGGGAATTTTGATAGTTCTTCTTCCTTGGTAAAAACCTGATCACCCACCCATTTAAAAACAGAATTAGACTCCCATTTTGGCCTTTTACTTAATACAAATGATTTGATTGGATCAACATTCATATTTGTTTTGTGGTTGAAATAATACTCCAAAGGGCCAATGATTATTTCTCTGTTTAGTCTGCCTAATTCAGTCGGTTTAATGGTTTCATTATCTACAACCAACTCATACATCATGTACTCTTGTTGTGTAGGAACTTTTTTAGAATACATTCCAAAAATAAAAAGGGGAGTGATTTGTACTTTGAGCAAATGCAAGGACAAATAAAGTCCAACAAATAATACAATAATGACTCTTCTTATCCTCTTTGCCATTTCAATTAAATAAGGATTGATTTCGAAGAAAGAGTTGCTTTAAGCTCATTTTAATATTCCTACTTTTGGTTCGAATCTGTTAAAAATAGACATTAATCTCTAGCTCAATTTGATACAATTAAGAAGCAAATTTGCCAACCTACTGGTTCTATTTCTAATCTGTTTGGTTATTGGAGGGATTTTTTCACTGGTGGGTATATTGTTGATTAAACCCATTTTTGGAACTGGGATTACAACTATTGCAGAGGTGATACAAAATGCAGATTCCCCGGAATCTATTCCTATTTTAAAGTTTCTTCAAATTTTTAATACTCTAGGATTATTCCTTATTCCTGCCTTTCTATTTGCAGTGCTGTTTAAAAGTAATCCACTATCATACCTTAAACTGAATAGACCTATCCAAGTTATTGCTGTATTCCTAGTGCCTTTAATCTTTATTAGTTATCTGCCAATAATTAATTTATCTGTTGAATTCAATGCCTTATTGGAATTACCTGAAAGTCTGGCCTTTTTAGAAAATTGGATGAAAGATTCTGAGGCAAGTGCTGAGAAATTGACCAAGGCCTTCCTGCAAATGGATAGCCCATTGGATTTATTTTATAATGTCCTATTGATAGGAGTGCTTCCAGCTATAGGTGAGGAATTAATCTTTCGAGGAATAGTGCAACAAACATTAAATGAAGGAAGAAAAAATTACCACATCGGCATATGGGTTTCCGCAATATTATTTAGTGCCCTGCATCTTCAATTCTATGGATTTATTCCTAGGATGCTGCTCGGTGCTCTTTTCGGATATCTTTATCATTGGTCTGGATCTTTGTGGGTTCCCATCTTTGCACATTTTATCAATAATGCTACTGCAGTTGTTTTAACTTATATGCTAGGCGAAAGCATGATGGAAGAAAAAATCGATCAATTGGGAACTACAAATGATACCATTTTCGCTTCCTTTATTGCCTTGGTTGTATTCATTTATTTGATGAAGTATTTCAAGAAAAGAATAAATACTAAGCCGAAAACCCTTACTTAGTCTTTACAGGCTGGGTCCACATGATGACCCGATCATTATTTTTATATCGATCTAGTTTCTTTGAACCCAATATAGAGATAAGGTCAATCAGTGGTAATATCCCTAAACCACCTAAAGTTAAGGAGTATACTACCGGGACATTGGGTGATGTACCTAAATAAATGCGATGTACACCAAAAGGACCAAGGAAGATTGTTAGTAAAGTGGCTTTAAGTTTTTGGTGCTTCGGAGTTACTATTTCATTCGAAAGGATTAATGAGGATTGATTTAGGTAATTGAGTTGATAATCGGAAGTATCAGAAATAAAAATAGGATTATCCACTTGAGTATTGCAAAATGCTCCCAGAGTGAATAATCCTAATATCAGGGTAATTATTCCCCTCAAATCCTATTTGGCTTGATTTAAGTTATCAGCCACTTTATTCCAGTTGATTACATTGAAAAATGCTTCGATATAATCTGGTCTTCTATTTTGGTAGTTCAAGTAATATGCATGCTCCCATACATCTAAACCAAGTATTGGTGTTCCTCCACAACCAATCCCATTCATTAATGGATTGTCTTGATTTGCTGTTCCGCAAACATCTAATCTGCCATTATTGTAGCATAACCAAGCCCAACCAGAACCAAATTGAGTTGCTGCAGCATTGCTAAATTGATTTTTAAATTCTTCAAATGAACCAAATGAAGAATTAATCAATTCAGCCAATTCTCCTTCTGGTTCTCCACCGCCATTTGGTGACATTACTTCCCAGAATAAGCAATGGTTGTAATAACCGCCGCCATTGTTTCTGACCCCAGCACTTTGGTTAGGAACATCTTTTAAAATTTCTTCAATGCTTTGGCCCTCTAAGTCAGTTCCAGCAATCGCTGCATTTAACTTGGAAGTATAACCATTGTGATGCTTAGAATGATGTATTTCCATTGTTCTTGCATCTATATGGGGCTCTAAAGCATTATAATCGTATGGTAAGTTTGGTAGTTCAAAAGCCATTGTATAATTTTTTTTCGTTTGAGGTATCAAAAATAATTGATCTGAATAGATAATCGTAACAGTACAAGCATATAATTTGTTGCACCCTATATACAACTCTTTAAAAAATATGCGCTACTGCAACTGAATTGCAATAATAAAAGTTCTTTCTATATTTGCAACTTGGTTGCATTAATAAAAGAAATACACTTCTAGCGATAAAATCACTTGAGTTCTATTAATAAACTTGATGAAATATATTCTTCTATTTGTTATTATTTCACTTACATTCAGCCCTTTATTGCTTGCCCAAGGAGATAGTTGTACTATAAGTATCCAAGGGAAAGTATTAGATATTGATACCAAGGAACCAATACCATACGCTTCCGTGCATGTTCATGGAGAAGAGAAATTTGCAACTACCAACTTCCAAGGGGAATTTACAATTGAAGGATTATGCTCTGAAGATTATTCATTGATTATTTCCTGTTTCGGTTATTGCGACTCTATCTGTCACCACCACCATCAGCACGGCCGGTCTTCCCATTTCTATTTGACTCAAAAGGTAGAAAAAATTGAAACCGTTTTAATTGAAGCAGAACGCACAAGAGAACAGGGCACTCAATCCATAGCTCAAATAAGTATTGGTAAAGCGGAATTAAGAGAAAGCCCAACGCAAAGTCTTGCTGCCAGTATTTCTAAAACTGCTGGTGTATCTTTTACTTCTGTTGGATCTAATGTGCAATTGCCTATTATTCATGGCTTGTACGGGAATCGCATTTTGGTGCTTAACAATGGAATTAAGCATGGATTCCAAAATTGGAGCCGAGATCATGCTGCAGAAATCGATGTTAGTTCAGCACACTCTATTACCATATTAAAAGGTGCATCTGGTGTTCGATTTGGTCCGGAAGCACTAGGTGGTGCTATCGTAGTAGAATCTAACCCCTTGCATTTACATAATCCATTATATATTAATGCTGGGTCTTCCTATGAAACCAATGGAAGAGGTGTGAATTCCAATGTAGAAATCGGACAAGGATTCAAGAAGTGGAGTTACTTCCTGAACGGGAGTTACACCAAATTTGGAGATAGGAAAAGTCCAGATTATATATTGACAAATTCAGGTAGAGAGGAAAAGAGTTTTGGAGCAGGCACCAGATTTCATTACAAGGATTTTGATTTAAAATTATATTATAGTTATATGGATCAGAATTTAGCCCTGTTGCGTTCTTCTATTGCAGAAAGTGGGGATTCCTTTATTGAGGCAATAAATTCGGAAGAACCTTATTTCATACAACCCTTTTCCTATGACATCAATGAACCAAATCAATTAACAAAACATCATTTTGGTAAAGCGGAAATGAGCTGGTATTACTCTGATCATGGTCGATTAAGTTTTACAGCTGGTCGACAATTGAATCAACGGCAAGAGTTCGATGTGCGACGAAATGCTGAGAAACCTATTATTGATTTGGAATTAATTACGTCAGATTATCAATTGGAATGGCAACATCCAGATTGGTTTGGCTTGGAAGGTATAGCAGGGGTCCAATATTATAAGCAAGAAAATCGAAATAAGCCTGGAACTGGAACTACGGCCTTTATCCCAAATTACGATACGGAAAGGTTTAGTGCTTATCTAATTGAAAGCAAAAGGTTTTTGAAAAGCACCATTGAATTGGGCTTGCGAATAGATTATGAAGAAAATTTGGTTGCCGGAAGAGAAACAAATCAAGACCCTTTTTGGGATGTATTCGATTTTAATAACATCACTACTTCTATAGGATATATTCGAAATTTCAGTGATCATCTCACTTTTAGAACCAACCTTGGAACCGCTTGGCGTTCACCAAACATGGCGGAATTATACAGTTTCGGACAACATGGCTTTAAAAACACCTATGGATTATTAAGGTACTATACCAATGAACAAGGAAGGTTAAGAACCAATCGAGTTTTGGGTTTTGAGGCAAGTCAGTTAGAAGCGGAAAGAGGTTATAAATTCATCAATGAATTGGAATATAAGCGTGATAAAGATCGCCATGTAGTGACTGCATACTCTCATTATATTGAAAACTACATTTTTGATCGACCAGTAACTGTAATTGGCACCATACGTGGACCTATGCCAGTATTTATCGTAGACCAAGCAGATGCCCTTTTTATTGGCATGGATTATAGTTGGCAAAGGCAATGGACCGATGAAATTTCAGGGAACTTGGCAGCAAGCTATTTATGGTCTAGAAATATAGGTCGAAATGAAGCACTTATTAATCAGGCTCCGATACAATTCAATTACAACTTAAAATGGACTAGTAACTCAATTTGGAAATTTGAATCGGCAACTTTTAGTCTACAACCTTCCTATACCTTTCAACAATTTCAAGCGCCAAGAACACTCACTCCAGAAGAGGTTATTTATGGAGAAGAAGTACTAAATGCCGAATCAGAAATTTTTGATTTCGCAGATGCTCCTATAGGTTACTTTCTATTAAATGCTGCATGCAGCTTTAAGATTAAAAATTTAACCGCAGGAATTGGCGTGGAGAATTTGTTAAATCAAAGATATAGAGACTACTTAAACGAAATGCGCTATTTCGCGGACGAATTAGGCGCAAATGTGAGATTTAGCTTGCGGTATCAATTCACGGCAAAAAAATAATATATAGGAACTGAAAACTTAAACTATAAATTCTAATCACAATCAATTAAACACTATTTGAAATGAAAACCTTTAATAATTTTAGACTATTTGGAATCTTGGCGGTATTAATTTCTGCTATTACTATAACAGGATGTTCGGATGATGATGACAATACACCAATAACTACACCCACGCCAATTCCGCTTCCTCCAATTGAAAACGAAGAAGAAGTAATTACTGATGTTAAACTAATCTTCACAAATCAAGTAGATACCTTAGACGTGGTTATGGCTAGAGCCAAAGATCCTGATGGAGAAGGAGTTTTGGAGTTGGATGTTCTTGATACTATAAATTTGGATATTAATAAGTCCTATAACTTGACTTTTGAAATATTCAACAATTTAGAAACTCCTGGAGAAGATATTGGAGCAGAGATTGCTGATGAAGATCATGAGCACCAGTTATTCTATAGCTTCACGAATAATGCTTTTTCAAGTCCAAGTGGGAATGGTAATATTGACAATGTCTCTGATCCAATGAATTATAATGATACGGATGAAAACAATTTATTTGTTGGTCTCAATACTACTTGGAGAACCCAAAATACATTATCTGATGGAAGGTTCACAATAAAATTACAACATCAACCAGATGGAATCAAGACCATAACTTCTAATGCAACAGATGGAGATACAGATTTCAATTTAACTTTTGTGCTAAATATCAATTAGTAAAGTTCTATGTCAAAATAAAAGGCCCATCTCTAAAAGAGATGGGCCTTTTATTTTAGGCGATAAATTATAGAATACAAGTCTCACATTGGCCCAACAATAATATTTGAGCCTTTTCAATTTGATGATTTTGCACGGCGGGGATTTTCACATCGACAGTCAAACATTCTACTTTGCCACATTCGTTGCATTGAAAATGCGGATGTACATCCATATGATGTTCCGAAGAGCAGTCGTGACATTTGGCATACCATTTTAAGCCATCTCGACCAGTGAAGCAGTGCAATCTTCCTTCTTGCTCTAGTCGATCTAAAATTCGATAAACTGTTGTTTTATTCATGGAGTTCTCCATCAACTTCACCAAATCGACTACAGATAGCGCATCATGATTGTCTTCAAACTGTTGCCATAAAAGCTTTACCGAAGCAGTTTGTCTGCGTATTGCCATTCTACAAATTTACCGCAACTCCATTGCATTAACAAGCACTTTATACATATATTTGCAACCTAGTTGCATTAAGCATATGATTCGATCTCTTGGCTTTAGCATTCAACAAAAATCTGACTTCATCGGAGTATCTGTAGGTGCCTTATGTTTAATTCATTGTATTGCCACTCCTTTCCTTTTCGTAGCTCAAACCTATTCCATCTCTAAAAGCATGGAAAGTCCTATTTGGTGGGAATTTTTGGATTTTATCTTCTTGCTTCTCTCTTTTATGGCAGTTTACCGATCTACTAAAACTTCTCAGCGTGCAATCATTGGCAAATCCATGTGGTTTTTTTGGATTTGTTTAACCTTTGGTATCCTCAATGAAAAGTTAGCATGGTTACCACTATCAGAGATATTTTTGTATATCCCTGCAATTGCGCTAATTACCTTGCATTTATTTAATCATAAACTTCGATAGCCTACTTAGCTTGTAAGGGAGAATTGAGCAGATAATTGCTAACATTGCAGTACTTTATTAATACCTACAATTTCTAAGAATTATTATGGGGCATTCGCATCAGCACGATCATGCAGATCACAAATATTGCACTGACCAGCTGGATTTGAAAAAAAGAAAAACCGCTTGGGTGCTTTTGATTTCACTTCTAACCATGATCCTGGAAATTTCTTTTGGATACATTACCAATTCCATGTCATTGCTAAGCGATGGTTGGCATATGTCATCCCATGTTGTTGCCATAGGCGCCAGTTGGTTGGCTTATCAATATGTGATTTATCGGAACAAACATGGAAAACAAGTGGATACTGGTAAATCTCTTTCTTATGTGGGTCTATTTAATGCATTAGCACTAGCGATAGTTGCTTTAACTGTAATTTATGAGTGCATCGAACGATTTAATCACCCCATGGAAATCCAATATCGAGAAGCAATTATGGTTGCCATTATTGGGCTTATTGTAAATCTGATCTCGGCCAAAATTCTTCACCATCACGATGAACATACGGATCATAATTTAAAGGCCGCCTATCTGCATGTACTTGCCGATGTACTTACAAGTGCCTTAGCAATAGTTGCACTTATTGTAGGTTTTTATATGGACGTAAGTAACATCGACACCATGGTAGGCATCTTGGGTTCATTGATTATTCTCAACTGGTCAAGAAGTATCATTATGCGTTCCTTTAAAGAAATCAAAGGCAAGAAACAAGAGAATGAACACGGGCATTAACATTCAGTTCATAGATATGCTGTTTCTTTGAAAAAAAATGAAATGAGAAAAATAATTTTCCTAATCAGTTGGATAACTCCATTGGCCATTTTGGCTCAAATCAAATCCGGTCCGATGTTGGGACATAAAGAACTTAAAGAAGTTTCCATTTGGGTTCAAACAGTAAGCGATCAAGAAGTAGTATTTGAATATTTTGCTGAAAATGAGGAAACCAATAAAACCAAGATTGTCAAATCAACAATTGCGGACAATGCCAATACACTAACCTTAATTGCTAAAAATTTAGAACCAGGTACTACTTACAATTACAGCATCACAATAGCTGAAAACGAAGCTTGGAATTATAAGGGGAAGTTCAGCACGCAAGAGTTATGGAATTACCGCATGGATCCACCTGCTTTTACTTTTGCATTGGGAAGCTGTGCATACATCAATGAGGCCAAATACGATAGACCAGGTGAACCTTATGGAAGAGGTTATGAAATCTTTGAAAGTATTGTGGCAAGCTCTCCCGATTTAATGCTCTGGTTGGGCGACAATATTTACTTAAGAGAAGCAGATTGGGGAACAAAAAGTGGGGTTTATCATCGATACACTCATTTTAGATCGCTTCCAGAATTGCAAAACCTTTGGCAAAACACGCACCATTATGCCATCTGGGATGACCATGATTATGGCCCTAATGATGCCGATAGAAGTTTTATCAATAAGTCGATTACCTATCAAGCATTTCAAGATTTTTGGACTAATCCTAGCTATGGTGTTCATGGTCAAGAAGGCATAAGTTCACAATTTACCTATAATGATGTTGACTTTTTCCTATTAGATAACCGCTATTTTAGAAGTCCAAATAATCGCAAAAGTGGTAAGCGGCAGATTGTTGGTGACGAACAAATCGAATGGTTAATTGATGCCTTAATTTCTAGTAGTGCCAACTTTAAAGTAGTAGCTATTGGAGGTCAATTGTTAAGTCCTGCAGCTGTATATGAGAATCATGCTACCTTCCCAGAGGAAAGAAATAAGATCATCCAACTCATTCAGCAAGAAAATATCAAAAATGTAATTTTCTTAAGTGGTGATCGTCACAAAACGGAACTCACAAAAATGGAATTAGATAATGGCAATGTAATCTATGATTATACCTGCTCGCCATTAACATCTAAAGCCTATGATACTAGTGATGAAGGCAACAACCTTAGGGTAGAAGGAACACATGTTAGCACCCAAAATTTTGGCCTGATTCATGTTAAAGGAAGCTTTAAAGAAAGGTTTCTTGTACTAAAGTGTTTAGATAAAACCGGTAAACTTCTTTGGGAAAAAGAAATCAAAAAACAACTCTAATGATTAAGTTAACCTTTATTATAAGTAGCATTTCCCTTTCTCTACTGCTCAATTGTGGGAATCTAAATGAAGTTTTGAATAGTACAAATGAAGTCTTCAATCCAACCAACGATCCAACAGATCAGGAGATTGGGATAGGGTTAAAAGAGGCATTGGTCTTGGGCACTTCAACTGGTGTAAGCTTTCTATCTAAAGAAGGAGGATATTTAGACCATCCAAGGTTTAAGATTCCATTTCCAAAAAGTGCGCAGAAGGTTGAAAATACCCTAAGGGATATGGGGTTAAACAATCAGGTAGATCAGGTAGTAACTTCTCTTAATCGAGCAGCAGAAAATGCGGTTACTGAAGCCAAGCCTTTGTTTGTCAATGCCATTAAGGAAATGACCTTGCAGGATGTCCAATCTATTTTATTTGGCAAAGACACCGCTGCTACACATTATTTGAGAGAGAAAACTTCCAGTGCATTATTTACTGCCTTTCAGCCTAAAATTCAATCTTCATTAGATAATGTAAATGCAACCAAATATTGGGGGAATATAATGGGCACTTATAACAAAGTACCCTTTGTTAAGAAGGTTGATACTGATCTAAGTGCGTTTGTAACCCACAAAGCAATTGACGGATTGTTTTTAAAAATTAGTGAGCAGGAAGCTCTAATTCGTCAAAATCCTGTGGAAAGAACTACAGATATATTAAAGAAAGTTTTTGGGTTTGCGGATAAGAATTAAATCTCAATCAACTCGATCTTGATTTTATTTTGATCTTCATCCAATTGAACTTTTGCCTTCTCAAATGAAGGTGGTCCAAAAATTATAGAACGATTATTAGAAAATCCAAAGGGCTCTTTTGGAATTCCAAGAACGTTGCGATCTAAATTGTCATTCTCATTGATATCATGCATTACTGCTATTGCATACTCTCCTTTTGGGAGCTCGCCAATTTCAAATGACATATTTTGTTCATTGACTCTGACTTCTTTTTTTAAGATCGCTTTATCTGCATCTTGCGGAAAGCCTTCAGAATGCTGATAAACCAATACACCTAATTTGCCTTCAATAGATTTAATGCCTTCCACTTCTACATAGGTAGTAATGAGTTTAGCTTCATCGGCACCACTGAAGCCAGTTAGCAGAATTGCAAATACTATGTTAAATAAAGCCAGCATAAAAAGGGAGCTAAATTAACTGTAATATTTACTGTCCCATTCGATATTAGAAAGATTTTGGCGCATAGAGAAGATCAATAAACAGGCAAGGCCGCAAATGCCGATGAAACTATGAACCAACAAGAAAATGAATAAGTAAGCTGAATTTGTAGGCACCATTAAAGTAACCAGGAATGCCATTGCAAAAAGACTAATTAACATGCTATTGATATTCCGAAATGGAAATGCCAATACTGACCTCAATCGATTTATTTCTCCTCCCCATTTATGAATAAAATAATAGTGCCTTTCTGTAATCTGTAAAAACAGAATAGGATCTGAGTCTTTATCCCTCAAATGAAACATTTCCTTTGGAGCTATGATTTTAAATCCACTAAGTTCAATGTCCAAATCTTTCTGAATGTCCTTCACTTTCAGCAAAGCTTCGTAGGGAATTTCTCCTTTAAAAGAAGAGGCATCTAAAAACCTAAGTCTGTACTTAATGCAAAGACCTCTTATTTGTTCAAGGGTATATATATTTTTAGGATTAAAGGATTCAATGTCCAGGATAGAATTCAGTCTCTTGCTTTTAATATTTTCTTGGATTTGAATATCAGACTGAAAGCCTTCTTCCAATAATGAATTAACCTCCGTAATTAAGGTATTGGCATTTTCTTTCCTTTTAGACTTTTGAAGTTCCTTTTCCAGATCAATGCCATAAAGGTTCATCATTTAGATTTTCAGATTATCAATATATAACAACACAAACTACCAATTGTTGTTATCATACACCTTGAAGTATATATGCCCTTAAATCTTCCAATTGCTTATCGCTCAATCTTTCTTTTGGATATAGGGGCATATATCTTGGTTTCCCTTTGTCCACATATGTTCCATGACGAACAATATCGTAAATGTTATAAAGGGAGTTTTTCTCCAAGTTCCTTTTTAACTTTTGTAGACTCAACATTCCATTATCAAAAGGCATTCCTGCCACACCTTGATCTTGATGACAAGCTAAACAGCTCAATTCAAAAATCATCTTACCTCTTGTAGGATCTCCCGCATGCTTGTATCCTTCTACTTTGTTTTCTGGCACTTCCCCAAAAGTTGCAGGAGATTTTAAGGCATACTTGCTTTTAATAATAGCAACCGATTCTTTGCTATTTTCTTTTTTCAATATCTCAATTTCTTCATCTGTTAAGTCTAGATCTCCCAATTTTATTTGGTTAGACCAGTAAAAAGCGAGAATGGCGTCCAACTCCCATTCTTCCAAATACCTGCCTGAGGAGCAAACTTTGGCACAAAGTTGCGTAGCTTCCGCTAAACTTTTATTGGCTGGTTTCACCAAATCCCCATACTTCAGATAATAATCATCGTTGTACCAGCTTTCTCGATTGGCGATACCATAAAAGGTACTTCCCTGTAAAAACTTCATGCCTCTTTCCGCCACATAATCCAATCTACCTTCAGGATCAAATACGCTTAAGTTTGGATCTTCTCTATCTACACTGTGGCAACTAGTGCATACATAGAATTTGCTGATGAATTTTGACTTTTTACCATTCGGTCCAATTGTTCTTCCATTCAGGATTAACTCTCTCCCCATCCGAATCTTATCTTCATTGAAATCCTCTCTGGCATGATCAGGTAAGTTTTCTCCTAGGTCTTTAAGCACAGAATACACCGGTGTATTCTTATCCCAATTTTTACCAGGAAACCAATTGGTGGATATTGCAAATAATCCAACCAAAGTGAGAATAAAAAGTGTGATATAATATCTTTTCATTACTTGTATTTTCTTCCTTTAATTTGAAAATCTCTGGTAAAATTGAAGCCCAAAAAGATATCTCCTTCATCCCACCTGCCTCTTGTTTCTCCTATTACATCTTTTTCTACCATGCCTTGAGAATTGGTTAAATGAATTTGAAAAACATGGTTTTTGGTTTCAAAATCCAATCCAATAGAAATGGAATTTGAATATTCATCCGTTAAAAAATCATCCGGTGTAAAATAAACTTCCGTCTGAATACCCACAACTTTTGTGACTTGGAAATGCCCAGCTGCTCCAATTGAGATTATATCATTTTCTTCTTCCGTCGTTCTTACCAAGTTTCGATGTACAAAGGAGGGCATCAATTGCAAAGACAGTCTTTCGGAGAACTTTCTGGCGATCAATGCTTGGTAAGAATAAAACATACGCGCTTTGAAATAATCTGAAGCATCAATTCTGGGGTCTTCTACTGTTCTAGCAGCAGCTGAAGCAAACAGACTAATGCTAACTGGTGATCCATTACTATATTGATCCAAGACTCTTGCTTTACCAAACAGATCCACTACTTTCTGCGGTGTACTACTTCTTCCTAATCCTATAGTTAGCCAATCTTTAATGCCATAATCGAATCCGATTCTCATGTTGGCCTGATCTAAGCCAAACAGTTCATTGACACCACTATTCAAGGCACCAAAACGGTGCATAATAATGAACTTCATAGAGCCTTCCTTATTGGTCTCCACCGAATGTCCATTAATTACTCGAGTATCCTTAAAGGTCTGTGTAATTTTTTCACCTTTATCTTTAGAACTACTGTTATCTTCTTGGGCAGTCGCAATAGAAGATAAAAGACAAAGGCTAAGGGTAAATAATAATATCTTTCTCATATTCATCTTAGTTATTTTTAGCCCCATCAGCAATCCAACTTCTCATTAAGGCTCTTTCCATTGGGCTTATTCCATCAACATTTCCCCTAGGCATCGTTCTGGTACTGGGATCAAGTACCCTTTCATCAAACTTGCCATTGTCAATTCTCAATTTCAGGTCGGTATAGTTATTAAAATTACCAGGACCAAAACTTCCGCCATTGTGACAATTCGGGGTACATGCTCTTGAAATTATTGGTTTAATATCTCGCATATAACTAACCATTTGCCCTGGACCCATTGGGCCTGGTGGTAGAATAAATTCATCTTGCGAAGGTGGCGGGAAAAATTCTTCCTCGTTTTCATAAGCGCAAGCAGAGATAAAAACGATTAAAGAAAGCGCTAATAATTGTTTCATAAATATTTGATTAAGGCTCGAATAACTTAAGCAATCCAAATATAATCAAAGGAAAACATTCTCAAGCTCGTTCCAACGTAATGACTGTGATCTCAGGAAGTATCCCAAATCTCCCTGGATATCCTATGTATCCAAAGCCACGATTTACATATAAGAACTGTTCAGCAGATTTGTATAAACCAGCCCATTCTTTATACATGTATTGTACAGGACTCCATTTAAACCCTGGAATTTCCACTCCAAATTGCATTCCATGGGTATGGCCTGATAGCGTCAAATTTATTTTAGGTTGTTGCTGCAAAACTTCCGCCTGCCAATGGCTAGGATCATGAGACATTAAGATGTTAAATCCATTGGTTTCATCAAGGCCTTTTACTGCTTCATTCAAGTCACCATATTTTGCAAACCTCCCTTTAGAGCTCCAGTTTTCTACACCGATTAAACCAATTTTTTCACCTTCTATATCCAAACTAACATTTTCATTACGAAGTAATCGCCAGCCCATGTTTTTCTGAATATCTGCTAGATTTTTCAAATTGTTGCGCTTTGCAGTTTCACTATCCCAACTAACATAATCTCCGTAATCGTGATTGCCCAAGACAGAGTATACTCCATAAGGTGCTTTTAACTTTGAAAACAAGTCTCCCCATTCAGACATTTCTGAAGATTTATTATTGACCAAATCCCCAGTAAATAAAAGCAGATCTGATTTTTCTGCATTTACCATTTCTATGCCTCGCTTCACTGCAGTTCGATTCCAGAAACTTCCTGAATGAATGTCCGAAAGTTGCGTAATTGTAAATCCCTCAAGTCTGTTCGAAAGGCCCTTTATTGGCAGTTTTATTCTCCTTACTCGGTAATCGTGCGCTCCACTTATTATTCCCCAACTCAAAGAAACAATTGGAGCTGCCGCAACTATTAAGCCAGTCGTTGCTAAAAACTTAGACCTACTGATCGGTTCTCCTTCTATATTAGAATCTGAACTAAACTTTGCTATAATCCATCGTATAGCCCTTTGTATATCATCGAATAGCATGAAGATGGAAAGGAAAAGTTTGGCCAATACATTGATAAAAATGAAGGACATCAAGAATGTTCTTGCATGTTTTGCAATCTTATCTGGATCTCCAAAATTGTAGAGTAATACAGAAATAATTACCAAAGCACTTATGGTAAAATATACAAGCTTTATGATTTGTTTGTTAGATTGACTTGAGTTGGAGCTCACCGTTTTAATTGCTTGATATGCGTAAAGGTCTAGAAGTAGGATTATGACCGTGAGCAACAAAACAACAAACATTCTATTCATGAACTATATTAATGGATGGATAACAGTAATGCTTCTTTATTGTTTAAATTATTCATTTACATTTGTCGACCAAATTAAATTTTTTATCGACTAACAACTTAAGCTATGGACACTATTAACAATTATTCAGATAAAATAATAGAGTTGGTGGTTATGTATGCACCAAAACTGGCTGCTGCAATATTGACCCTAATTATTGGACTCTGGGTGATCAAAATGATAAACTCAGGAATCAAGAAATCATTAGATAGACAAAATGTTGATTCCTCTTTAAAACCATTTCTACTAAGTCTTACCTCTACAATACTTAGGGTAGTTTTAATCATCTCTGTATTGAGCATGCTAGGTATAGCCATGACTTCTTTTATTGCAATATTAGGTGCAGCTGGATTGGCCGTTGGAATGGCATTGTCCGGAACTCTTCAAAACTTTGCTGGAGGAGTGATCATCCTTTTATTGAAACCCTTTAAAGTAGGTGATGTTATTGAGGCTCAAGGATACACTGGCAAGGTGGATTCTATTCAAATATTTTGTACGATACTAAAAACACCAGATAATAAAACCATAATTATTCCAAATGGTGGACTATCTACTGGAACAATGGTGAACTATTCTACCGAAGAAAACAGAAGAGTTGATTGGACATTTGGCATTGGTTATGGTGACAATATTGAAGCAGCAAGAACAATCTTACTGGATATCTTAAATGCAGATGAACGCATATTTAAAGACCCTGCACCTTTTATTCAAGTTAGTGAATTGGCAGATAGTTCTGTAAATCTTGCTACCAGAGTTTGGGTAAATGGAGCAGACTATTGGGGAGTATATATGGAGACCATGGAAAAGGTATACAACAGCTTTAATGAAAAAGGCATAAATATTCCATATCCTCAAATGGATGTTCACGTACATCAAAACAACTAATTTCTAACTATATCATGAAAAAGACATTATTATTATTGACAATCGCCTTTAGCTTAAGCGCTTATTCACAAACCACAGAAGCTGAAAAAGACCTTAAAAAAGTAAGAACAGATACTTCTCAAGGATGGCAGACAGGTGGAGTTTTTGGCGTAAATTTTTCACAAGTATCTCTTAGTAATTGGGCCGCGGGTGGTCAAAGTTCAGTTTCGTTAAATGGCCTTATGGATGTATTTGCCAATTATAAAAAAGGCAATTCAGCTTGGGACAATAGTTTGAGCCTTGGCTATGGAGAAACAAAAATTGGAGATGGAGAATGGATAAAATCTGATGATAGAATATTGTTTAACTCTATCTATGGTAAAAAGGCAACGGAAGAATGGTATTATGCTGCACTGTTGAACTTTAAATCTCAGTTTGCTCCTGGATTTAGCGATGTATTAGAAACGGATAAAATATCGGATTTCATGGCCCCTGGTTACCTTTTGGGTGCGATTGGAATGGATTATAAACCAAGCGAAAATCTTACTGTTTTTATCTCACCTTTAACTGCCAAGTTAACGGTTGTAAATATTGATGCCTTAGCAGATGCCGGTGCTTTTGGAGTTGAAGCGGCTGAATTTGATGCAGCTGGTAATAAAATTAAAGATGGTGAAAATACCAGATTAGAATTGGGAGGATACTTGAGAATGCAATATAAAAGGGAGATTATAGAGAATGTGAGTTATCAGACAAATCTAGATTTGTTCTCTAATTATTCGGAAAACCCTCAAAATATTGATGTGAACTGGGATAATTTATTGAGCATGAAAATCAATAAGTATTTGACAACCACAATCACTACATCCTTGATATACGATGATGACATCGATATTGCAGAGACTAAGTCTGACGGATCTCCAAGATTAGACAGTAATGGAAATCAAAAAATTGGACCTAGGACTCAATTTAAATATGTGCTTGCGGTTGGCTTCCAATATAAGTTCGGAGCCGGTGCAAACTAATCTGATTTAATCAATGAATAAAAAAGGCCCATGAAACATGGGCCTTTTTTATTTGGCAATATTTCTTTGAAATGCTGAGGCTTTACCGCTGTTGTTCAACACTAGAACCAACTCTTTTCCATTGGCTTGTTGTATGGAATAAGTACCTCTTGTATCTCCAATTACTTTGAATCCACTTTCCAATACATTTAAAGGAGTAAATGAAGCGTTCCCATCTCCTTTCAAAACCAATCCTATACTCGCATCACTTCTCCCTTGAGATACATCTGTTCCATATTGATTACCACTAATGATTAAATCTAGATTCCCATCTTCATCAATATCTATTGGTAAAATGCCATGAACTTCAGAGAACTGGGCTTGAATTGGTAAATTGTTGAATTTGAATGTTCCATCCCCATTATTCAATAGATAAGCAGAACTAAATGTTTGCACTGACTTTTTTACCACCCCTAATAATTGTTCTTCACTAAACATTTCACTTAAGGTAGCCCTTGAAAATTTTTCATAACGAGGAAATTTCCTTCGAATGGCTGGATATTGAGTGAATATTTCATCCATGGAATGCTTGGGATAACTTTTACCATCATTATAGTAATAAAATGGGATAGCTTCCATACTTCCATTTTCGTCGAAGTCCTTGGCATAAATAACTGCTGGCTTTTCTTTAGAGGCTTTAAAAAATGAATTTTCTCCCCGGTTTCCAATTAAAATATCTTGGTACCCATCCTTGTTAAGATCCGCAATCGTAATGCAATTCCACCAACCTGAAGTCTGACCCAATCCAGCTTTATTGCTTATGTCTTGAAATCTACTTCCATCAAATTTTAATAGTCGCAATGACATCCACTCCCCAGCTAAAAACAATTCTTTTTTATTGTCATTGTCTATATCAACCCACTTCACATCATTGATCATTCCTAATGAACCTTTCTGCGGTAATAATTCTGAAGCGTTCTTAAACTTTCCATCTTCATTTAACCATAAATGGCTTTTGGCATGTAATGGGTATTCTACTGCAGAAGCTCCTCCAGCTACAAATAAATCCACATCGCCATCACCATCAAAATCATGGGTAGCAACAGCTGTTCCGTTCACCTTAGCCCCTTCTAAGCTAGCCTCAGATTTAGTAAACTGAGCATTACCATCATTCAAATAAATTCTGTCCTGGTAAAGCGGAGAACCTTTGGTTTGGGCATAGCCTCCACTCACAATATATACGTCTAAATCCCCATCTCCTTCAAGATCAAACAATTCAATTTGAGCATCTTCGTATTGAGCATCGGCTTCAAATGCAGCAATGCTCTTTTTATTGAATTCTCCATTTTCTTTTTGCAAGTAAACCTCTGTTGCAAGGCCATGGCTAGCACTGATTATAAAATCTTCCGTTCCATCGCCATTTAAATCTCCTTTCGCCAAAAATGGCCCCTTATTAGATATTTTATGTTCCAAAAGTGGTTCTCTTTTGAAGTCAACAAAATCATCTTCCTGATGGGTATAATTCAAAGTGAATCTATTATTCACCTTTCTTAATAAAGTCTCTTTTGGAGTATTGTCCTTTGCAGATGGCTCATTTGCTTCGTTGATATTTAATTCTAAAATCTGATTTGCACTGACTTGGCTAACGGATTGTTTTTTGCCATTTGGCCATTCTACTGTTATTTTTTCCACAGTAATGGCACTTCCCAATCCAAAATGAGCTAATGCTTCACCAGAACTAAAGTATCCTCTATATGGGGAGTTCTCGATGTACTGAATATCATTGCCATTGTGTATCCAAATCTTAGCACCTATTCCTTTTGGATTTTCTTCAGAACCAATCAATTTTATCCTTAAGTAATTATTGCCTAGATTATTTTCTTTCGCATTATTTCGGTACAAAAAGGCCTCTTCGTTGAAGTTGTTGGTAATAATGTCTAAGTCCCCATCCAGGTCTAAATCGACAAATGCGGCTCCATTACTAAATGAGGTTTTTTTGATGCCCCACTCTGATGATTTTTTAGTGAAGGTCAAATCCCCATTGTTTTTATATATGTAATTGTCAATTCGAGTAGATTTCATTTGTTGGATCAAGTCCATTTTCTTTACATTGGGATAGCCCCCAGCAGCATCAATAACCTTTGCTGAACGGTATTTGATATAATCTTGATCGTTACCATCTCTGAAGTATCCGTTAGAAATAAAAATGTCTTTGTATCCATCATTGTCAAAGTCAGCAAATAAGGGAGACCAACTCCAATCCGTATGTGATATTCCGGATAACTGACCAATTTCACTAAAGGTCCCATCTCCATTATTTAATTGAAGCGTATTTCTTACTACTTGATGATACAATCCAGATTCTGTAAACAAATGGTATAAGTCATAAGTGCTTAACCACTTCAATTGTTTTTGTCGATAATTCCCTTCAGAGATCATATCTAAAGTCATGATATCAGGACGACCATCGTTGTTAAAATCAGCCACATCGGTTCCCATGGAGTGCTTGCTGATATGAAATACCTGGTTTTCCAACTGGTCAGTAAAGGTTCCATCTCCATTATTGATGTACATATTGTCTTTGCTGGAGTAATCATTTGCGACATATATGTCGGGATAACCATCTTGATTGATGTCTCCAATGGTAGCACTTAATCCATATCCCCAATTTAATATTCCAGCCTTTTCTGTAACATCGGTAAATTTTCCATTGCCGTTATTTCTGTATAGTCGATCACTGATATATTCATAAGCCGTATCTCCAAATACTGCTACATCTCCATACTTTTCTCTATGGCCTTTAAGATTGGCAGCTACCTTGAAATCATGACGATGGTTTAGTAAGTACATGTCTAAATCGCCATCCAAATCATAATCGAAAAAAGAGGCATGGTTAGAATAGCTTTCATCTGCCAATCCATATTCTTTAGCTCTATCTGTAAAAGTTAAATCTTTATTGTTTATCAATAATACATTGGCTCTTTTTTCCGGATGTTTATCTACTGATTTGCAGAGGTAGATGTCATCATATCCATCATTGTTTATATCCACCATGGAAACTCCTGTAACAAAGGATCCAACCAAAACTCCAGAAGAGCGAGTAATGTCTTCAAATTGCATATTGCCACGATTAAAAAAGAGTCCCGCTCCGAAGGAATTACCTGACATCAAAACATCTGGTAAGCCGTCATTATTGATATCACCAATGGCTACACCACCACCATTATATACATATTCATAGGTCAATGAATTCAATCCTTCCGACTCCCTAAAAGCATTAACAAAGTAGAAACCTGTTTCCTCCTTATTGGTTAATGTAAAAAGCGGTTTTGTGCTAGATGTATTTTTAGATACAGTTGAATCTGCCTTCTTCTCTTGCTTGGCCTCTTGATTATTGCAAGAATAAACTATAGCAAAAGAAAGCACTAGCAATATTTTGAATACAAAATGATGCTTCATATTGGATGGATTAATTTTTCTACTTCAATTCAAGGGTAGCCAATACATGCTTGCCTACATTTCTTCCTTGTGTTTTTCCAACTTCTATCGCAGGAGTGAAATGAATTCCTCCATACATTCTACTAATTGCTGCCTCATCAGAAGCTTGGTAAAATGAATCGAAGGATCGAGGTGACATTCCATAAGGAACTTCTGTAGAGTCAATAAATGAAAATGTCTCCCCAAAAATGTTTGTTAAGATTGTAGCTGCAGAACCGGAAACTACACTATGACCACTTGGATATTCTGGAAAATTTGGTGTGTATAGTATCGGTGCCCAATTTGGATCTATATGTTCTTGAATAACAGTCACCGGACGAATGTAATTGCTGTTGTATTTTTCTTCCCAACAACTAATAAAAGCTTCGTGAATACTAATTGTCAACATCACATAGGTATGTGCCGTAGCCAATAATTCAAAGTCTTTGCTTTTCATAGCAATTCGACCAATATTTACCCAATGGCCTCCTGGAGTCAACTTCTTTTCAGAAAAAACAATATGCCCTTTATGTTTTGTTACCAATGGATTACAATCCCAAAATTTGGCAATGGCTACTCTTTCTGCATTGCTATCTAATACTGCTTGGTAAACTTCCATGGTCTCTTTATAAAACAGGCTTGAAGTATCCATGCTGTATTCAGTAGGTCTTTCTGGTCTGAATTGAGCTGCTGAGTCCAAAGTAAACGGTCTTAGCTTCATCCAATGCGGTTCTAATGCATCGTTATAGTCTGGCGGTGTAGGCAACCAAGTTCCTTCCGTCTTTAACAATTCATACTTAGGGTATGAACGCATTTCTGTGTAACCATCTTTTTTTGACCAAGCGATTACAGCTTTTGCCACTGCTTCACCATATTTCTCTGAAGCCGCTAGTTTAGATTCATTTTCTTTATTTGCTTCCTTAAATTTTTCAATGGCTTGATTTAAAGTCTCAATTGAATATACCAACTCAATACTTGTATAATAAAATGCAAAAATGGAAGCCAATCCCAGGTCGATATTTTCTCCTTCTCTTTGTGGAACTTCAAAATCTTCGTAATAGTCCGCTAATGACTTATAGGTATCGTCATCTTGTCGAAGAACTTCATAAGCTGCGATATTAGGGAAAGTATAAATTCTTCCTGCCACAGGTGGTGGGAAAAAGTCATTAACAATTCCCAATTCTAACTCTTCATTCCAATCGTGTAAATCAGCTGATGAAATTATAGGTTCTTGTACTGCAGCAGATTTTTGTTCATTTTGACATCCACCAATAAAAAATACCGCGGCAATAAATAAACTATTCAATAATATCTTACTTCTCATGTTCTTTGATTTAGGAATGCAAAGATAGCCCATTGTCGTCAAGATGTCAATTGTTAGATTGTTCGCATTTAATCAAGAAAAAAGCCCCAAAAATTACTTTGGAGCTTTTGATTCTTTTAATGATTTGGATGGATTAACTATCTACTCTCTTGATACTGCATCCAATTGCCTTGGTATCGTTAGGGTCAATTGGCTTACCATCCACCAAGTTTTGCATGGCATTGCTTAAATAAGGAGCGCTTACTGCTTTAGCATCTTTAGAATTATCATCTATAGCGCCCTCATAAACCAATTTCCAGTCTGCATCAAAAAGGAATACATGCGGTGTGGTTTTCCCACCAAAAGCATTGGCTAATTTTGAATTCTGGTCTACCAAATAAGGTATATCAGCATATCCTTTTTCATCGGCATGTTTTTTCATTTCTGATTTAGAATCAGCACCTTCTCTTTTGGCTTCATTTGAGTTGATTAAGGCAAATCCAATGTTATGTTTTTTTGCTTGCTCCGCTAAACCAGGATAGCGATCTTCCCATTGAATCACAAATGGACAGGTATTGCAAGAAAACATTACTAATGTTCCATTAGCTCCTTTAACATCATCTAAACTCATGCTCTTGCTAGAGGTTGACTCCATTTTATAATCGGTCATTGGGGCTTTAGATCCTATCTTGAGGGTTTCATATTTCCCACCCACAAATGAGTAGAGACCAATTAAGAATATAGCAGAAAACAAGATTACACTAAGTCGTTTCATTTTTATAAAATTTGGTTTGAAAAATAAAATTAGTGCTTTATTAATGCAGAATATCGTGTTTTAGAAAAATTAACAGCAATGCTGAAATAAAAAAGGGGCTCATAATTGAGCCCCTTTTTTTATTGGGTTTTCAGCTTAATCACATCTTTTTTCTGATAGACATATACATATTTACCATCCTGACTTAATTCCGATTGAGCTCCCTTTTTGGCATTGTACTCAATGTAATTACAGGAATTTAAATCAAACGCTGCAATATCCGACTTCGCCGTTTGCATAATCACAATGTTTCCTTCTCTTCTCATGAGTTCGGATCTTTTGTATTTGCTTGCATTAACCATTTTTCCGTTGGAAATTCCATGGGTGGCAATTCCCTTTTCTCCAATCACACCAATTTTATCTTCATGTTGTAGAATGGATATCGCATTGCCTACTCCATCAGACTTGATATCTATTTCATAATTTACATCACCACTAGAGTGCTGGATAGAATAAAGTGCTTTCCCGCTACATACAATTATATTATTATCATCTACAAAAGCATTCGTTATTCCTTTTTTGAATTTTTCTGATGTCCAAGCTAGTGATCCATCAGATGTGTTAAATGCTTGTAATCCGTTTGGTTTTACATTTCTGTATGCAATTTGGTAA
>Ga0207422_1002515_pt1 | contig 23746 bp, 23 predicted proteins | sample MarCyaLeptolynsp_FD_187757 | JGI IMG/M metagenome (GOLD analysis project Ga0207422, IMG submission 187757) | Marine cyanobacterial communities from Panama - species 1 Leptolyngbya sp. (SPAdes) | ecosystem: Environmental > Aquatic > Marine > Unclassified | place: Panama: Panama City | collected... | reverse complement strand
TATAATGCGATTTGTTGGCGAGAACTTTTCGGCGCGCTTGAAATTTGGTTCGCAACATGTCCATTTTCGCGCCGAATTCCGCCCGCGCCACCTGTGCCACGACAAGTGTCTTGGCGTCATAGGCAGCCCCCTTTTCTGCAATTTCCAGAAGGCCAGGATCGATCTTCTCACGCTCTGCCGGCCCATAGGGTGCAAGGCGCGCGGCGGCACCTGAAAACCAGTGTGTGTGGAACGTCTCAAGCAGATCCTTGGCAGGAAGCTCGAACGGTTCGACAATGGCACCCGCCGCTTCCAGTTGGCTCATCTGACTGTCGATAAGCGCTGCGACTTCAGCGTCGACCCTGCCTGCGGGCGGAACTGTCCAGTAGCCGATCCGGCTGCCCCTGATGACGCTGGCCAGATCTTCGAGCGGGGCGAGATTGCCCTCGCCCTGGTTCCAGTCGCGCCGGTCCCGCCCACTCATGGCTTTCAGCATGGCGGCCGTATCGCGCGCATTGCGGCACATCGGGCCGATATGCGCAACGGTTCCAAATGGGCTTGCCGGATAAGCGGGCACGCGTGTGAAGGTTGGCTTGATACCTGTGATGCCGCAGAAGGAGGAGGGGATCCGGATCGATCCGCCGCCATCGCTGCCGAGGTGAAAGACGCCCGCGCCGAGGGCTGCGGCAATCGCGGCCCCGCCCGAAGACCCTCCGGCGGTCATGTCCGGATTGTGCGGGTTGCGGGTGATCCCGAACGCGTTGCTGTCCGTCACCGCCTTCCAGCCGAATTCCGGCGTCGTGGTCTGCCCGAGAAAGACAATTCCGGCGTCCCGCATCAGCTGCACACTGGGTGCATCTTCTGCGAGCGGAACATCGCTGGTGACAAGACTGCCGAAACGGGCGGGCCAGCCTTTCACCCAGACGATGTCCTTGATGGTGGCCGGAACGCCGTCGACAGCTGACAGGGGCGCGCCCTCGGCCCACCGGGCTTCGGATGCCTTTGCAGCCTCAAGTGCGCCGTCGTGATCGAGAAAGGTGAAAGCATTGAAGACAGGATCGATCTGTTCTGCACGCATCAGGCAGGCCCGGGCGACATCGACCGGCGAGATGCTGCCGGCGCGGTAGGCATCCGCAAGTTCGGCTGCACTCATCCGGCAAAGAGGGTCTGCCTGATCCAGACTGTGATTCCCGTAGCTCATTCGCCATCACCTTTGCTGCTCGTTGAAGGTGGATGGTAATTGATTATCCAGATTGAGCCAGCCGTAAATTGGGCGGTTTTCTCAACGAAGCCAGTTGCCCGCACCAGTTTACAGTTTTGTCTCGCCACGCTGGGAAGATAGGACAATACCCAGACACATCGCTGTCGTTTGCACATGCCATTCTCTTGAAACATCAATTGGTCATTGTTCGGTCGTGACTGTCACATAGCCGTAATGACTCACCTGTATTGATCCTTTTGCACACGTGTGCAAACATTGAATTCTGCGCTGAAAACCACTCCGGATGCGGCGCGAGAAAGAGAGCAGGTGAGTATCATGACCACTTTCGTATCAAGACTGCGCCAGTCCACGGCGGCTGCCGTGCTGGCCCTAACGGCGACCACCCTGGCTGGCGGTGCTTTCGCCAAGGACTTGACCATCACCGTTTGGGCGGGCGGATCCAACGACAGCGATGCCTACCGTTGGGAAGCCATTGAAATGGCAGCCGACATTCTTGAAAAAGAAGCAGCGATCCGCGGTGAAGATCTGAACATCACGGTCGAGTCCAAGGGGCAGTTCGGCAACTGGCAGGAATTCAAGCAGGCCGTTACGCTCGCTGCCGAAGCTGGAACCGCGCCGAATATCGTTGTCACATCACATCTCGATATTGCTCCATGGTCGGAGGCTGGTTACATCGTGCCTGTCGAAGAATATCTCGATCTAGACGCCTGGCCGCTTAATGACATTTACCCGAACCTTATGGAGATCGCAGCGTTTGACGATGTGCAATGGGGTGTGCCGCAGGACGCGGAAAGCCGTCCGTTTTTCTTCTGGAAAGACGCGCTGAAAAAGATCGGTTACAGCGACGAAGATATTGCGGCGCTCCCGGCAAAGGTTGAAGCCGGCGAATACACGTTGCAGAACGTGTTGGAAGACGCCAAGAAAGCTGTCGACATGGAAATCGTCGAAGAGGGCTACGGTTTCTATCCCCGCGTTTCCAACGGCCCGGACTACGCGCAGTTCTATCAGTCTTTCGGTGGAGAATTGATTGACCCGGAGACCGGCAAACTGGTTCTCGACAAGAAGGCGATGGAAGGTTTCTACCAGTTCTTCGCCGACGCTGTTGAAGCTGGCGTGACCCGTAAAAACCATCTCGGCACCGATTGGGGGCAGTGGTACAACGAGGTCGCAAACGGCAAAGCGGCGATCTGGCACGGCGGGACCTGGCATTTCGGTCGCTACGCCCAGGAAGGCAACCAGGATTTCTGGAATACGATCGAATTCTCCCTGATCCCGGCGGGTGACGGGAATGGCAGGGCCAATACCATCACACACCCGCTTGTCTATCTTATCACCGACAATGCAGACGACGATGCAGAGGAAATCGCAGCCAACCTTGTGAAGATCGCCTCCGAGCCGCGCATCAACACGCTGCACGCGATCAAGTCGAACCATCTCGGTATTTCCAAGCAGCAGTCCAACATTGAACTCTATGCAAATGACCGCTGGGCCGATGAAGCAACGGCGCGTCTGCTCGGACACGCGAACTCCCAGCCCAACCATGTGAACTACGGTGCCTATTCGGAAGCCCTTTTCAAGGGTCTTGAAGCGGCCTGGACCGGTACCAAGACTCCGGCCGAAGCGGTTGCAGAAGTCGAAGTTCAGATGAAGGCCACGCTCGGCGACGAACTGATCGTCCGCTGATCGGATGTGTAAATGAAGGACCGGGCCGCGCGCCTGCCGCGCGGTCCGGTCTCTTGAAGTTTCAAAGACTGATTGATCCAAGTGTCATAGGGCTCGCTTGCGTGTCTTTCCGGATACGTGGCGCTCTAGCGGGAGCACCTCATGCAACGTTCGAGCTGGTTGGGCCTTGCCTTTCTTTCGCCTGCTCTCATCGTCGTCTTTCTGTTCTTTCTCGTGCCTGTGGTTCTGACGGGAATTTTCTCGTTCACGAACATGAGCACGGCAACAGGTGTAAAAGGCGGTGCGTATGTCCTGAACGCCAGCGGTCTGCGCGCGCTCGCCGATGCAGGCCTGCCGAAAGCAACGCTGGACCAGATTGAAGGAGCAGGCTACCGCGTCGACGATAGGGGCCTGGAGGCCCTGGCCCGGGATTTCGGCAATCCGGCCGCGGATGAATTCGCCAAGCTGAACGAGGGAGCTGTTTTCTCGAAACGGCGCGACGTGGAAAGAGCCCTGAAGGACCTTCGCTCCAACCCGATCCGAAAAACCAGGGACCGCAAACAGGCGGCTGATCTGTTCAAACGATCACTGATGAACGAGCGCTATGACAGTTTGCCCGCGTTCGAAACGGCCCTTCAGGAGGCAGGCATTCCCGAAACCGATCGCCCTCTGATCACCGAGGTTGCCTACACAGGATGGATCTGGACCGCGGACAATTTCGGATTTTTGTTTTCGCTCGATTCCACTTGGCAATACGCCAAGAACACGGTCATTTACGTCGTCTTCACACTGTCATTCAACGTGCTATTCGGGCTGTTTCTGGCAATCGCGACCTTTTATCTGCCGGAAGGGCAGGCCGCGGCCTTCCGGGCGATCTGGTTCTTGCCGCGCATTCTCCCGCCGGTGCTTTACATCGTAATGTGGCGCTGGTTCACTTGGGACACCGGCTTTATTTCGACCGTGCTGTCCGGGTTTGGCGTGCCGCCCAGAAACTGGATGCTGGACACCGAGTTTCACGCCTGGTCAACCATTGTCCTGATCAACGGGTTTGTCGGCGCCTCCATGGGCATGATCGTTTTCTCGTCGGCTATCCGGGCGATTCCGTCGTCGATGCTTTATGCCTCCGAGGTGGACGGGGCGAGCCGCCTGCAGCAGATCTGGTACATCATCTTGCCGCAGTTGCGTTGGCCGATCCTGTTCATCACCTCCTACCAGACCATGTCCCTGCTCACGTCATTCGAATACATCTACCTGGCAACCGATGGTGGTCCGGGTGGAGCGACCGAGGTCTGGGCGCTGGCGGCGTTTCACACGGCGCTCAACAATTATGGCGGCAATCTCCAATACGGGTTGGGCGCGACCTATGCACTGTTGCTTGTGGTCATCGGCTTGCTGGCAAGTCTCGCCTACCTGAGGCTGTTCAACTTCCGCAACCTGCTCGTGAAACCGCGGATAGAGGGGTAGAGTCATGAAACCCAATTTCCGAAATTGGCCAGTTGTCCTGGTTCTCTTCATCTTCTCTGCTCCGCTCCTGATCATGCTCACGTTTCTTCTGGTGGATGCCTTCACCACGAAGGTGCCGGGGACGATGATCCCGAACGGATTTACGTTTCATCATTTCCGCTTCTTGTGGACGGATTTGGACGATGGCAGTTGGGGGATCTGGGGCGTAACCTTAAACACTTTCAACTTCGCCCTCTTTACGTCTCTCGCGGTCTCGGCGATTTCCCTCACCGCAGGCTACGCGCTGTCGCGCCTTGCATTCCCGGCGCGCGGCTTCTTTCTCGGCAGCCTGATTGTGCTGCATGCTTTTCCAACAGTAACGCTCATCATCGCGATCTTCCTGATCCTGCAGCTGCTGGGCCTCTACAACACACTGATCGGTGTCATCGTAGTGAAAGCAGCACTTGAGCTTCCCTTCGGGATCTGGGTGATGAAGGGGTTCTACGATACCGTTCCCTGGGAAATCGAGATGGCCGGTGTTCAGGACGGCGCAAGCCGGTTTACCGTCTGGTGGCAACTGGTTCTGCCCCAGGTGCAGCCGGGTCTGATGGCGATCCTGATTTTCTCTTTTCTCTCCGGATGGTCTGAGTTCATCTTGCCGATGGTTCTTGCGCCCGGAACCGAAGCTCAAGTGCTGTCCACCTATCTTGCGACGATGCTGCTCGACGGCGGCACACAGGCCGACTTCAATCTGTTCAAGGCAGTCGGGCTGTTTTATGCGCTGCCTGTCATTATCATCTATCTGATTTTCCAGAACAAACTCATGAACATCTATGGTGGAGGCACGAAGGGCTGATGCGGATTTCAATCGAGAACTTCACCAAGACTTTTGGCGACACGAAAGTGATCGACAACATGTCACTTGAAATCAGAAGCGGGGAGATGCTTGCGCTGCTCGGACCGTCCGGCTGCGGCAAGTCGACAACGCTGTTCGCCATCTGCGGCATCCACCGGATGAATGAAGGTCACCTCCTTTTTGGAGACAAGGATGTTACGCGGGTGTCCTCGCAAAAGAGGAATGTCGGGGTCGTGTTTCAGAACTACGCGCTTTATCCGCACATGGACGTCTTCGACAACATCGCTTTCCCTCTGAAAGTCAGGAAGGAAAGCAAGGCGGAGATCAGTCGAAAGGTTGAGGAGATTGCAAATCTCGTTCATATCGGTGAACTCCTGAAGCGTCGGCCCGCTCAGCTTTCGGGTGGTCAGCAGCAGCGTGTCGCGCTGGCGCGAGCGCTGGTCCGCGAACCGGACATTTTGCTTCTGGACGAACCGCTTGCCAATCTGGACGCCAAGTTGCGTCTTGAAATGCGCTCCGAAATCCGCCGCATTCAACAACAAACCGGCATCACCGCTGTACTGGTGACACACGATCAGGTCGAGGCGATGTCCATGTGCGATCGCATTGCAATTATGGACAAGGGACAAATCGTTCAGCTGTCTTCACCAAAGGACATGTACGAAGATCCATCCTCGGATTTCGTAGCCGGCTTTCTCGGCAACCCACCGATTGCGTTTCTGGAAGGCAGCGCGGGCGAGGGCGGCTTCCGGCTCGCTGAGTCTGAAATCACCTTACCCTTGCCTGCCGGGATCAGCGTGCCCGGGCCGGGTGAAACGATGCGTTGCGGTATTCGTCCCGAATTCTTTCAGCCTGACAATCGGCTGAAGGTGAAAGGCAGGATTAGTTTCGTTGAAACACAGGGCCGCGAGGAACTCTACGACGTCACTTTGGAAAACGGATCCGTGCTGAGATCCATCCAGTCTCAGGGAGGAGGCTTTCAGGTGGGCGACGAGGTAAACTGGGGGATCGACCAGGATCACATCCTGGCATTCGGGCCGAACGGGGCTCGGCTGTGACAGAATGACATGATGCGCTTCATTCCCGAAAAATCTTGGATCCATGAACACGCGGGACCACCGCTCGCCATCGCGCATCGCGGCGCAAGTGCCTATGCCTATGACAACACGATGCGTGCCTTTCAGGTCGCTCACCAACTTGGTGCCGACATGTGGGAAGTGGATGTCAGGCTGACCTCAGACGGCGTCCCGGTTGCCTTTCACGACGAAGACCTTCAAAAGACTTGCGGTCTGAGTAGTTTGGTCAGTGAGCTTACTGCAAACGAACTCATTGCGCTGACAAAGGCCGCCGGTCGCGAAGCCCCCCTGTTTTCTGACGTGGCCCGACTGGCCGGGGAGTTGGGAGCCGGAATCTATCTGGATGCCAAGGAAGCAAGGGCGGCCTCACTCTCAATGGAACATCTCCTCGCCAACAGGATCGAAAAGGTAATCGTCGGCGCCAACACGCCGGAATACTGTTCCGAACTGGTCGGCTCACGTTGTCCCTATCCGGTCTCTATACTGGTTGGTCTGGATCTGGATCCGTTCAAAGTCGCAAGAGACTGCAAGGCACAGATCGTGCATCCCTGTTGGGAACGGGCCGGCGAACGGCCCGATCGGCTACTCGACGAGGCGTTTTTTCGTAACGCCCGTGCGCTGGGCTTGCCCGTGGTGACCTGGCACGAGGAACGGGCAGAGGTGCTCGCCGCATTGGTGAAAATGCCGGTTCTGGGCATATGTTCCGATCGGCCGGAAATGGCGTTACGACACGCGTCCGCCAATGACTATGGCCCTGAAATCGTCTGCCATCGCGGAGCTTGCCGGATCGCTCCTGAAAACACGCTCGCGAGCGCCGAAGCAGCATGGGGCGCCGGCTTTGACTATGTCGAAATCGACGTCCGCCAAACCCGCGACGACTGCCTGGCCGTTCATCACGACGACACTCTGGACCGAACAACGACAGGCAGCGGGCCGCTTGCTGCCCAAACCCACCAGGAGCTGAAAGCATTGGACGCTGGCAGCTCTTTTGATCCGTTCTTCGCGGGTGAAGGTTTGCCGGCGCTGAAGGACTTGTTGCAGCTTGCTGAAACGATGGATGGCAAACTTTACGTCGAGATCAAAGACGCTGACGCAGTTTTGGTGGCCAAAACCGTGCTGGCGCAAAGGGCGTGTGAGGATGTTTTTTTCTGGTCTTTCAAACAGGACGATTTGAAGGCAATCCGGGAGGCTTGTCCGCAGGCAAACCTCATGGCGCGCCCGGAAGACTACGACACACTTGAGGCCTGTCTGAACGCATTCGGGGCCAATATCATTGAATTCAACGCAGGGAACGCAACTTTGGATGACCTGGCGGCCGTTCGCGCGGCGGGACGGAAGGTCATGCTTGCCTATATGGGAGAAAGCCGGGACGTGTTAAGTGCGCTGCTGCGCTATGAGCCGGATCTCCTCAACGTAAACGAACCTTTTTTGGTGCGGCAGATGCTTGTTCAAACGGCTCATGGGAAGACGAATGACTGAACAGGGCGGACCGAAGAAGCAGGTCAACTCTTTCGATGTCGCGAGACTGGCCGGCGTGTCGCGGTCGGCGGTTTCGCGAACTTTTACCGACGGCGCAAGCGTTTCCGATGAAACGCGCAAAAAGGTGATCAAGGCAGCGCGGGAACTCGGATACCGGGTCAACGTGCTAGCGCGCTCGCTTCACAAGCAGAAATCCGATCTAGTCGGCGTTGTCGCAGCCGACCTCGACAACCCTTTCCGTGCCGAACAGATAGATCTCCTCTCGCAAGGGCTTCTTGAGCGTGGCTTCAGGCCGATCCTGCTCAGAGGCGATCCGAGCGTGGCCGTTGCAGATCACATCGGCTCGCTGCTCCAGTACAGCGTTGCCGGGGTCATCGTGACCTCCGATACTCCGCCGGAAGAAATCTGCCGGGAATGTCTTGAGCATGGCGTTCCGCTTGTTGTCGTCAACAAACGTGACCCGGGCGCTCCGGTTGATCGGGTGGTGACCGATTTCGACGCAGGCGGCAAGCTCGCGTTCGAACATCTTCTTGCGTGTGGATGTCGCAAACTCGCGGTCGTCACACCAGAAAAGTCTTCCTATTCGATCAACGGACGCGCGCTGTCATTCGAACGAGCGGCGAACGACGCCGGTATACCGGTCATCCGGATTGGCTGGGGAACGCAGTCCTATGAAGGCGGCCTGTTGGCTTCTGCCTATGTTGCGCGGGTGCGCGGCGAGATCGAGGGGCTGTTCTGCACGGCGGATTATCTTGCGCTTGGTGTGATGGATGGCTTGCGTTTTGAACACGGTGTCAGGGTGCCGGAAGACATCCAGCTGATCGGTTATGACGATATCGTGCAGGCATCGTGGAAGTCCTACGACATGACGACGATAGTCCAGAGCCGGCGAGACCTCAGCGAGACGACGCTGGATCTCCTGATGCAACGTCTCGAGAACCCGGACCTTCCACAACAGGTAGCAGTTTGCGGTGTTTCTTTGGTACAGCGCACAACCACGTTCGGAGCGACCTGAGCAGCGAAGATCGTCAGGTGATCGTCCAGGTCACGGTCTCGCCCTGTCCCCGGTCGTGCACAAACGACACCTTGTCCCCCTCGATGGTGACCGTCTGGAAGTCCTCGGGAAGGTTCTTGCCGTCGTAAAAGATCGCTCGGCAATAAAAGGTATCGCTCCAGGACCAGGTCCCGGTGATGGAGTTCCGGTCAGGACCGACGCCTTCGACGCCGCCTTGAGGCGTTATGATGACCCAGCTGTCCTCCAGAACCAGACGTCTGCCGGCCACATGTTCCAGGAAGTCCTGCTGCGTTGTGATCACCCTGGCCATTTATCCCCCCAAAAAAACATGTCGTGGTCTCGCGCCAATGCAGAGCGCACCAAAGTATAGGCGCGGTGCGCCGCAAGTCATCTCCGGAAACTTGCCAGTGGACAGGGAGCGCTACCGGCTGAAATCCAGGAACTAAAGTCCCGGAGGCAATGTGATCAGGGGCCTGAAAAACCGTTGAAAAGAATGTGCACCTTCATGGCATGCGCGCGGTTTCCAGCCCGCTCGAAGGCATCCTGCGCCTTTTCGATCGGGAAAGAGGGGCTGATGATGGGCGCGACATCAATGGTGCCGCTGTTGATCGCTTCGACTGCGGCAGCAAACTCCGTGTGGAAGCGGTGTGTTCCCCTGACCGTGATTTCCTTGCTGACGATCAGGTTGAGCGGCATCGGCGTATCTCCGGCGACACCGACGGCAACCAGCGTCCCGCGCGGTCGAAGACAGGTCAGCGCATCCCGGAGCGCAGAGGCTGCCGCCGAACATTCAAACACGACGTCGAACTGCCCCTTGTCCGCCTTGTATGGGTCGAGCCCGCCTTGTTCCTCTGCCAGGTTGACGATCTTGTCCGCTCCCATGCGTCTGGCGACGTTGAGCGGCATCGCCTGCAGGTCCGTTGCGACGATCTCGGCGGCCCTGGCCTCCCTTGCCACGGTAACGCACAAAGCGCCGATCGGTCCGGCCCCGGTCACAAGAACACGTTTTCCCTTCAGATCAGACGCCTGTGCGCGCGCATGCAGGCAAACGGCAAGCGGTTCGGCACAGGCGGCGGCGCGGACAGGAACGTCCTGGTGGAAGCGGTGGACCTGTCTTGCGGGAACCACAACCCGTTCGCGGAAAAGACCCTGTTCGTGCGGCAACCGGTAGGCGGATCCCATGAACCGCATATCGAGGCAATGCACTTCATGGCCTGCCCGGCAGTAGAGGCAATGACCGCAGGACTGACTCGGATTGATTGCGACAAGGTCACCGGTTTGCACCGTGTCGACTTCGGTGCCGGTTTCAACGACGCGGCCCGCAGCTTCGTGCCCCATCGCGATTGGCTCTCTGACGCGCACCGGGCCAAAGCCACCATGATCGAAGTAATGAAGGTCGGAGCCGCAGATGCCGCCGGCCAAAATGGCAATTTTCACGTCGCCGGGTCCGGTCGGCTGCTCTGGTTGGGTTTCGAGCCTCAGGTCATGAACGCCATGCAGAACGCAGGCACGGGATGTCATGGCGGGTCCTATCCGAATATGAGATTTGGCAGCCAGGTTGCCAGCGCCGGGACGAAAGACACCAGCAGCAGAACGATGATGTTGCTCAGGAGAAAGGGCAGGATGGCCCTGACCACCGGCGACAGCGGCAATCTTGCAATGCCGGCGCAGACGAAGAGGCAGACCCCGACCGGCGGCGTTGTCAGCCCGATCATCAGGTTCAAAACGGCGAAGGTCGCAAAATGAAGCGGTTCGATGCCAACGGCCTGCGCGAGCGACAACAGTGGAACGAACAGGATGATCAGCGCGGCAATCGTCTCCATGAACATGCCGACAAAGAGCAGCAGCAGATTGATGATCAGCACAACCAGAATGGGATTGTCGGTGATCGAAAGCACGGTGCCGGCAATTGCCTGAGGGATCCGCTCCGAGACGAGAATCCAGCCGAAGACGTTTGCAAGACCGACCAGAGCCAGGATCGAAGCCGCAGACACGGCGCTGTCCGCGATGATCTTCGGGACCTTCTTCAGGGGGAGTTCGCGGTAAACGAACGCCCCGACAACAAAGGCGTAGACGCTCGCGACGACCGCAGTCTCCGTGGGTGTGGCGATGCCGCTCAGGAGTCCGTAAATGATGATGCCTGTCATCGCGATTGCCCAGAACGCGCTTGCAAAGGCACGGACCAGTTCGCCTGTCCCCCGCCAGGGCTCTCTCGGAAAGTTGTTCCGCCGCGCAATGACATAACAGGTGATCATCATGGCGAGGCCCATCAGCAGTCCCGGAATGGCCCCTGCCATGAACATCTGGCCCACTGAAATGCCGCTGAGTGCGCCAACGATGATCATCGGCACACTCGGGGGGATGATGGGCCCGACCGTGGAAGAGGCGGCCGTAACGGCCGCCGAAAAGTCGGCCGGGTAGCCGGCCTTTTTCATCCCCGGGATCATGACACCGCCAATGGACGCCGCGTCCGCGACCGCTGTGCCGGTTATACCGCCAAAGAGCATCGACGCGCCGATGTTGGTCAGCCCCAGCCCGCCCCGGACCCAGCCAACCAGCGCATTTGCGAACCGGATGATCCGTTCGGTGATGCCGCCATTGTTCATCAGGTTTCCTGCGAGGATGAAACCCGGAATGCTCAGCAGTACAAAGACATCGATCCCGGCATAGACCTTCTGCGGCACAACCACGAGCGGAATGCCGGAGACGAGCAGATAGCTGAGGGAGGAAAGTCCGAGGGCGATGGCAACAGGGATACCGATGACGAGCGCGCCGATAAAGACGGCGAAGAGTACGAAGACCTCCAAGGTCAGACCTCCCGCTTCAAATATGAATGTTCAACGTGCAGGAGCGTGAGGACAGCGCGCATCACGGCAAAAACAAGAAGAAGAAGGAACAGCAGAAACACGCTGAAATGGACGAAGGACATTTGCAGGCCCATTGCGGGTGATTTCTGGAGAAATCCGATTTGAACGTATTTCCAGGCTCCTGGCAGGAGAATGGCTGCAAGGAATGCGGTTGCGAGCGACGCGGTCACGTTTAGGATGCGCGGCCAGGGATCGGGCAGGGCGTCGCAGACAATGTCGACATTGACAAGGTCACCGCTCATCAGCCCAAGTCCGACACCGAGTGCAGTCATGTAGATCAGGGCGAACCGTGTGAGTTCTTCCGTCCAGACCGGAGAGTCACCGATCGCGCGGCCCAGAACCTGGGTAAGGACGGCGATGATCAGCACCATGAAGGCGATGAGAACGCCTGCCCGGCACAAAAGCTCGAGCCCGCGATAGATTTGCAAGATGACCTTCATGAAACGACCCGGAAAGGGCCCGCCGCCTTCTGGGATGGACGGCGGGCAAGTTAGGGGAGGAAGTTACTTCTGGCTGTTGAAGAGATTTTCCACGATCGGTTTGATCTCGTCATTCACGTTGGCCAGAACCGCGTCCTTCGCTGCAGCCGCATAGGCAGCACCGTCAACCTCGACAAAGGTCATGCCGTTTTCTTCAAGGTAGGCGCGATCCTCGGCGAGGCTTGTTTCAAGAAGGCCGCGCTCGAATTCCTGGGCGCGTTTTGCCGCCTCAAGCACATGCGCCTGGTCTTCCGGGCTCAGGTTTTGCCAGGTCGATTCCGCGATTGTCAGGTAGATCCAGGAGCGGACGTGCTGCGTCAGGTTCACATGAGACTGGACCTCATTGAAATTGGCGGACCGGATCAGGGCCAGCGGGTTTTCCTGCGCGCCGATGGTGCCGTTCTGCAGGCTTGTAAACACCTCGGAAAAGGCCATTGGTGTCGGCGCGGCTCCAAGTGATTTCCAGACGTCCACGAAAAGCGGGACGTTGGGCACGCGCATCTTCAGGCCTTCAAGCTGATCGGGCGCGGCAATGGCCCGGTTGGATGTAAGATTTCGCGGGCCGCGTGCAAAGTATGCGATCGGCCGGATCTGCGCCTTTTCGATGATTTGCGCTTCGATCTGGTCGCCAATCTCTCCCGAGGCCACCTCGTCCATGTGCTCTGTCGAAGCATAGGCATAGGGTACCGCCAGTAGCGCGGCCATCGGCGCCCAGTTCTGGAGGCTTTCCCCGGTGATAGTCATGTCGACCGTGCCGAGCTGCATGCCGTTGATCAGGTCGATTTCCTTGCCGAGCGACTCGTTCGGATAGACTTCGACCGCGATACGGCCATCGGTCAGGGTGGAGAGTTCCTCGCCGAACTTTACCGCCGCCTTGTGCCAGGCATTCTGTTCATTCGCCAGATGGCCCAGCTTCAGTGTGGTGTCCTGCGCCACCGCGACACCGGCCACGAATTGTGACATGAGGCAGGCGGCGACGAATTTGCCGAATCTGAATGTCATGACTCTCACTCCCGTTTGGATGATGATCCATCAGTCGCCAGATCCTCGCAGCGATCGAAATAGACCTGATTTCTCTCTATGATCTGGGGCAGAGTCTTGAGGATCTCGTTCAGATGTTTGCGCATGGCCCGGGAGGCTGCATCCGGGTTGCCCGCGTCTATCTGATCGACAATGGCGCTATGCTGATCGATCAGCGTGGCAAATGGAAAGAGTTCGAAACTGAGGAACCGAACTCGGTCCATCTGGCTTTTCAGTCCTTCCACGAACTGCCACGCAACGTCCTTTCCAGCCGCCTCCGCTAATGTGCGGTGGAATTTTTCATCTTCATTGATGAAGTCTGCGGAAGACGTCTTTCCGATCTTGGCCTGATGCCGCAATTGCGATCGCAATTCCTTTACCAGCGCCGGCTGCGGGGTCTGTGCGAGCAAGCGCACGATGTCGGCCTCGACCGCTTCCCGAACGAACCGCGATTGCAGAACGGTCGGGTAGTCGATCTTGGTGACAAGCGTGCTGCGCTGTGGCCGGATCAAGAGCAATCCCTCCTCGGCCAGCTTTATGAATGCTTCGCGAACCGGTTGCCGGCTGATGCCATAGCTTTTGGCGATCTCTGCCTCGGACAGCTTGCTGCCCGGCGGGAGGTCATTCTTGACGATACGTTCGCGCAGGATGCGCCGCACTTGCGGAGCGATCGCAAGCGTATCGTCAAACCACGTATCGATTCCGACTTCGTTCAACACGAGAAGTCCTCCCGGTTCGGTTATCTGCCATACTGCCATACTAGTCAACAAAAATTTGACAAGCGGCTGCCAAGCCTTCAAAAAATGCGTTACATGTTGATCCAACGGTATAGGAGGGAACCGGCTTGCGCGAAACATGGAGATGGTTCGGACCGGCAGATCAGGTCTCGCTGGATGATGTTGCACAGGCCGGCGCCCGCGGGATCGTCACGGCCCTGCATCACATCTCGCCGGGAGTGGTCTGGTCCGAGGAGGAGATCGCCAGGCGTCAGGCGGCGATCCGGAGCCAGAGCGCGCATCTGCCCGACCCCTTGGACTGGGAGGTTGTCGAAAGCCTGCCGGTCTCCGAGGATATCAAGAGGCAGACGGGCGGCTGGCGCGATCATATCGAGGCCTACAAGACCAGCCTGACCAATCTGGCTCGGGCCGGTCTTCAGACTGTTTGCTACAATTTCATGCCTCTCCTCGACTGGACCCGCACGGACCTCGCCTATCAGGTTTCCAACCGGGCGACATGCATGCGTTTCGACCTGGTCGACTTTGTCATGTTCGATCTCTTTTTGCTGAAGCGGGAAGGTGCGGCATCCGATTTTCCGGAAGAGGTGATCGAGGCGGCCAACAAGCGGTTTTCGGAAACCGGCGACAGTTTCAAGTCCGCGCTTGTTGGCAACGTCATCTGCGGACTGCCGGGAGGAAACGACCAGCTGACGCTTGACGATATCCGGGCGCACCTGGCGGCTTACGAACCATTCGATCATGCCGCCCTCTGCACGCACCAGGCGGCGTTCCTGGAATCTGTCGTACCGCATGCGGAGGCGCTCGGCCTGCGTCTGTGCTGCCATCCGGATGATCCGCCTTACAGCCTTCTGGGACTGCCCCGGATCATGTCGACGGAGGCTGACTACACGCGACTGGTGCAGTCGGTTGATTTGCCGGCAAACGGTATCACCCTCTGCTCCGGCTCGCTTGGTGCGAGGGCGGATAACGATCTTCCGGGCATCATGCGGCGTCTCGGCGCGCATGTTCACTTCCTGCATTTGCGCAACGTCGCGCGGGAGCATGACACAGTGTTTGGTTCTTTCCATGAATCGGAGCATCTCGGCGGTGACGTTGACATGCCTGCATTGATTGAAGCGGTGCTTGCGGAGGAAAGAAATCGCCGCTTGAGCGGCCGCGAAGATCATTCGATCCCCTTCCGTCCGGACCATGGGCAGGACATTCTGGACGACCTGTCCCGCCGCGCCCAGCCCGGCTATCCGGCGATCGGGCGGCTTAAGGGTCTCGCCGAGCTGCGCGGCGTCATTGCAGGGCTGGAGTATGCCACGCGGAGAGAGACTGCCGAATGAAACGGCTTTGCGCGGCCGCAATCAGGCGGTCGCTCAAGCCTTGCCTCCGAGCGCTCTCAACGCGCTGATCATGCGGGCATTGTCGAGCGCGATGACACTCTGGTCCGCAAAGGTATGCGCCAGCGCCGTTGCCTGGGCATTGAACGGCCGAACCTGTTGCCGATAGACGGTGAAGGCACCGGCCAGACTGTCGCCGGACAACATGGGAATCGCCACAAAGGACCGTGCGCCGCCGAGATCGGCCGTTGCCTGGCGCAGCGGGTCATCCGTCTTGTAGAGGTCTTCGGAACGGACATCGACGATATTGACGACGTCATGTGCCGTTTCCATACGTCCGAGACCTGTTGCTTCACCGACCGCAAATACGCTCTGGGCCTTTAGCCACTTGCGGAAGTTTTGCGGGATGCCGCGCGTGAACCTTGCCGAGAATTGCCGGTCGCCGTGATACTCGAACAGGATCCCGAATTGTGCGTCGCAAAGTTCCAGGGCGTGACCCAGGATCGCAGCCATCACCGCTTCGGTGTCGCCGCGCGAACGGCTGATGATCCGAAGGACCTCGCTCAAGGCCCGTTCGCGTCCGATGGCTTCCTCAAGGCTGAGCGCCAGTTCCGAAATGACGGCTGCGTGGTCGGTCTGCGTGTCCTGGTGTGCGCCGCCACCTTCAAGACGGGCATGCAGCTCCAGCTTGGAGGACACTTCCAGCTTGCGGTAAATCGTAGCCAGATGCGTGCGCACGGTCGAAGGTGCAATGTGCAGGCGTTCGGCGATCGCATGATAGGTTTGCCCGCCCGCATAGCTTTGGGCAATTTCCATTTCACGTGCACTCAATATCGCGTCCGGCTGCACCCGCTTCTGCCCCCAAGCTGTTTCCGTGCATCCTGCGGCGCCTTGGCGAGGAGTGCAATCCCGAACAAGGCAGCGAATATACAGCACGGACACGCCGAATTTACAGCATCTGCATGATGCCGGCGCACGCGCCTCCTGCCTAGGCTTGCCTGAATGGGGGACCACATGACCGAGAACAAATCTTCAACAGAGCGAAGCGGGGCTCATCGAGGCACCTCATGTGCCGCGCAGTGCGGCGTCGAACAGATCGTGCGGTGTGCGTGATGCGCTGGCGGATACTTGCTCTGCTTTTCTTTGCGCGGATAGCCCTCGGTTTTCAGTTCCAGACCGCTGCCTCCGTCGGCGGCGATCTGGTTACGGAATTCGGGATCGACTACTCCGAAGTTGGTTTTCTCATTGGCCTGTTCATGGTGCCCGGCCTGTTCCTGGCATTGCCGGCGGGAGCAATTGGCCGGTTCCTCCCAGATCGAATTCTTGCGTTTGCCGGATTGAGCGCGCTGGCATTGGGAGGGCTTCTGAGCGGCTTCGGTCCGGGACCCGTTACCATCGGCTTCGGCAGGCTCGTCGCGGGGGCAGGCTTTCTTCTTGCCACGCTCTATTTCACGAAAATGGTCGCCGACTGGTTCGAAGGCCGCGAGATATCAACTGCCATGAGCATTCTCGTCATGAGCTGGCCCTTTGGAATTGCGATGGGACAGGTGGGACATGCCTGGCTTGCCGATCTCCAGGACTGGCGGCTGCCCTTCGTGGTCGCCTCGCTCTATTGCGCAGTCGCCGCGGTCGGGGTGCTGCTCTTTTACCGCGCCCCGGGTGAGCGAAAGATCACACCGGGTGAAAGCTCCAACCGCTTGAGCGGCCGGGAATGGCAACTGATCCTGCTCGCTGGAACCGCCTGGGGCGTGTTCAACGCAGGATATGTCGTCTATCTCTCCTTCGCACCGCAGATGCTGGAAGAACTGGGGCACGCGCCTCTGCAAGCCGCAGCACTCATAAGCGTGGCCAGCTGGATCATGATCTTTTCGGGCGCAGTCTGCGGACAGATTGTCGACCGGTTCAATCATCGAGATCTCGTTCTGATCATCTGCATGACGGGCGCAGTCGCATCGCTCTGGCTGATTGGAACCGCGGGCGCGGGACTTGCGGCGAGCCTTTTGTTCGGTCTCGTCGGCATGGCACCGGCAGGCGTCATCATGGCCCTGGCCGGCCAGGCCGTGTCCCCGGCGCGGCGTGCCTTTGGCATGGGTATCTTCTTCACGGTCTACTACGCGATTATGGCGGCCGGTCCACCCCTGGCCGGCTGGATTTTCGAAAGGGCGGGCACGGCGGGCGCATCGCTTGTCCTGGGTATGGGCCTGTTTGCTTGTGTCATTCCGGTCGCGCTGATGTTCCGGCTGGCGCAAACAAAGGGCCGGGCAGTTCAATCGAGGGAGGAAAACAGATGAAAATTCGAAAGACACTTCTGATCGAGGAAACCGTTGAAACCGATGAATTTGGTGCGGGCTGCGATCCTTTGATCCGGATGGCGGCGCTCGCCGTCCTGGAAAATCCCTTTGCCGGAATTGACGCTGATGACCTGTCAGAACTATTCGAAATGGGAGCGGTGCTCGGAGACAGGCTTGCGGGCAAGATCATGCGCCATATGGATGGACCGCCAACCGGTTACGGCAAGGCTGCGATCGTGGGATCAGAAGGTGCTGCAGAACACGGTGCGGCCCTGATGCACCCGATGCTCGGCAAGCCCGTCCGTGCCGCCATCGGCGGCGGCAAGGCTTTGATGCCATCCAACGTGAAGGTGGCCGCACTAGGCGAAACCATTGATCTGCCGCTCGGACACAAGGACGAAGCCTGGGCGTTCAACTACATCGATACGCTGACAGTGGGCATCGCCGATGCTCCGCGCGCAAACGAGATTGTGCTGTGTGTCGGCACCGCAAGCGGCGCAAGGCCCCGCGCACGCGTCGGCGACGGTCCAAGATAGAAAACGGCACCGGCCAGGTGGCCGGTGCCGTCTGAGGTGTCGTCGCAACACAAGGTTTGGTCGGGAATTTAGCTGAGCGGGTCGTCGCTCACGATAAACTCGATTGTCGGCAGAAGTGCAGCTGGATCGACGTCGGACGAAATGCCGTTGAACTCGATCGTGCCAGTCAGATGCGTGATCAGGAGATCCCCATCATCGGAGGCTCCGAGCATGACGGCCTTCTGGTCGACAAGGCTGTTGAAAATATCAAGACCGGCTTCACTGGTGGCTGAAATCGTGTCAGCGGCTGCCGGTTGACCGTTCGTCAAATCCAGGACCAGCTTATCTCTCTTGACGTTGAAATCGGCAATGACGTCGTCGCCTTCACCCTCGCGGAACGGGTTGAAGATGAAGCTGTCGGCAGACCGGCCACCGACCAGGAAGTCGTTGCCTTCTTCACCTTCAAGGCTGTCTTTTCCGCGTCCGCCATTGAGGTAGTCGTCGTCTGCCCCGCCTTCGAGCATGTCTTTGCCACGGCCACCGATAAGGTTGTCGTGACCGTCGCCGCCATCGAGGAAGTCGTGTCCGCGTCCGCCGTTCAGATAGTCGTTGTCGGCACCGCCTTCGATCGTGTCGTTGTTCCTGCCACCGAAGAGATAATCGTTGCCGTCACCACCCTTGATGAGATCATCGCCGCGTCCGCCGAAGATGATGTCATGACCGCCGAGGCCGTTGGCAATGTCATCGCCTTTGCCAAGCGAAATGAAATCGAAATGATCGGAGCCGATCACCGCATCCGGACCATTGCCGGTAAACAGGAAACCACCTTTTGCAAACGTGATGTCGTAGGGCAGCAGGACGTTGTCGATCACGTGAACGATGCCGTTGTCGGCAACAATGCCGTTTTCAGACCCGGCCGGATTGGCAACGTTCGGGTCAGCGAAACCGTCGTCCTTGTCACCAAGAGAGAGACCCGAGGACGCGTCCGGTTCGATGGTCTCGCCGGAAAGGGTTGTGATGCTGCTGCTTCCGGCCACTGCGGCGCCGTCAAGCGCGCCACCGGCGATATGATATGTCAGCACGGATTTCAGAAATGCGGTCGGGTCCTCGGAAGGAGAGAGCAGCTCGGAAGCGGCGATCAGGGCCGGTACGACCTGGCCTTCGTTAGTGCCGACACTTGGGTCGAGCGCATTGGCGAGATTGAGAAATGCCTGATCGGTTGGTGCGAAGACGGTAAGCGTTGCTGTCGGATCGCCAGCGGCCGTTTCGAGATCCGGAAAGGCTTTGAGTGCTGCTGTGAGAATTTGAAAATCGTTACTTCCGCCCGCGATATCGAGGATCGTGTTTGTAGGCATTTTTTTGCGCTCCCTACTTGCGCCCCATCGACGGTGTTTACGATTGGTTAGGTGATCGGTTTGAAAAAGAACGCGAAACGCCGATCACAGTCTCGTGAAGACACAGGTTGCCGTTCACATTTTTCCTGGTCTGGACGGAAACATTGAAAAAGGCGAGTTTTGCAGTCAGGTTATTTCTGACTTCGGCCTGTAGCAGGTCCGACGATCACATCAGGAGAGATTTATGTATCTGGCAATGAACAGGTTTTCTATTCTTGAAGGTCAGGAAGAGGCGTTTGAAACCATTTGGCGTGAACGGGAATCCCAACTCTCTGATGTTCCCGGTTTCAAGACGTTTCATTTGCTGAAGGGCGCGTTTGACGAGAAGACCGGAACAACCCTCTACGCGAGCCACACGATATGGGCTGACCGCGAGGATTTCGTTAACTGGACGAAATCGGAACACTTTCGTGCGGCACACAGGAATGCAGGCGACAACAAGCACCTCTATGCCGGCCACCCGCAATTCGAAGGCTTCGAAGCTGTTTTGAGCGAGTGAATTCGCTGAACGTGGTCTTGAGTTCGCCTTGCCGCCCCGCTTTCGCGCGAGGCGGCAGGCTCGCAGTTTACTCGGCGGCCTTGGCCGTCAGGTTCTTGAGCGCCCCCGTCATCTTGCCGATGCTCGGATGGTCGGCGGGAAGACCGTGTTCTGCGGCGAGGGCTGCAGGGGCGCGATAGACCAGGATTGTTCCGTCGCTCGTTTCGATGATCGCGACCCGGATCGGCAGGTCAAGTCCGGCTTCCGGCGCGTCCCTGATGACAGGTGTGCCAAGTTTTGGATTGCCGAAAATCACAACTTGATTGGCGGGAATGTCCATGTCGACGCTTTTGCCGCCAGCAGCGTGATCCACCCGCGCAAAAACCTTTGCGCCCGCCTTTTCAACGGCGGCGACCAGATTGTCGGCGGTCTGCGCAACCGAATGCACGCTCGGCACATGGACAAGCGAAGAATCGGCGGCATTGGCGGCTGGGACGAGCGTGGCCAGGGCCAGGGCTGAAAGAAGGGACTTGAAAGCAGTGGTCAGCATGGTGGTCTCCGCAATTGGTGATCTGAACGGCGCGCAGTTTCGCTTGTTGATTGTCCATCAGGCCAATCACACTTTTATGAGCAGAGCGTGGCAAGCTTGAACAATGCGGGAAAAGCCCAAACGCTCGTACTGCAGTCGTGCGGTTCGCACCGTTTGAGATCCGGTGCCGAAAGGTGTGCGTAAACCCTTCAAACTGTAAGGGAGGGGCCCGCTATTCAAAGCGCCGCGATCACGTTGGGTTTGGCATTGGCGGTCACGACCGTTTCATTCGCCCTAAATGGAAACCTCATGGCAGGAACCACGGACGCCTGGGCGTGGAAGCATCGCGTTGTCGTGGTGTTTGCTCCAGACACTCTCAACACGTCTTTGTCCGAACAGCGCAACGCTCTGGCCGGTACCGAAGCCTCGATTGCTGACAGGCACATGTCGGTGATTGAAATCGTGGAGGGCAAGGCACGCGCGGTTATGGGCGCCCGGTTAGATGTGTCGGCACATGAGATGAAGGAATTCCTGCGCAAGGATGACGACAGGTTCGAAGTTTTCCTGCTTGGCAAGGACACCGGTGTGAAACTGCGTTCGGCAACACCGGTCACCGGCGATGATCTGTTTTCGCTGATAGACACGATGCCAATGCGGCGGCAGGAAATGCGCGCGGACGGGGCGCAGGGGTCGTGAGGGACGGATGAGCATGGAAACGCAAGTGACCGGAACGCAAAACACTGCATCTGTGATGGCGGAGGCCATGCCTTTGCCGGCTAAGTGGCTGGGTGCAACCGGTGCGGTTCCCTTCGTTGTCACCGCTGTTGTTGCTGCCTTTGGTCCGGAAAACTGGTCGGCATGGGCGGCGTACGCTCTGGCTTGCTACGGGGCGGTGATCCTGTCCTTTCTCGGCGGGATCCACTGGGGACTTGCCATCTCGAGCAGCGGGACGGCGAGGATATCGGCTGAAAGACTGTGCTGGAGCGTCGTGCCTTCCTTGATTGCGTGGAGCGCGCTGTTGTTGCCGACGTTCGCGGGCATGATGACCCTTGCCGCAGCGTTCGCACTTGCTCTCTTCGTTGACCTGAACCCAACCACGCGCGGGCTCGTTCCCTCCTGGTTTCCCAGACTTCGTACCGGCTTGACCATTGCCGTCATTGCGTCCCTTGCCGTTGGCCTGTTCGGCGTGGCCTGAACGCAGACGCGGCACTGGTTCTGCCGCGGGGTCCGGCGTTCCGTCAGACACGGGCGCTCGTTGATCTGAAACGGAATGCTGGCCTGACTTCACGCGTTCGTGATTTGCGGCAAGCAATTGAAATCATCATCTACCTATCAGTAGATAGAATATCGAATGAGTACGTGATACGGTAGGTTCGCCTGGCTCTGTGCCGATGGCGGCTGGCACGCCGACTATCAGGGCGGGCTACACGGAGATGATGAAAATGGAACTGAATGCGGATTTCGACGAGAGCGTCAAGGTTACGCCGGCAGAACACGAGTGGGTTTCTTCGCCCATGCCGGGCGTCGAGCGCATGATGCTTGACCGCCTCGGTGCCGAAGTGGCCCGGGCAACAACGATTGTTCGCTACGCGCCAGGCAGTGCCTTTTCTGCCCATACGCACGATGGCGGCGAGGAATTCATTGTGTTGGAAGGCGTGTTCGAGGACGAGCACGGAGCGTTTCCGATCGGGTCCTATATCCGCAACCCGCCGGGTTCGAGCCACACGCCGAGCGCACCCAAAGGCGCCGTGATCTTCGTCAAGTTGTGGCAATTCGATCCTGAGGATCGCAGTCATGTCCGGATCGACACCGGCAAGCTTGGAGCGGTTGCCGACGCGAACAGGCCGGGTGTAAGCGTGTCGCCTCTTTTTGAAGATCCTTATGAATCGGTGAGCATGGAAACCTGGGCGGCGGGAACAGAGGCAATCGTGGATGCGCCTGGCGGCGCGGAGATCTTCGTGCTCTCCGGAAGCGTGAGTGCTGACGGGCAGACGTTTGATCCCTGGTCCTGGATGCGTCGGCCTGACGGTGACGGCGTGCTGCTGAAGGCAGGCGCAGATGGCGCGCGTCTTTGGGTGAAACGCGGGCATCTTCACCACGTCTTCGCTCCAGGCGAGCGTTGAGCAGCAGGCAGGTCGAAGTGACTGACATACAGTTCGACAGCGTCGTCATCGGCGCGGGATTGAGTGGCCTTGCGGTCGCCAGAAACCTTCTGGCGAAAGGCGAGACAGTCGCGCTTCTCGAAGCAAGAGACAGGGTGGGCGGGCGTATCCTTTCCCGTTCTGCAAACTTGGCGGCGGCGCCGGGCTATGATCTTGGCCCGGCCTGGATCTGGCCCCACAACAGCAGAATGCTGGCCCTGGTCAGCGAGCTCGGTTTGCCGCTGATGCGCCAGCACTCGGCGGGCAAACTCGTGTTTCAGGATCAGAACGGTTCGGTCCGGCGCGACCTCGACTTTTCCACCATGGGCGAAGCTTTGCGGGTCGAAGGCGGCCTCGCACGGATTACGGACGGCCTTGTGCGCAACTTGCCGAACGATGTTCTGCGTCTCGGGCATGTGGTCAGCGGGATTGAAGCCTCCGAAGCCGGTGTGCACGTGACGGGCGTGAACGCTTCAGGCGCTTTCATGATCGAGGCAGACCGGGCCGTCCTGGCACTGCCGCCGCGAGTTGCCGCGTGCAGGATCGGATTTACACCCTATCTCCCGGAGATACTTCTCCACGGCCTGAAGTCCGTTCCGACCTGGATGGCGGGTCACGCAAAGCTCGTCGCGGTCTATGAGCGTGCCTACTGGCGCGAGGCGGGACTTTCCGGAGATGCAATCAGTCACCTCGGTCCGCTTTTCGAGATCCATGATGCATCTCCTGATCCAGACGCTGCGAACGGGGCTGCCCTGTTCGGGTTCGTTGCACCCGGCCGAGCGGGCAAAGACTGTGATGAAACCCGGCTGATCGAGGATGCCACGCGCCAGCTGGAGGCACTCTTCGGCCCGGGCCTGGGCGCTCCGACGGATGTTCTTTTCGAAAACTGGGCGAAAGACCCCTTTACCGCGACGGAGTTCGATACTCCGGATCTATCCGGACACCCCCACTATCGAAGACTTTCTTTCGCCGACCGTCCATGGACCGGCCGGATCTTGTTCGCCGGAACCGAAACGGCTCCCGAAAACGGCGGCTTTCTGGAAGGGGCCCTGGAAGCAGCCGAACGGTTTTGAAACAGCCGCATGTGCCTGAACGCGCATAATGCATTTTACGACCGTGCAAGTGCGAGAGAAATTGAGATAAAGTTTCCCCCAGAGTTGAAGCAGGACCGGATAGGCGTCTGGCTGTGCTGACTGTCAGAAGTGGGGAATGTCATGGAGCCTGCAGCCGCAATCGAT
>Ga0207422_1002512_pt1 | contig 23778 bp, 22 predicted proteins | sample MarCyaLeptolynsp_FD_187757 | JGI IMG/M metagenome (GOLD analysis project Ga0207422, IMG submission 187757) | Marine cyanobacterial communities from Panama - species 1 Leptolyngbya sp. (SPAdes) | ecosystem: Environmental > Aquatic > Marine > Unclassified | place: Panama: Panama City | collected... | reverse complement strand
TATCGACCTCGCCATGTATGATGCAGCGATCGCGTGGACGCCGAACGTGCTTGGACCGACTTTTGGCGAGAACCGTCCGCCAGAACCGAAACAAATGCGCAGCTTTGGTGGCTCGGCGCTGACCAACCTCTACGAAACGGCGGATCGCGAGTACCTCTCCTTTGCGGGTCCGGAGATCAAGTTTGCGACCAATCTGCTCAACGCGCTGGAGCGACCGGATCTGATCGATGTCGCCAAGCTGCCGCCCGGACCAGGACAAGCGCCGTTGCGGGCGTTCTTCGCTGACACGTTCAAGTCCAGATCGCTGGCTGAGTGGCAGGCCTTTCTGGAACCGATCGACTGCGCCTGGGCGTGGGTGCGGGATTTGAAGGCGGCGTTCGAGGATCCGTTTACGGCGGAGCGCGGCATGGTCTTCACCGATGCGGAGGGTAACCGCCATGTCGGCCCACCGATCAAATTTCAAAGCGAGCCGCCAAAACCCAACCCCGCCATCCCGGGATTTGGTGAACATAGCGAAGATCTCGCAGCCGAAGTTGGGCTCAGTGTCAGTGAAATTGCAGCCTTGAAATCCAGGGGCACGATATGACCCAGCTGAAGTATCCCGCCCATCGTGCTCATCTCGGTATTTGGCAAGGCACTTATCGCCATATTGACCTGCAGGCGCAGGAAGAAGAGCTCATCCAGTCACATGTGATCTGCGAGTTTCCGGAAGCGGGCGAGGTGTTTTACCGCCAGACCATCCGGCTTACTCATCCAGATGGCAGCGTCACAAATGCCGGATTTGATGGCGTCGATCGCGGCGATCACCTTTGGTTCGATACTCCGACCTTTATCGGCAAGAGCTGGGAAACGGCGGACGGCGTGGTTCTACTTAACCTGCAACGCAAGGACGAACCGGGCGCGCACTTCGTCGAAGTGATCATCATGGGCGAGGGCGGCCAGCATCGCGCTAGAACCTGGCATTGGTTCAAGGATGGTCAGCTCTACCGACGCACCCTGTGCGACGAATCCCGCGTGGCTTAGCCTTTGGTGCGGTCGAGCCGCATTTCGTAAGCGAACCGCCCGGCCGGGTGCAGGCTTTCGGACAAAAGGATGATCGCGCCGCCGCCATCGCGGTAGCGCCGTACGGTGCGCAGCGCCGGATACCCTGTCGAAACATCCAGCCGGGCTGCCTGGCTTTTGTTTAGTGCGACCGCTTCCATACGCTGGACCACGCGCTCGACCGCAATGCCTTTATGCTCTTCGATCCATTCCGAAATCGAGCCAGCTAGGCCAGAGAGCGTTTCAAGGTCCGGTGCCAGGTCTGCGCGAATATAGACCGCGGTAATGGCTTGAGGTGGTTGATCTTCAACGCGCCGAAAGCCGATCAACTGAACATAGTCTCCTGTCAGGCCGAGCCGGTCGAGGGTTTCCTCGTCCGCCGTCTGCTCAGTGGTGATGTCGAAATGCGAGTTGCGAGCATATTGCAGGATGGTCTCGAAATCACCGATCGGTTGGGCGAAGGCCGGGGCACCGCGCTCAGCCACCACTGTGCCTGCGCCGCGGCGGCGTTCGATCAAGCCGTCATCGGTGAGGATACGCAGGGCGTCCCGCGCAGTATGTCTCGATACCTTGAAGCGATCGCAAATCTCCATCTCGGTCGGCAGCGCGTCGCCGGGCTTAAACTCTCCGGACGTGATCGCCTTGCGAAACTGTTCAGCAATTTGTCGATAGCGGGGTTGCGAGGTCGGCATTCAGAGCCCTTTTCGAATTTCGTGCCAGTCGGCAGCCAGTTGATCCTGGAAGCTCGGATCGGCGATGGCAATAAGCGCTTCAGCGCGGGCTTCAATCGATTTATGTCTCAAATCGGCGACGCCGTGTTCCGTGACCACCGTATCGACGTCGGCGCGTGTGATCGATGTCGCATCCTTGGGTAGGCGCGATACGATCCGGCTGAGGGTCCCTTTCTTCGCCGTCGATGCCAGGGCCAGGATCCCGCGACCGCCTTCTGATACGGCAGCACCGCGCAGAAAATCGACCAGCCCGCCCGTGCCGGAGACCTGCCGACCCTTGATGAACTCGGCATTCGCCTGGCCGAACAAGTCGACCTCGAGACAGGAATTTATCGCCTTGAACCGCGGGATCTCCGCCAGGGTCGTGATCGCGTGCGTGTAGGTGACGGGGGCGAACAGGATGCGGTCATCATCGATGACGCGGTCATAGAGCGCGTCCGTCCCGATCGCGACGCCGGTCGTTACCGCGCCATAGTCGCTTTCAATCGCGCCACTAGCCAGCAATTCCACCAAAGGGTTGGACACCATGCCGGCATGGATGCGTAGACCGCGATGATTGGTCAGAGTTTTCAATACGGCTTGCTGAACATTACCCAGGCCAAATTGAAGCGTGTCTCCGGCCTCACAAAGTTCAGCTATATGTGAGCCGATCGCCGCAAACGTGTCGGGCAGCGCAGCTTCCTCAACCTGCACCAGCGCATGATCAGCCTCCGCTACAATCTGAAAGCGGTCCACCGGGACCTTGGGACCATTCACGGGCGCTTTCAGCCGTGGATTTATCACGCCGAGCAGAGGAATGGACTCCCGCTCAATCATCAGTGTCGAAAAGTCAGCTGACACGCCGAGACTGACAAGGCCCCGATCATCCGGCGGGCTGATCATCACGATCCCGCCATCGATTCGTGTCGTTGTCAGCCAGCGTGTGCTCTGCGTGTAACTCAGCGGCATGAATCTGGTTTTTCTGGTCTCGAAGGACGGACGCAAGGCAGCTGAAACGAAAATACTCTCGGCGTTTGCATCCGGATGGAGGCTCGCCCAGTCAGTGGCATTGACGCCGGGTATCCAGATGCCGAGAAATGTCAGCCCCGCTGCCAGATCCGGGCTGTTTTGAAAGGACTCAATCACTGACAGCGGTTCGCCGCTGCACCCCGCCACATAGACTCGCGCCGTCTCCGGCAGGCTGCGTCGAAACTTTGAGAGCGTTTCTGTCAGCGAAGAATGACCCATTTTTTCTCTCGTGGCGAAATTTTCCGGTTCACTCAATCACATTCTTTGTGTAAGTACCAGAATATGTCCGGACAAATTTCGGAAATGCCTGTATTAACTGAGCTCTCCGAACTGTTGTCCAGTTCGGTGGAGACAGCTGACTTGCGCCGCGCGCGGCTTCATCTGTTGGATTGGATAGGATGCGCGATGGCGGGGGCGGTCGAACCCGCTGGCACAATTTTCCGCCAACAGGGGCGTGAAAGCGACAGTCATCAGGCTTTGGTCTGGGGCGGACTCGGCAACATACTAGAGATGGATGATGTCGATAAACGCGCCTTGCTCCACCCCGGGCCGACCATCATCCCTGCGGCGCTCGCCATAGCCGACGCCGAAGCGGCGGGGTTTGTAGATTTGCTCACAGCGATTGTGCGGGGATACGAAGCGACCATTCGGCTCGGCCGCGCGGTCGGCGCAGCACACTATGCCATGTGGCACACGACCGGCACTTGCGGCGCCATAGGTGCAGCGGCGGCGTGTGCGAGCCTGTTGCACCTGGACCGGACACAAACCGCCCATGCGTTGGCGCTAGCCGTCAGTCAGGCCGCCGGGCTGTGGCACACCCGCCACGACGCCGAGAGTATGGGCAAGCAGTTGCACACGGCTGCTGCGGCGCGGGACGGCGTTGTCAGCGCCCGGCTCTCTCAGTCCGGGCTGAAAGGGCCGCTGGGCATCCTGGAAGGCGAGCAGGGATTCTTCGCCGCTATGTGCCAGGATGGAGATCCAAGAACCGTGACCATCGAGCGGAACGCGAGCTGGGCTATCCATGAGGTCAGTTTCAAACCCTGGCCGGCCTGTCGCCATGCGCATGCGGTCATTGACGCGGCGCTGGAGCTTCGGAACCAAATCGATCTCCCCTCTGCGGATCCGATACGCGTCACAACCTATGAGGACGCCCTGAAATTCTGCGACCGGGCCGAGCCAGCGACCATAATTGAAGCGAAGTTCTCTTTGCAGCATTCGGTCGCCGTTGCTCTGTTGCGGGGTCAGCCGCAGCTGAAGGATTTTCAGCCCGACGCGATTGCAGATCCTGAGATGACAGCGCTCCGTCGCCGCGTCTCGGTCGAGGTCGGTCCCGATTATCAGGCGCGCTATCCGGCTCGCTTCGGCGCTGAAGTCACTGCTGGCGGCAAGCGCGCCATGGTGCCAGATGCTTTGGGCGATCCTGAGAGCCCGATGACAGATGCGCAAATTCGGCAGAAGGCGGTTACGCTGATGCAGGCGGGCGGCATGAGTGATGCAGCCAGCGCAGCGCTTTGTGATTGTGTGCTGCACGAGACGCCAGGGGCAGCGGATTTGGTGGTAAACCTGCAGGAGGTGCTGGCATGACCGGTATGATCGATGCCTTTGTCCGACATGGCCTGGAAACCCGGTTCGAGGACTTGACGCCAGCGGCGGTGAAAGCGGTGAAGACCTACCTGCTCGACACGCTCGGCGTCGGAATTGCCGGCGCGGCTATCCCGCTTACCGACGGCGTCCGGGCCTCCGCCAAATCCTGGGCGGGTGAAGGCAAGGCCAATGTCTGGGGGCAGGGCAGCTTTGCCACGACACCCGCGAGCGCGGCCTTTGTCAACGGCTTCCAGATCCACGGTCAGGAGTTTGATTGCGTGCACGAGCCAGCCGTCGTTCATCCGCTGGCTACCATCCTTGCTGCCTTGATGGCGGAATGCGACGCACAGGGCGGGGTCGATGGCAAACGCCTCGCGGTCGCCCTGACTGTCTCTGTCGACCTTGCCGCCGGGATCGGGGTCAGTGTGACCAGTCCGATCAAGTTTTTCCGCCCGGCCAATGCCGGAATATTCGGCGCCACACTTGGCGTTTCGCGCCTGAGACGATTTTCCGCGGAACAGACCAAGGATGCGCTCGGCTATGCACTGGCGTTCAATTCCGGAACGATGCAGGCGCATGTCGAAGGCAAGCCCGCGCTGCCGATCCAGATCGGAAATGCGGCACGCGGCGCGCTTATGGCTTGTGACCTCGCCGAAAACGGCATGCCGGGTCCGCATGACAGTCTGGAAGGATCGTACGGGTATTTTGCGCTTTTCGAAGACGAAGCTGATCCATCCAAAGTAATCGCCTCGCTCGGCAAAATCTGGCGCATCGCGGAAGTCAGCCACAAGCCATTTCCGACCGGTCGCGCGGCACAGGGCGGGATCGTCTTGATGCAGATGCTACGGCAGCAAGGCGTTGAGGCGGATCAGGTTGAACATCTCACCCTGACGGCCCCGCCTTTGATCCATCGCCTGGTCGGACGCCCGATCGAGTCTGACATGGCCGTGAATTATGCACGTTTGTGCTTTCAGTTCTCGGGCGCGGTGGCCTTGCTCACCGGCGAGGTCGGACTGGACGACTTTTCAGAAGCGAGGCTGCGCGATCCAAAAGTTCACGCGCTGGGCATGCGTATCCAGGTCATTGATGATGGCGCGCCGGATCCAGCTGCCTTCACGCCGCAAGTCGCCGTCGCGCGCTTGCGCGATGGCCGTGAAGTCGAAGCGCGCATCGAGACGCTTTACGGATCGCCGAGCGATCCGATGAGCCAGGAAGCGCATCTAGAAAAGTTCCGGCGCTGCGTCGCGTTCGGATTTGGCCAAGCGCAAACGGGCATCGCGGATATGTTGATCGAACTCACAGATAATTTGGAGGCGGTGGAAGATGTTTCCCTTCTGAGCCGGCTCGCGGCGGGATTGGAGACCTGACTATGGCAGGACAGCACAACACTTATTTCAACAGCGTCGACTGGGACGCGCTACAGAAGGATCATCCCATTGGGGACGAATTTGTCGCGTTCGCCAAACGTAGCCCGGACGAGATCCGGGCCCATCAGGAAGTCCTTTTCAAACGTTGTGTCGCGCGGGCCTGGGCGACGCCATTCTATCAGCGCCTATGGGGAAATGCGGGCATAGAGCCAGGCGATATCAAGGGCCTGGAAACGCTGCCGCAGCTGCCTATGTTCGACAAATCCGACATCATGGAGAGCATCGCCTTGAGCCCACCGCTCGGCGACTTTGCAGGTTTTGAAAGCCACGAGGGCGGGCGTCCGCCGGTCATCATGCACACGACTTCTGGAACAACGGGCACACCACAAGTGCTGCTGTTCGGTGCCAAGAGCCGTGAAGCGCAGAACCTCCTGCTGGGGCGTCTTTATCGGTTCCAGGGGCTGCGTCCCGATGATGTCGTTCACTCCGTTTACGGGCACGGCATGATAAATGGCGGCCACTATGTCCGCGAGAGTGTCATCCACTGGACCAGCGCGATCTTCATGTCGGCCGGAACCGGGGTCGAGACGCGCTCGGTGCGGCAAGTCGAGCTGATGCGTGACTTTGGCGCGACGGTGATTGTCGGCTTTGCGGACTATATCAAGAAGCTGGCGCGTGTGGCGGTGGAGCAAGGCATTGATCCCGTCGCCGATTTGAAGATCCGGATGGTCTCAGGACATCTCGGTCGCGAAGACAAGCAGAGCCTGTCTGAAAGCTGGGGCGGGGTAGAGTGTTTCGACTGGTACGGCGTCGGTGACACAGGTTGCATCGCCGGCGAAGGACCGGACCGCGATGGGCTGTATGTCATGGAAGACGCGCAATTCCTGGAAGTCTGCGACATCGATGATGGTAAGCCGGTCGCTGACGGGGACCAAGGGGATATGGTCTGCACGTGTCTCTATAAGGACGATATCTACCCAATCATCCGCTTCAACACGCATGATGTGACCAAGGTGAAATCAGGTTCGTCTTCGCTGGGTGTGAACTTCAAACGCATCGAAGGCTTCCTCGGGCGCTCGGACAATATGGTCAAAATCCGCGGCATCAACATCTTCCCGCAAGCCATGGGGCCACTACTGGAAGAGGTCAGCAGCTTTGCCGGTGAGTTTGTCTGCAAGGCCGAACGTGATGATGCCGGTCGCGATGAGTTTGTCGTCTGCGCCGAAGTGAATGGCCCGCGCGGCGACGACGAAATCGCGAAGTATAAGGCGCTCCTGAAGCAAAAGATCGGCATTGATTGCGGCATCGAACTTTCAGAGCCCGGCGGACTGGCGGACCTGACCCAGACTGAAGTTCGTCAGAAGCCGATCCGCTTGATCGATGAGCGGTTCAAATGACCCGCCCAAACTACCGCGCCCGCATTGCGGAGCACAATCCAAATCTCAACACCTTTGTCGACATGACGGACGAGATACAAGGCGATGGGCTTTGCTGGGGCGCCAAATCGAACATTGCGGTCGAGGGCTTGCCCCTGACAGCGGGATGCGAGGCTTATCGAGATCGCTTAGCTGACAAAAGCGCGGCGGTGATCGAACGCATCCACTCGTCTGGAGGGACCGTGCTTGGAACAGTCAACATGCACGAAGGCGCCCTCGGCGCGACCACCGACAATGAGGCTTTCGGGCGGACGCAAAATCCGTGGCGACCTGGCCTTACGCCGGGGGGGTCTTCGGGGGGATCCGGCGCTGCAGTAGCAGCAGGTCTGTGCGATGTCGCGCTCGGGACAGACACCATGGGCAGCGTTCGGATTCCGGCGGCCTATTGCGGCGTGCAGGGCCACAAACCAACGTCTGGCCTGGTGCCGGACGACGGCGTGGTGCCGCTGTCTACGACTCTGGACCATGTCGGTCCACTGGCGCGCGATGTCGAAACGTTGTGGCAGGCCATGCACATACTCGCGGGCTGGGGCGACCCATCGCCGCTCAGACCGGCGTCGCTCTCCGGGCTTCGCATTGGCATCTGGCAAGGTGGTGGCGAGGTTCAGCTGACGCCGACTGTAGCCAGCGGATTCGATGCGGCGTTGGCGTTGGTTGCCGACACCGGTGCCAACCTTCAAGCCATCGCGCCGCCCGTCTATAACTATTCGCGATCGCGCCGCGCCGGTCTCCTTGTGTCTGAAATCGAAGGGGCAAAAGAGCATGGTGTCACAGCGGATGGCCTGCGTCCGGATGGCCTGAGCGACACATTCTATGCGCTGCTCCAATGGGGCGCGCGTCAGAGCCCGGAAAAGATCGAAGCCGCTTATGCTCACATCCGCGAAGTGCATGCCGCGGCGAGTGAAGTCTGGCAGAATGTCGACTTCATTCTCGCCCCCACTGCGCCGCAGGAAGCCTTCTCGTTTGACGAGCCCGCACCTGCGAATCAGGCTGACTTCACGGCGTGGGCAGACTTCGCCCGATTGCCGGCGACGGCGATCTTTACAGGGTTGTTTGAGTCGGGTTTACCGCTTTCCTTGCAGGTGATCGGTCCTGAAGGGGCAGATCGCAACACTCTGCAAGTCTCTGCAGCACTCGAGCGGCTTTTCGGCAAGCCTCCACAGCCTCCGGGCTTTGCCTGATGGCTATTTGAACGTGAATTTCGGCGCGCGTTTTTCCAGGAACGCCTTGTAGCCGTCCTTGAAATCCTCGTTCGAAAACCCGTCCAGAAACGTTTCGACCGCTTCAGGTTCGGTGTCTGACCAACCGCCCTGCAAGCCGCGTATCATCTGCTTGGTTGCCCGCACCGACCATTGTGAGATGGCGGCAATCTCCGCCGCAAATGCCCGAGCCGTTTCGAGCGTTGAACCGTGCTCGCACAAGCGATCGATCAGGTTCATCTCCTTCGCCTCCTCAGCGGTGAAGATGCGCCCCGTGAATAGAATATCCTTGGTCGCTCCGGGGCCGACAGCTTCCAGCAACCGCCTCGTGTCGCCAGCAGGATAGACCAGGCCCAGTTTGCCGGGTGTGACGCCAAATTTTGAGCGCGCACTGGCGACGCGCAGGTCGCAGGCCATGGCCAGACTGACACCGCCGCCGACGCAGGCCCCTTCGATCGCGGCCAGGGTCGGCTTCGGGCAATTCTCAACCGCGCTCAACGCCGCCGCAATCGTATCGCCAGAGGCTTGAGCGCTCTGTTTGGTGGCGTAGATCTGCTCGAACTCGGAAATGTCGGCCCCGGCCGCGAACGCCCCAGCGTCGCCGCCATGGATCAGCACCACCTTCACGTCTGGATTGGCGATCGCTGCATCAATCAATCCGGGAATGGCAGCCCACATGTCGACCGATAGCGCATTTCGCTTTTCTGGTTTGTTGAGGACTATTTCGCCAAAGGGCGGCGAAAGATCTAGGCGAATGGCGGCGGTCAATTTGCGTCCTCAGCGAACGCTCCAATCGGAGCAGGGGCCCCTGTATTGGCAATTAAGGCCTTGCGACGCAAGAACCTCTGAAACCCGGCAGGTCCCATTCGACTTCCGCCCATGCCGGACGCTTTGAAACTATGCTTCTCGGCTTCGTGGAACAGCGCCGTCAATGCCGCGTCATTGAGGGACACGGCTCCGGCCTCGATCTCTCTGCCCACCGCCTCTGCTTCATCCAGCGTGCCAGCGAAGACGGCGGCCGAAAGTCCAAATACCGTATCATTTGCGAGCCTGATGGCGTCTTCCTTGGCGTCGAAGGCCATGACCGGCATGACCGGGCCAAAAGTCTCCTCGCGCATCACCGCCATCTCGTGCGTCGCGTCTGCCAGAATGGTCGGCAACAGCCATTTGCCGCCGCCATGGTTTTCGACTTTGCCGCCAGTAAGAATCCGCGCCCCTTTCGCCACGGCATCATCGATGTGAGCGGTCAGCGTGTCTGCCTGTTTATCAAAGATGATCGGGCCGAGATGCCCGCGACCAATGTCAGGCCAGTTCAATTCCACTGCCTTGGCTTTTTCGATCAGCACTTCGAGGAACGTCTCCTCTATGGAACGGGCGACGTAGATGCGCTCAATCGACTGGCAAGCCTGGCCCGTCGACAAGACGGATCCACGCAGCGCAGCGTCGGTAGCCTTGTCGATATCTGCGCTTTCCAGGACGACCAGCGGATCCTTACCGCCGAGTTCGAGGAAGGCCGGGATCATGTTTCCCGCAGCAGCGGCTGCAACCTTACGGCCTGTGGGGACTGATCCGGTGAAACAAATTGCATCGACATGATCAATCAAAGCGCCGCCCGTTGCGCCATCGCCCTGCACAAAGGTCAGCACGTCCGACATTCCGGCCGCATCTATTGCTGCCATGACGGGGTCGACAAAACGCGGCGTCACTTCCGACGGCTTGATCATCACGGTGCAGCCCGCCAGCAGGGCTGGGATTGTATCGATCATGCTCAGGGTCAGTGGGAAATTCCATGGACTGATCACACCGACCAGGGAGTAGGGCACGAATTGCGGCGCATGGCGAATGGCTGGGTTGTTTCGTCCTTCATTCCACCCCTCCGGCAAGAGCTGCGGTGCCTGAGCGAGCCAGCCAAAGATCGATCCGATCACGCCATCGACTTCGCGACCGGCAATTGCGCGTCTACCGGTGTCGACACTGAGCCGCGCGGCGATTGCTTCTCGATGCTCTGAGAGCGCGTCCGAGAGCTCGCCAAGTTTGGCCATGCGTCCATCCATGCCGAGCGCTTGCCAATCCTGACCTGCCGCGCGGAGCCGGTTGGCGCGGCGTTCGATATCCTCTCGCGAACTGGCTTCGAACTGGAAGTCGAGTTCGCCTGTTCTAGGATCACGTGCTTGCAATTGCGTCATTCAGCCGAGCCCCAATGCGCCGGGATTCACAATCCCCTTATCGTCCACGGCCTGTTTGATCGCTTCGACCAGCTTCCATGTCGCTTCCTCACGACCTTCCTTGTATGGATAAGTCCGTCCAATCTGGAAGTGTGCGGCGCCGCGTTTGGTGAACACGTCGAGCACCAACTGCCGACCTTTTTCGACCACTGCTGTCGCGTCCGGGTTAGGCTCAAAGCGCTTGACCTTTCTCATCCAGTCCGCGCCGACCGTGTGTTCATGAATCGGCCAGACCTCTTCTGGCCAGATGAAGACAGGTTCGATGAGGTATCCGGTTGTGCCGAGGCTGGTGATCAGGAATCCGGTTAGAATGTCATGTTGTTCCAGCTCGTCTGACATGGCGTCGAAACCGGCCTCAATCTCTGCCCAGGCGGCCAGACCTTCCGAGACGGGTACGATGCCGTGGATCGGGACCCAGCGTTCGCCTTGAGGGCCTAGAATGTTGTTCATTGGCCCGAACGGATTGGCTCGAATGATCTTGGGGATCGAGTTTTCGATCTCCTTGCCGCCAAGCTTTGCCGCAATCTCTTTCAGGACCTGAATGTCTTCATTGACGCCCGCGGCTGAGCGCCCTTCGACGCAGACATGCAGGGAGTAGTCCACCTTATCCATGAAGCCGCGGCCGGCGAGCGCGACTTTGGCGCCTTCCTTCAGTCCTTTCAGGAAAGAGCCCTGACTTTTCATGACATTTGTCAGCGCTTTGGCATCTGCGACGAGATTGGCGCGGGCCAGTCTGACCTTGGTCAGGTTCGGATCGAAACCGAAAATCTCACAGGCAATATCCTCGCGCATCATCTGCGCCATCGCTTCGGCGCAGGCATCGCGAGAGTCGAATTCGAAGGTCGCAGTTTCTTCAGCCTTTGGCATCGGGATCAGTCGGAACGTCGCCTCCGCCTTGTAACCAAGCACGCCGGCATCACCGCAGAACAAGCCGGTAAGATCCGGGCCGTAATAGCGCCAGAAAGGTTTGCCATTGCGCGTGCCGCCCGTACCGGTCTTGACCATCGTCCCGTCGGCGAGAATGACGGTGATCGAGAGCAGGCTCTCGCCGGTGGTGCCGTACTTTCCGGCGCCGAAAAAGGCGTTGTTTTGGGAGAGGCCGCCACCAATCGTCGATCGGATTCCGGACAAGGGGCCCCAGAACGGGGTACGGACCCCGTGCGGTTTCAACGCTTCATAAAGTTGCGCCCAGGTCACGCCGGCCTGGACGGTGACATACATGTCTTCCGTGTTGATCTCGATGATCTCTGTCAGTTTGGAAAGATCCAGAATGCCGACATTCTCGCGATCGGGCGTGTAGCCCTTGGTGTAGGAATAGCCGCCACCGCGCGGGTTGAGCGAAAGTCCTCGCTCGTATGCAGTCCGGATGGCGGTTTGCATTTCGGCGACATTTGTCGGCGTCGCCACGAAGTCAGCGGTTTCGCCCTTGGCCCAGATGTCCTGGCTCATGAACTCGCGGCTGGCCTGATCATCCTTCAGACCATCTTCGCCGAGTTGCTGCTTGAGGACGCCTGCTACATCCACTGTGGATTTCAAATCGTCTGGCATGAGTTAAAAGTCTCCTAGAATGAGGTCGGCGTCCAGAGGCCGAGCGTGGCGGCGGCGATGAGCAGTGCCCAAATGCCCGTGACGAGCGGCCGAGCGGCTCTGAGCGTTCTGGCAAGGCTATCTTCGGCGGTGGTAGGATCTGGTCCGTTCAACCCCATCAAAGCGGGCGCAAGCGGTTTGAGGACGACACGAATGTAAAGGCCGAGTGCGACGCATCCAGCGAGTGCGATGCATTTCAGCGCGATGAAGAGCGGCAGCTGAATCTGGTCGATCAATGCTGCAGCGCTGAAACCCAACAGAGCCAGGATCAAAACATAGCGAAGGGCTGTATCTGTCCCTTTCATCCAGCCGGGCGGCCGGTCATGATCCAGATGAAGTTTCCAGGCCAGGCCAAGCCAGGCCAATGATGCGATCGCGATCACTATGACAATCGGCCAACCGAGGTTCAGCCAGGCTTTGCTTTCAGCCAGCAGCAAGCCCGTGGGCAGACTTAATATCAGCGCCGTGCGCGGCGCCATGTCGACATCGCCGACAATTTTCGCCGCCATTAGACGCCGATCGATTGGAACACCTTGGCGCGTCAGGAAATGGCTGGTGTAGAACGCACCCAAGTCTCCGCCTAGCCAGTAGACGAACACAAGAATGTGCAAGAGTGCAAATAGGGCCTGATCGAACACGCCAGTTTCCTCCCGATTTAAATGATATATCATTTAAATCGGTGGTGGCGAGGGTCAGAATGTCACTTTTCGGTCGTCCAGTCCGTTTCAGCGGCATTATTTCGGTTCAAGCGCATGTGATATTCGAACCGATCGGCGCGGTAATGCGCCGTTATGTCTTGCACAGGGCGACCTTTAGCATCTTTCATGATGCGATGAATACGTAGCAAGGGCGAGCCCGGAGCGACGCCGAGATTGGCAGCTACGGCGGGCTGGGCCGACGTCGCTGTGATGGTCTGCTCGGCCTCGACCGGCGCGTGCCCGGCTTGTTCAAGCAGCTTGATCAGAGATTCCGAGGCGAGCTGGGCATCATCATAACCGTCCGCAATGTCATATGGGATGTAGGTCACGAGATAGGAAAATGGCTCGCCGTCCAGGCGACGGAGGCGGACAATGCGCTGGACACTCTTTCCGCCTTTCAGTTGCAGCGCTTCCGAGATGGCAGGGCTTGCCGTGCCGACGGTGCAATCCAGCAATTGAACCTCGGTTTCCAGCCCCATTCGCGTGAGGCCATCAATCATTGTTTCGAAGCTGCCTTTCACGGCAGGCGCGGCGACATCATAAATCACCACAGTCCCGATTCCGCGCTGCCGTCGCACAAGCCCGGCAACCGCAAGTTCGTTCATCGCGCGCTTCACCGTGATGCGGGAAACACCCAGAGCCCGGGTGAGATCCTGTTCCGCCGGGAGCCGGTCATTGAGCGCCATCGTGCCGTCCATGATCCGGGCACGCAGGAGATCGTAGATCTGCTGATACAGCGGGACACCGGCTGACTCGTCGATATCCGCCGCGGTGAACTTGATTGAACCGGTATCTGGCATGTTGGCTTTCCGTCGTTTCCTGATCGGTATTATCGCTCCTGAGAGCAAACTCCAAGCCAAACGGGTGCTGACCGAGTTTTCCTTTCCAATTCATCGCATAAAGATATAAAGGATATATCAATTAAGAATTGGAGATTTCGATGATCCGCAAATGTCTATCCGCACTGACTCTCGCTGCCTTTTCGTCGGGCGTGGCGTGGGCTGACGATCATGGAGATGATGCGCTCAAAGCCTGGGTCGATGCGCGGGCGGGAACAGGTGCGCCGGTCCATTGGGTCTCTGAAGGAGGAATTTTCGCATATCCTTCCGGTGAGAAACTGTTCGGCATGGTTGGCTTTGACAGCTCGACCGTGATCTGGCCGGAAGCGCCGGGCGAAAAGGTCATCCACCTGACGCGCAAGACGTTTGCTTACACAGACCCCGATACGGGAGAGATCCTGACAGAGTATAATGGCGAGACCGTCGAGCCGATCGCTTATCCTTACCAGTTGATCGAGTATCGTTATGAGAACGGTCGAATCTATGGAGATGTGACCCAAGGCACGGGCGACCGTGTTCGCAAAATCATCTCCGAAGATGGAATTTCAGTCCGGAAGATGGGAGACACCTGGGCATTCACGGCAGCGGTGTTCCTTGATTTTCCGCTTCCCAATGGCGCGCAATATGAAGCCTGGGAGAATTATGATTTCTTCATTCATCCGGAAGGCAGCGTTGAGGAACTGCATCAGATGAGTTGGCAGCGTTATGGTGCCCTTCCGGCTTGGGCCGGTGGGGAGCAAGCGATTTATCATCTACTCTCCCATCGCGTCGAAACGCAGGCGGAGTTTCCAGAAGGGTTGCTGAGCTGGGCGCAAGCAAACAAGCCAAATTGGCTGACGCCGCCGGCAGACCTCGCCGAAATCGAAGCCATACAGGCGGGCGATGAGGCGTTCGGTTTCGGCAACTAGCCGACGGTCGGGTGATCAAGCTCAATCAACTCGTACCAGGTTGACATATAGCCGCCGACCCCGCCCTGGACGAAGATGAAATCATCCCGGGTCACCCACATGTCATAGGCCGGGTGCTGGGTGCCGCCCATCCCGGGACCTTCATCATCGACATAGCGAAAATGGTAGCAATCGAAGGTGCCAGCTTCGACGGTGACGGTGTCCTCGCCAACATATTCGAGGCCGATATTGACCTCCGAGACAAACGGAGGGGTAGCGCCGCGATGATCCGGCGAGGGCAGGAAGACGCGGACGTTTCGCCGAGTGGGGCCGCGAGAGCGGTCGATGACGCGGCACATCTGAGCATCGCCGATGATCGGATGCGTGCCGAATCCGTCGAATGGGCCATCGGTCGGCATGCGCTGTGACAGGCGCCCAATGGACGGGCCGTAGCTTTCGCACTCTATTGCCCCGGCGCGAGTGTCATCGAGGTCAAACCTGAACCAGCCCGAGCCCATGAATTCGTCCCCGACGGTGAGGCGGACATGACAATCCATCGGGTTAAAGTTCTCGTCGGTGGAGTAGACGATATCGCGCATCACGGTGGGGTCCGGTTCATGGATTTCGCAATGCGCGCGGACTGTCATCTTGCCATCGCTGTGATGCGTTATGTTGAAGATTTCGTCGCCTCGAACCTGATCGAGCATTTCAGGCTTCTTGGACGTATAGCGAATGCGGCCGCGGATGCGGCGATGCTTCATGCGATCGGTCATGCATTGACGCCTTTTGAGAGATCATTGCTCGGCCCGCCCGCAGCGCGGTGTGCAATGGCCTCTGCATTCTCCCAGATCTTGCCGCCAATATACCGGCCGACCGAATTGGAGAATTCGTTATAGGTGATCGTCTCATACATCCCGCTGGTGATGTAGGGATCGCCTTCCATCAGCGCCTTGGCATCGGCCAGGTCATCAGCGAGGACCAGAAAGACCGAGCCGACCAGGGCTTCGCCGCCCGGTTCGCGAATGGGCCCTGCAGTAATGTAGCGTGTCCAGTATTTCTCGACATGATCGAGATGGCCCTTGAGATGGGTCGCGCGAGGCGCAGCACTGTCAGCGCCATCGCGGCAGATGACGAGAAAACACGTCTTCTCTAGCCGAGGGACGAAAGGCGGGGTTTCAGGCAGGTTGGTCATTTCAAGCTCCTATTTCAGGACGCCGCTCTCAACCAAACGATCTATGACCGCCTGTTGCTGGGCGATGGCGTCTTTTCGTTCGATCATTTGCGCGTCGGGAGTGCGATTGGCTGGGGCGTGATTGGCCTGCCCATAGGCACTGGCAAATGCAGCATTGGGCAGGCGCGACAGAGTATTGGTCATGCCGGTCTTGCGCCGAGTTTCGCGTAGCGCTCCGATATCCAGAACAGCATTTGCGTTGAGTGTTTCGCCTTGATTGGCCTCCGCCAGTGTGCGGCCATACCAGTCGAGGATGATGGACATGCCGTCCGTCGAAGCGGGCGGAACCGGCGTGCCGATGATCTCTGCGCTATTGGCTGAGACGACGTAGGAAATGTTCTCAATCGCACGCGCCTTCTTGGCGATGTGCTTCGGCGTCAGACCCGGGGCACCGACCTCGCTGGTCGGATGACAGAAAATCTCGGCGCCCTTGAAGGCCTGCATGCGGGCGATCTCTGGATAGAGTATTTCCTCGCTGGCGATTGTGCCGAGCGTACCGATCTCCGTCTCGGCCACCGGGAAGATCGCGTCCTCGCCATAGACATCGAGATATTGGTCCCAGACATCATAGGGGCTCGGCGTGTAAAGCGAGATCATCCGGCGGTAGCGCAGCAGGGTGTTGCCATTCGGGCCGTAAATGACATTGGACTGGAAATAGAGCTCCGGAAAATTCGGATCGTTCTCGTAGTGGTTGGAGCACAGATAGATGCCAAATGTCTGGGCTAGGCCTGCGAGCTTTTCCGGGAACGCGCCATCCATCGGGATCGCGGCCTTGTTCTGCCACGCCTCGCGGCTCTCGCCGAGGGGGAAACCCGTCATCCAATATTCCGGCAGCACGACCAGTTTCACATCATAGCCGTTGAACCCTTTCAGGAATCCCTTGGTCGCGCCGATTTGTCCGCGCACTCGGTTGATCGCACGGTCCATGCGAACATGCGCGTCTTCGATCGAGCTGTCTTGGTTGACGGCATCGCAGACGGTCTGAAGGGCGAGAGCGGAATAGCGCATGGGTGAAGATCCTTGGGCAAGAGCCGGGACGGCGAGCGCGGCTGCGCCAGAACTCAGCAGAAAAGTGCGGCGGTTCATGATCCCGCCTCCTGAAAGGCTGCGCAGCATTCGGCCGCGGTTCGAAGAGACAGCCCGTCCTGGCGAGAGAATGCGTCGAGGACTTGCCTCACTGCGGCGATGCGGAAGGGTTGCCCGAGCACATAAGGTGTCATCGTGAACGCAAAGGCGCTGGCCCCTTCCTTGTCGTACAGATCGACATGGTAGCGCGCGGTTTCGATGATCTGCGCAGCCCAGTCTTCCTCAGATTGAGAACGATCGATGAGCAATTTGAAATCGCCAAGCTCGCCATAGTGCGGCAATGCCCAGACCGGTCCAGATTTGGTTCTGAACGGCAGTGGACGTTGATCTGCTTCCCAGTCGAGACAAGTCGTGAAGCCAGCCGCGGAGATCAGATCGAGAGTTCGATAGCTTTCGTTCCGCGCCGGACTCATCCAGGTCGTTGCCTCCGGGAACGCCTTACGCGTCGTTTCGATCAGAGCGCGTTCGTCGCTTTCGCTGAGCCCGTCATGATGGATGTGTGCGGTCGACACGCCATGCGCAGCAATCTCGTGCCCCGCCTCGCGAATGGCGGTGATGAGCGGTGGATACCGCTTTGCCACTTCGGCATTCACGGCAAATGTCGCCTTGATCCCTCGCACTGAAAACTCGCGCAACAGGCGAAAGACTCCAACGCGATTCCCGTAATCGCGAACCGTGAAATGCCGAAGATCGGGATAGGGTGTCTTCATCGCGCCGGGATGTTTGAATGGCGTTGCGGGTGGGTTCAGCGGGAAGAACTCGATCGGGACAATGATCGTTGCGATCGATTTGATGCCATCCTTCAATGTAGCCGGATCACGGCGGTCTGCCGGGGCCCAATCATAATGTGTATTGTCGAATCCGTGTTGGCGGTGCGGATAAATCAGATATTCGTCAGGCAGGGGCAAAGCCGGTCCCCCCTGTTGCAACGCCTCGCGCAGAAATATCCTGCAGCGTAGGATCCCAATAGTGGTTGCGATAGAATTCTGCGATCTCGGCACCTGTCGTGAACCAGACATCATCGCGGTGAGAACATATGTGTTTTAGCGCTTCTTCAAATACGCGCAGACGATGCGGCTGACCGACCAGATAGGCGTGCAGAGGAATGCACATCACGGTCCCTGATCGTTCGCCTTCTTCCAGCAGCTGATCGAAATGGCGGATCAGCAAGTCCGTGTAGCGCTGCGGGCTCCAGCCCTGGACCGAATAGGTGATGACGTCATTGACTTCGAGCGAGTAAGGCATTGAGACCAGCTTGCCAGTCTTGGTCTTGATGGGTTGCGGTTGGTCATCCTGAAAGAGGTCGCACGTGTACCAGAAATCATGCTCAGCGATCAGGTCGAGCGTTTTCTCCGTATGCGTGAGCGCTGGCGCGAGATAGCCGCGAATGCGTTTGCCGGTGGCTTGCTCGACCGTGCGGATCGAGTCTTCGAGCACAGCTCGCTCCTGCGCCTCGTCCATGCCGTAGGAGTAGCGCGTATTGTATATGCCGTGAGAGAAAAACTCCCAGTTTCGTGCATTCACCGCTTCGATAATCTCCGGGTGATGATCGACAAGTCCGATTGAGAGCGAGATCGACCCGCGGAGATCATATTTGTCGAACAGATCCATCATCCGCCAATGACCAACCGTGTTGCCCCAGGTGCGTTGTGAATAGGCGACCACGTCAGGATTGCCGCGCGGCCAGCCAGGACGCTTATCATTGTGTGGAGGCTGGAATTCATAATACTCGATGTTCGGCGCAATCCAGAAAGCGAGCTTCTTGCCACCGGGCCAGACAATCTTGGGGCGGCCTTGATATGGCCAGTAGTCATAAAGATTGGGATCCGCTCGCATTAGCTCTGGTACCCCGCAATCGCTTCATGCACCTCGCTCACCGGGACGACGTCCGCGTATTTGATCAGCAGATCTGTTAGATTAGCGAAGTGATAACTCTCATGCTTGTCGGCAACACATTCGATCGGAACGATGGTGCGATAGCCATGGCTGAGACTGTCCACCGCGGTGGCCCGCACGCAGCCTGAAGTCGAGCCGCCAGTGATTACCAATGTATCGACCTTGTGCCAGGTCAGAAAACTCTGCAGCGGTGTCTCGAAAAAAGCCGATGGCATCCTCTTGGTATAGACGGCGTCGACAGCCTCATCGATGGTAACGCGGTCGTCGAATTCATGGCGCTCGGAGCCATATTTGATGTTCTGCAGGCTGTCTGGTGTGTCTGTGCGCGTGCCCCAAACGCCGGCGTCGGCGGCATTCTCCATATACGCGACATGTGTCCATACAACGGGCAGTCCTTTGGCGCGCGCCGCGTTTGAGATGGCATCAATATGCTCCATCTGACGCGGATCGGTAATGTAGCTCGTGTTCGGAAACAGGTCTGGGCGCGTATACGCTTTTTGCGGGTCGACATTTATGATGGCGAGCTTCTCTCCAAAACCGAATCTGGCGCGGGCGGGATTGGCGCGCACTTCTTCGAAGATTTCCCGGGCGGTTTTGTCCGAGGTGACCATTGTCGGTTGGGTGAGATCAATTGCCATTTCTTTTCCGCTTGTCATTCTGCTGTTCTCAAATGATATATCTTTTATCCTGAGTCCAGACACAGTGGAGGTATTCATGAAAGGATTTATCGCAGGTGCCGTACTCGGTCTATCGGGAGGGATCGGGATTGCCGCGTGTGTCGGGCTGCAGCCGCAATCGGCGATCAGTCAGGAAACGCCGCTCGAAGGCCCCGCTTATATGATCGTTCTCGGCGAAGTGTTCGATCGCCCTGCCTTTATGGAAGGCTACGCGGCAAAGCTGCCGCCGCTCTATGAACAGTATGGCGGCCACTATATCGCGATTGGCGGAGGTCCCGGCATTGAAGTCCTGGAAGGCGATTACGCGCCGCCGAGCTATGTCGTCAGCAAGTGGCCTAACGCACAGGCGGCGCGGGATTTTTGGGCCAGCGACGGCTATGATGTGTTGCGTCGCGCCCGGATCGACAATCGTTGGGGCGAGTTTGATGTCCTGTTGGTCCAAGGACTCTCAGAAGCGGCGCGTGAGGACGCCGAGTGAGGCAATTTTGTCACACAATTTCTTCATTTGACCGGACAAATCTCGCTATTCTGCTCAATTGGTATATCATTTAACTGCGAGGAAACACGCAGACCGACATTTGAGGAGATTTCGGAAATGAAAAAGACACTGTTTTGCGCCACGGCGCTGACCGCATTGACAGCCCTCCAGGCAGCGCCAGCGCTCGCCCAGGATGATGGTGGCGACAACGCGCGCCGTCTGGGAACCGTGAACGTGACGGCGCAGCGCGTTGAAGAGAACCTGCAGGACGTGCCCGTCGCCGTGACGGCACTTTCGACGGAGCAGATCGAAGACAAGCAGGTGCTCAACATTCGTGACCTCACCGCGCAAGTGCCGAACATCAACATTGCCACAAATACCGGCACGGCCAGCGCGGCCCGGATCTTCCTGCGCGGCGTTGGTGAGGATGAGAGCCGCGGCGCAGTCGATCAGGCTGTCGGCATCTATGTCGATGGGGTTTATATCGGCCGGTCGGTCGGGTCTTTGTTCGACGTTGTAGATCTCGAATCAATCGAGGTCCTACGCGGCCCGCAAGGGACGCTCTACGGACGCAACACGGTCGGCGGTGCGATCAAGCTCAACTCAGTGAAGCCTCAGTTTGAGAATAGCGGCAAGCTGGGCGCCACGTTCGGCAATTTTGATCGCAAGGAATTCAAAGCGACGGGGAATGTTCAGCTGGGTGATCGAACAGCTGCCCGCCTAACCGCTTTCTCGCGCTCTCGTGACGGGTTCCATGACGTGATCCCGAACGGGACTCAGGCCACCGCCAGACGTGACGGAGTTGGCGCGCTGGACACATTGGCTGTGCGCGCATCTCTTTATCACGAGTTCAACGACGTCTGGAGCGTCTTGGTCGCGATTGACCATACAGACGATCGGTCAGATCCGATCCCGGATTCGGTCGCGCCTGGGAATGATGTCGACAATGACATTTTCACAATTGAACCTCTGCCAGGGGAAGCGTGTGGTGTCATTCCGACTGGTGGAACGACCGCATATAACGGGATTGGTTGCTTCTCTGGGTATGACCAGGAGCTGCAATCGACCGGTGTGTCGGCACGCGTGGAGGGCGCGTTTGGTAATCTCGACTTTACGTCGATCACCGCCTATCGCGAGCTGGAAGATGAGCTCTCGACCCGCATCGGCTTGGTCTACAATCAGATGACCGACCAGGATCAGTTCAGCCAGGAGTTTACGATCAGCTCCGACGCGTCTGAGAATCTGTCATGGCTCGCGGGCGTGTATTATTTCACAGAAGACCTGCAGCTTGATTCGGTCTTCGCATTCCCGTTCTCTGTCGCGTCTACGACAGATTCATTCGCGATCTTCGGGCAGGCGACGCTGGATGTGAGCGACAGTCTCTCATTGACCGGCGGTTTGCGCTTCACGGATGAATCAAAAGACTTCAATGGCGCAAACCTGGCTCCATTCCCACCATTCAATGGGTTCACCCGAATGGACTCGGCTGACTTCGAGAATGTGAGCTACACGATCGGTGCAGATTATCGGTTCAACGATAACGTGCTTGGATACGCCAAATACTCCACAGGCTTTAAGTCTGGTGGTTGGTCGCCAGATGCATTCAGCAGTACCGCTGTGTTCTTGCCGGTCGACGAAGAAACGCTGGACTCATTTGAAGTCGGTCTGAAATCAGATCTGACGGACTCTCTGCGTTTGAATGCGGCCGCCTTCTTCAATCAGTATGAGGGTTTGCAGATCGGTGCCACAGTTCCTGGCCTGGGCTTCACGCGTTTCAATGTTGATGAAACGGAGATTTCCGGCCTCGAACTCGAAGCCGTGTGGCAAATCACCGACAATTTCCAGATCAATGGTAATGCCGGATTCCTCGACGCTGAATACACCTCACTCACCGGTGACCAAGCCCGAGGTCTCAGCAATAACGGGGCTGGCTGTCCTGCCGGAACGGATCCGTCCGTCGATGCTGAAGCGATTGCATGTGCACTTGGGCTCGAATTGAAGAATGCGCCCGAATACAAGGCCACGATCGGCGCGCTTTACACCGCACCCTTCCATAATGGCGAACTGATCATTTCCGGCGACGTGTCGATGGAAGACGATACCTGGAGCCTGGTTGCCAACAGCCCGGCCCATGCCCTGATTGACTTTGACGCGATCGCAAATGCACGGATCAAATACCAGGATGATCGTGGCTGGTCGGTCGCGGTCTTCGGTCGCAACATCACCGACGAGGAGTACTATCGCGCCTCGTCCGCAGGGTCCTTCACAACCTACGCCTCACCTCCACTGGAATATGGCATCGAGTTTGGTGCCGAGTTCTGATCCGTGAAACGTTCGCTCAAAATGCTCGCAGCCTCAGTGTTCGCACTGGGGCTGTTTGCGTCTTGTCAGGCTGATCTTGCGTCACCGAAACCGGCAGTCACGCCGGCGCCAGATCCCTTGCCGACGCCAGTCGTGACGCAGCCTTGGCTGATGGCGACAGCAAGTGTGTCCGACCTTGATCGTACCGCCGCCTTCTTTCGCGATATTGGGGGCTATGAAACGCTCTATCGCGGTCCGCTCGACCCGGCGGAGATTGTGGCGCTGAATTTGCCGGAGGACGCCAAAGGCGAGGTTTTGACTTTGCGCGCTGTTGGAAGTGACGCTGGCTATGTGCGCCTCATCCGGTTTGACAATGCTGGTCGCAAAACACCGACCCGGCCGGGTGCCCGCGCCTGGGATACCGGGTGTTTCTGGTCGTTCATGGTGCGGGCCTACGATCTGGAATCGATCTATGATGATGCAATTGCGCTCGGATGGAATACGGAAACGCCGATCGCGCCGCTTTCATTCAATGGATCGGAGCTGAACATAGTCGTGTTCAAAGGGCCAGACGGCCTGCAGGTGCAAGCCTATGAGCGTCTCAATCGTCCCATTCCGGAAGGGTTCACGCCGTTCGATCGTCTCAGTCGTCCGTTCAACATTATGCAAATGACGCGAAACCGCGAAGCCGTCCGGGCGCTGATGGAAGATGTGCTCGGCTTTGACCGCGTCTGGTATGGGCCGCCCTATACCGACGACGAGCCGGTCTTGATGCCGCTTGGGATTCCGCAGAACCTGACCACCAGCGTTCCGTACAAGGCGGGGATTTTCTCGCCTCAGACCCAGACACTTTATGGGCGCATGGAATATATTGAGATCGATGGCTTGGACGGATTTGATCATGCCGATAGTTGCCGTGCCCCAAACCTCGGGTGGTTGTCCGTAACCTACCCAGTTGAGTCGACCGCTGAGGCGAAAGCGCTGATCATGGATCGCGGCTGGCCGATCGAGCAGGATGTCTACACAACGAATCGTCCTTCACTTGGAGACGTGGACGTGTTTGCGATCAAAGCACCGGATGGCGCGATGATCGAGTTCGCATCTGCGCGATAGAGGCGGTACGGACCAGGAGCGAGCTAAGAATGCGTTTCGACAATCGTGTCGGCGCCCAGCGGATCGTCGGTCGCTATCGGATTTCGAGCTGAGGGAGATTGCTTGTCGAACCGGCATGCTTTGTAGATCGATCACGTTAGAAGTGTTGACTGATCGGTCTTTTGATTCATCGATAGCGCGGGTGAAGTTCAAAGCGCGCTCGTGAACACCAGAGGAGAAACCGAAATATGCTTGGTTGGAATCCGATCGAAGATCATCGTATTTGTTCTCGGATCAATTGCGCGATTGTCATCGGTGGACTGATACTATCCATCGCAGGCTGCAACACCGGCAGCCCAGCTCCAACTGAGTCCGAACAAGCTGTCGTCAATCCGAGCGTGTGGCGGACAGTCTG